>Ga0208373_1000395_pt1 | contig 77767 bp, 78 predicted proteins | sample RifOxyC2_FD_184036 | JGI IMG/M metagenome (GOLD analysis project Ga0208373, IMG submission 184036) | Soil microbial communities from Rifle, Colorado - Rifle Oxygen_injection C2 (SPAdes) | ecosystem: Environmental > Terrestrial > Deep subsurface > Rock core/Sediment | place: Rifle, Colorado...
CTCTCATCCTTGCTCCAGAACAAACCCCCCGTCTACAAACAGTCTACCCAGATGGAACGATTGTTTACTACGAAGAACCAAAAGACACAAAGACAGAAGAACAAACAAACACAAAAACAGAAGAACAAAAGAACATAGAAACAAAGAACCAAAACCAACACACTTTCACCACCAACCTCCACAAAGGCCTCACCAATTCAGAAGTCACCCAACTCCAACAGAAACTAAGAGAACTAGGTTTTTTCACTTACCCTACCAACACTGGTTATTACGGCACCGTCACCGAAGAAGCGGTCAAAGCTTTCCAACAAGCTCACAACATAGAAACTCTAGGAATGGTGGGCCCACAAACTAGAGAAGCACTTAACGGAACAAAGACAGAAGAACAGAAGAACATAGAAACAGAGAAACAAAAGAACGAAGAAACAGAAAACACAACAACAACCTTTACCCAAACTTTGAAAAAAAGAAACAACAACGAAACAATTAAACAACTCCAACAAAAACTCCGAACATTAGGTTTCTTCACTTATCCAACTAACACAGGTTACTACGGGACAGTCACAGAACAATCAGTCAAAGACTTCCAGTGTGCCCAGAACATTGTTTGTACCGGCACACCTACAGAAACCGGTTGGGGAGTGGTGGGGCCGAAAACTAGACAAATCTTAAACCAGAACTAAACAGAGAAACTAAGAGACAGAAGAACAGAGAAACAGAAAGACAGAAGAACAAAAGAACGGAGAAACAAAGAAACAGAAGAACGGAGAAACAAAAGAACTCTAAAACAAAAATCGCCAGAGGCGATTTTTGTTTTTAAACTACTCACTACTTACTACCAACTACTCACTAAATTAATATATATTCACCTTCAGCCTCGTCGTGGTTTCTCCTTTGTTTAATACAGAGTCAAAAACAATAACTTTTAATTCGTTGTCCCCCTTTACTTCGCTTGTTTCTGAAGGGGTAAACGAAAATACTCCTGTTTTTGAGGATCCTATATAATTTCCGTTTAGATAATAATTAAATGTTGTTAATGGATATCTGGTAACTCCAACACTAGAGGTAACAACATTAATTTTGTCGTTAGGATTGTAAGTTGTGTTTGCATCCGGGTATATCATTTTTATTTTTGGAGATAATTCCGGAGTATGTATGTCGTCATAGCTTGTTGGCATTGTAGTGTTGTTAGCATACAAGTTATTCGCTTGTATCCATTTCTGGACACTATATTCCCACCTCCCAAATTGGGGGTCATTAGAAGGATTAGCAGGTTTTTCTCCTAAGGGATTATTTTTGTCTATCCAATATAAAATTGAGTGGAAGTCTTCTATGACCCTCTCTTCCTTTAATTCTTCGGGAGTGTATTCTGTTGCTAACTTACCTGATATTTTATCAACAAAATAACTCGTTCCCCCTTTCCAGAGACCTCTTAAAACAGGCTTTAGTGATTCGTCATATTTTATCTCGATTTTTTTAAATTTTTCGTCTGGGTATTTTGTTAATATTTCTTGCATAAAAGCATTCCAAACAGGAGCCACGATAAATCCCGCCACCTTTTTTTCCATCGAGCTGTTATCATTATTTCCTGCCCAAACACCTAGGGCTACTTGGGCTGTGTACCCTACAGTCCAAGCGTCTCTATAATCATTAGTTGTTCCTGTTTTTGCAGCGACGTCTCTCCCTGGAAAATATAAAGGAGAATTTGTGCCAAAGGCAGGGGTCCTCGCTTCGTTGTCAGACAATATGTCTGTGATATAGAGAGCTGTTTGTTCTGGCAAAACCCTTGTTTGTTTTTGCTCAAATTCTTCAATTACTTCTCCTTCACTATTTTCTATTTTTAATATTCCGGTGTGGGGGTTTCTTAAACCATTATTTGCAAAGACTGAGTAGGCACTGGTTATGTCGAGAGGGGAAACCTCTCCGCCTCCCAAAACCAAAGTTAATCCATATTGGTCAACATTTGTTAAGCTATCAATTCCTAGGTCTTTGGCTGTTTTTAAAGCATCTTTTATTCCTACCAAATAAAGAGTTTTTATGGCTGGGATATTAACAGATTGGGCGAGAGCATTTCTTAGTGTCATAGGCCCTGTGTATTGATAGTCGTAATTTTCTGGGTAATAACATCGTCCTTCGTATTGAGAGAGGAGAGGTTTCCCGTCATAACTACAATAGGTAGAGAATTCAGTCCTTACATTAAATACTACAGTGTCAGGAGTGTATCCTTCATTGAAAGCAGCTGCATAGACGAAAGGTTTAAAAGCTGAGCCGGGCTGTCTGTGTGATGTCGCTACATTAAAATTACCATCTATTTCTTCATCAAAATAATCACGAGAGCCAACCATTGTCAGGATTTGGCCATTCTTTATATCAATCACGGCCATGGCAATATTTTCAGCACTAAACTTCTCATCATTTTCCAGAGCATATTTCTTTGCGATTTCCTCCGCTTTTTTTTGCAGGTCGTAGTCTAGGGTTGTTATTACTTTTAGACCTCCTTCTTCAGAAGCACTTTCCCCATATTTTTCCTCTAAGTATTGTTTAATATACATTACAAAATGAGGAGCTTTTATCCCTTTTGTTTCTTTCTCTCTGAATGTTTTTTTTTCATTTTTTGCTTCGTCATATTCGTCCTGTTTAATAAATTTATTTTCTAACATTTTTAATAAAACCAAGTTTTTTCTTTTTTCTAGTGCCTCCACATTGTCTCCATAAGGGGAATAATAAGTTGGGGCCTGAGGAATGGCGGCTAGATAAGCGGCTTCAGACAAAGTTAGATCTTTAGAATTTTTTCCAAAAAAAGACAAACTCGCCTCTTCTATTCCGTAGAGATTTCCACCATAAGGAGATTCATTTAAATAAAGAGTTAAAATTTCCTCTTTACTTAAAACTTTTTCTAGTTTAACGGCTAAGACCCACTCTTTTATTTTTCTAGAAATTTTTTTCTCTTGAGTTAAGATAGAGTTTTTTACAACTTGTTGAGTTATTGTGGACCCGCCTTGCCCTTGGGTGTAGCTCCCCGCAAGGATATTACTAAAAACCGCTCTTATTATTGAAGCTATTTTTATCCCATTATGTTGATAAAACTCAGCATCTTCTATCGCTACTGCTGCATTTTTAATATTGAGAGAAATTTCGTCGTAAGAAACAACTGTTCTTCTGATATCTTCATGCACGTCATAGAGAAGTATTTCACCAGTTCTGTCATAAATTTTTGTTGATTGAGCTACTATTCTCTCATCAAAACCGCTCAAATCTGGAATTTTAAGAGTTGATACCCACAAAATTATTATACTCAATCCAAAAATACAAAGAGCAGTAAATAAAGTAATGATTTTTTTTATAGGTAGTTTTCTTTTTACATTTTTCTTTTTTGCCATATTGATTAAGAATACTAAAAAATACAAAACACCGCAATGAAATTTTTAAATAAAAACCAAAAAGCCCGCTAAATTTAGCGGGCTTTTTGGTTTTTCTATTGTGTTTATATTACATCACTATAGATATCTTCAATATCATCGATGTCGTCTAAATCTTCTGCGGTGGCTAGACAAACATCACAGTCTCCGCAAGTACATTCTCCACTTTCTTTTATACAATCTTCACACTCTCCGCAATCACATATATCCATTTCATCTTCCACTGTGTCTTCACTTAAAATATCTTCACTCATATTTGTTATAAATTAAAAATAAATTTTTAAACGACCACTTCTCTTAATCTAAGGATTATCTAATTTTTAACAAATTAAACTATTTAGTGCAATACCTTTATCCACAATTTAAATTACATTTATAATGTAGATTATTTTTGGTAATTGATAACAAACTAAATACAATTTATCGATAACCCTTACTTAATTCTGCTTAAGAATATCATATTTTTTATTACTAGCAAGGTGGGTTAATCCTGTGGCAATTGCATCATATTCATCATCATATTTTATATCTTTATTTATCTTTATTAACTTATTTACCATTGAAATAACCTGTTTTTTATCGCTTTTTCCGTAACCTGTGGTGGCTATTTTAATCTGTAGGGGACTATATTCAAAAACAGGAATTTTATTGAATAAAGCTTGATACATAATAACTCCTCGAGCTTCAGAGACCCCCATAACAGTTTTTTGGTTTGTGGTAAAAAAGAGCGTTTCGATCGCTAGCGCTTTTGGTGCGTATTCCTTAATAAGTTTATCAATTTCTTGCCCAATTAAAAAAAGTCTTTCCGTGAGGGGAATTTTTGATGAGGTCTTAAAGCAATCAGAGTAAATTAATTCTTCTTTACCTCTGTCATTTTTTTCTAAAATAGCAATTCCAACTCGTTCGTAACCGGGGTCGATTGATATTATTTTCATAATATAAAGTATAGAGTAGCTATTACCAAGTATCAAGTATCTTTTTAAAAATCTAAAACGGCTAAAATTCGATAAAGTTTAGCCGTTTAAGTAACCTCAAATTTTATTTTACTCTGCGTTGGTATAAACATCCTGTACATCTTCCAAATCTTCCAAATCTTCTATAACCGCATCTAATTTTTCTCCGTCAGCTTCAGAAACCTCTGTCATTGTTTGTGGTTCATATTCAGCTCCTACTTTTGTGAAAGCCCATGAAGCGGAACCATTTCCAGCCAAAGATAAACCATTTTTTGTTAAAGCATGGCGAACTTCTTGCGCCGTTTTATTTTTATTATTACTTAATCCTATGATTATCATAGCGACACCTCCTGGGCCATAAGCTTCGTAAACCATTTCTTCCATAACTGTATCGTCAGTTGTTCCTTTTTTAACAGCTCTATCAATATTGTCAGAGGGCATATTGGCCTTTTTTGCTTTTTCAATCGCTGCTTTTAAACTTGGGGAATCAATATTTCCTTTAGAGGCTTTTGATTCATTTTGAATAAGTTTTACTAATTTAGAAAAAACCTTACTCTTTTGAGAGTCGGTAGCTGCTTTCTTGTTCTTTATTTTTGACCATTTATTGTGACCGGACATAAAAATGTAAAATTAAAATCTCAAAATGAAAAATGAGATGATTGTTGCTCATAATCTATAAATAATAGTATAAACCCCCACACCTTTTATTGCAAAAGGTGTGGGGGTAAAGTATCAAGTATCAAGTATCTTGGGCTTATTCTTTCGGGTAGTCAATGTTCAAATGCCCATAAGCTTTTTCTGTCGCGATTCTTCCGCGTGGGGTTCTATCTAAAAGACCCAATTGTATCAAATAGGGTTCGTTTACTTCTTCAATAGTGGCTTGTTCTTCCGAAAGGGCAGCCGCAAGCGTGTTTAAACCAACTGGTCCTCCTTTAAATTTGTTTATGATAGTTTCTAATAATTTTCTATCTGATTCATTTAAACCTAATTCATCAATTCCTAGCAGAAGTAAGGTTTTATCAACGGTATCTTTGTTTAAATCACTTTTATTTACTTGGGCAAAATCCCTACATCTTTTTAGCAAAAAATTGGCTGTTCTTGGGGTAAAACGGCTTCTCTTGGCGATTTCTAGAGAGGTCTTAGCATCAATGTCTATTTTTAAAATTTTTGCTGATTGTTTTATTATCTTGCTAATTTCTTCATCATTATAAAACTCTAATCGGAAAGTTCCTCCAGAGAAACGCGAACGAAGGGGAGATGAGAGAAGGGCTATTCTGGTTGTTGCCGAGATTAATGTGAAAGGGGGTAACTCTAGTTGGATTGTTCTTGCAGAAGGTCCTTTCCCTATAATTATATCTAAAGAGCCTGATTCCATGGCAGGATATAATATTTCTTCAATGGCTTTATTAAGACGATGGATTTCGTCTATAAATAATAAGTCTCCCGCAGATAGGTTGGTTAAGATTGAGGCGAGGTCACCAACTTTTTCAATAGCAGGGCCCGAGGTTATTTTCATTTGGGCTCCAATTTCTTTTGCGACAAGATGAGCTAGAGTTGTTTTTCCTAAACCGGGTGGTCCATAAAAAAGAATATGTTCTGGTTGATGGTTTCTTTCCTTGGCGGCGGTCAAAAGTATTTTTAAGTTATCTTTTATAATTTTTTGTCCGATATATTCGTCCCACTCAGCCGGCCTTAGAGCATTATCTAAAAACAAATCATCTTTTTCTGTTTTGTCTAATTTACTTGACATATTTTTTTATATGTGCTAATCTTATCACATAGTTTTACAGCTCACAGATCTCTAAGTAAATTAAGGTTTTTGAAGAGGACATTTTGGTTTTTTATTCTTTGAATAAATCGCTGAAATTATCCTTGTTTAAAAACTTTTTTAAATTCATTTACTTTACTTAGAGATCTGTGGGCTGTATTTTTGTCTATATGATTTTAAAATCTATTCCTTTATTCCAATTCTATTACCCTCCTCAGTTCATCTAAAGAGGTTGTTCCTCTTAATACTTTAAGTACCCCATCTTGTTGCATGTCCAATATTCCTTGTTTTTGGGCCGCTCTTTTTATTTCTCTCTCGCTTGGGTTTTCTCTTATTATATTTTCAATTTCTTCATCCACCACGATGGCCTCAAATACACCTAATCGTCCTTTGTATCCACTTTCATTGCATTTAACACAACCAACAGGGGCGAACATTTTGGTTTTATTAGGTACTTCAAATTTTTCTTTATTTAAGATACCTTCATAGATTTTATCTATTATAATCTTATCTTCGCCAATAATCTCAACTTCTTTTTTACATTCCTTGCATAGTTTTCTAACAAGTCTTTGTGCCATTGTTACATTTATAGCTGAACCAAGAACTTTGGGGTCAATCCCTAAGTCAACAAAACGAGGAAATGTTCCCGCTGCTGTGTTGGTGTGCAGGGTAGAAAGCACTAAGTGACCTGTTAGGGCTGAGTTTATGGCAATTTCAGCTGTTTCGGTGTCTCTGATCTCTCCAACCATGACAACATCAGGGTCTTGTCTAAGAGCGGCTCTAAGCCCTTGCGCGAAGGTGTATCCTTTTTCTTTATCTATTTGTGTCTGCGTTATTCCTTCAAGGTGATATTCCACAGGGTCTTCAATAGTTACTATTTTTATTTCAGGATTGTGGATTTTACTTAGGAATGCATACAGTGTGGTGGTTTTACCAGAACCAGTCGGCCCTGTATTTAAAATCATTCCGTTAGGTTTACTCATTTCTCTCTCAAGAGTTTTTAATAAATCAGGTTCGATTCCTAGGTCTTGGATTGAAACCGAGATAGCATCAGGATCCAATATTCTCATTACAGATGACTCTCCATATGTACCAGGCATTGTTGATGTTCTTATTTCAATTTCTACATCCCCCACTTTGATACTAAGCCTTCCGTCCTGTGCATTATTGTTTATGTTTAGCTTTAACCCAGAGATTAATTTTATTCTTGAGGTAAGAAGGTGGTAAGTTTTTGGGTCAAATTGGATAATCTCGGTTAACATTCCATCTAGTCTAAATCTTAGTCTTGCGAATTCTTCTTCTCCTTCGATGTGTATATCGGAAGCCCCTAATGAAAGAGCCCCTGCTAATAAAACATCAAAAAATTTTGAAACCTTACTTATTTTTTCTTTTTCTAAAACAAACTTTAGAGATTCTCTTACCCCTTCTAACCCTTGCGTTTTGTCTTTAAATTTTTCTATTGTCTCCTCACTAATACTTAGAAGCCCTTCCTCTGTTCTGACAGAAAAAGAAACGTCCTTATATCTTTCCCAAGCTCTTTCGAGACTTTGGCTAGAAACCATAAATATTGTTGGTTGGTAACCTTTTTTTTCTAATTCTTCTATTAATTTTTTTGTATCATTGTTTGCAGGAGAGATTACTGCAATTTTTATTTTTTTTCTTACAATATCAAAAACAGCCAATTTATTTGCTCGGGCTTCTTTTTCAGGGAGAAGCACCAAAGCGTCTGTATTTATGGCGGTACCGCTTAGATCAATATATTGCACACCATGTTTAGTTGAAAGAATTTGTGCTAAATCCTCCTCTTCTTTTATAAGAAATTCTTCTATTTTTTTCTCTTGTTTTTCTTCGTTATTGAATTCAGGCATGAGATTAGTAATAAGTAATAAGTAATAAGTATTAAGTAATGAATTTTGGTTAAAACCAAAATTTGTCTTCGCGAGTTGTAGCAAAGCGATCTAATACCATATTAATAATAGCTTTTTTTGAGATTTTTGTGTAGATGTTGTTTTTTAATTGTTTTGTTGTGTTCTTTGCCACTTTTTTAAGATTACCACTAGTTTTTAATTTTGTAATTTAAAAGACAGGATGTGTTAAAATAGCATTAATGAAAAAGATGATAAAAAATTTGGGAGAGATGGAAAAATTTGCAATTTCTGTTGCAAGTAAAATTAATAGAGATAAGGCTACTGCCAAAGCTGTGATTTTATCTTTGTATGGAGATTTGGGTTCTGGAAAAACTACTTTTACAAAAAGTTTTATTAGTGCCTTTGGGGTAAAGCAAACCGTGACTAGTCCAACTTTTGTTATTGAAAAAATATATAAATTACCGAATAATAAAATAAACCAAAATAAAAATTTTAAATATATTATTCATATCGATGCTTACCGTTTAAATAATGGGGAAGAAATGAAAGATTTAGGTTGGGAGCAAATTTACAATGACCCCCAAAACATAATACTGGTAGAGTGGCCAAAAAAAATTTTTGAAATATTGCCGAAAAATGCAAAGAAAATTAAATTCAAGTTTATCGATGAAAAGAAAAGAGAAGTAATTTATTAAAAAATGCTTGACAAAAATCTAACAATAATATATAATATTATACGTAGTTCAGCTCTTTGATTTAACTACTTGCGAGTGGTCATAGCTAAAAGATTTTTAAAAACCCCTAATTCATAAAAAATGAACGGGCAAGTGAAATTTTTTAGCTATGACCAATAATGGTTTGTAGCTCTTAAACTCACGGAGAGTGAGAATACTATTGGCAAATAGCCAAAAGGAGGAAGCTATGAAATATGGAAACCTGAACCTTGGACAGATCGAAGCTCTCGTTAACAAGCTCGGTGGGATGAATGCTGTTACAGCAATTCTGCAGGGAGCGATGAAAGAGGCTGTTACTGTTGTTTCCTACATCACCCACACCTTCACAATTTTGGTCGACGAGACCAAGACTGTGGAGGAGCTGGTTGTCGAAGGGAACTATGATTGGAGTGACAGTAATGTTACTTCAAAAAACTTCCCTCGTTCCGAGGAAGGAACGAAGGATAAAAAGGAAGTCGCACTTTTTCATTTCAACAAGACGATGACATCGGAAGATGTTATCGCTGAAATGAAAAAAGACGGGTACAGACCCGCGACAATCTTTGAACTTCTGGCACTGGGTGTTACCCAACCAGAGCTTCAGAGGGGATTTCCTATTATAGCCCTTGGTTCTGACTGTACCTTCGACGGTTCTCGTCACGTGGCTTATCTCTACGAGAGTGCTGGCGGACGTAATCTGCACTTGCTTTGGCTTGATAATGACTGGAATGACTACTGTCGTTTTGTCGGTCTCCGCAGGTAGTCCTTTGGGCTTTGTGCCTTTGATCTTTATTGATACTTAGCCCTTTGTTCTTGAATCGCTGAAGTTTTTCCTTGCGGAAAAACTTCAGCGATTTTTTTATGTTAAAATACAAAACGGTATTAGGTGAATACGTGAGCGATTACGGTTTCTCGCTACCGAATCCAGTATCCATACATTGAGAATATTCACGACCAAGGTTTTGAATAGAGTGATGTATGAGACTACTCAAAAAATGAAGATACTTGGTGTAAAATATTGAAGTATTTTAGATACTAAATAATATTCAACCCCGAGAGTAATCAAAGGGTGGTGGTTTGGATGATATTTTATACATTTCTGACTGTACCCTCGACGGTTATCGTCACGTGGCTTATCTCTACGAGAATGCTGGCGAACGTAATCTGAACTTGAATTGGCTTGATAATGACTGGAATGACAACTGTCGTTTTGTCGGTCTCCGCAAATCTCTTCATTTCTCTCCCAATTATTTGGGAGAGTTTTGTTTTGTCAGTTGACCATTCCAACCTCCAAGCATTCTACCAATTTCATCTATTTTTTCAGAAAGAGAAATATATTTTTTTGTGTCCAGTGATTTTGTTTCCCATAAAATTATCAAAAATATTTTAAGCGTGTCTGTTTTCCTAATTGCTAATTTAACCCAAGGTTGTTTTTCTGTTGGTGACAAAAAGCTGGCAATCGCTATTGCTTCAATAATTTCTACCAATAATTTATCTATTTTTAAACCAAGAGAGTATCTGTGGCTTTTGGGTAATGTTTGATAATAACTATACCAAACTATATAAACATCTTTAGTTTTTTGTAAGAGGGGTAGAATTTTTCTGGGGGGGGGGTAGTATTACTTCTATGATCAAATTTATTCATAAATACGATGATATCACATCTGTTGAAAATTTACTGAAAGCATGGAAAGAATTTAAAAAAGGAAAAAGCAAAAGAGAAGAAGTTTGGGAATTTGAAAGAAATTTGATGGATAATATTTTTTCTTTGCATAAAGATTTAAAAAATCCGAGACATTTTTTACAAAATGAAAGGACAAGCAAAATATACAAACACGGGAAATATGAAGCTTTTAATATCTCTGATCCTAAGCCAAGAAATATTCATAAAGCTAGTGTTAGAGATAGATTATTGCACCATGCTGTTTACAGAAAGTTTTATCCTTTCTTTGATAAAAAATTTATAAATGACTCATATTCTTGTCGAAAAAGAAAAGGAACACACAGAGCTTTAAATAGATTTAGAGATTTTGCAAGAAAAGAATCAAAAAATAACACGAAAACAGTTTGTGTTTTAAAATGTGATGTGAGCAAATTTTTTGCTTCAATTGATCATAAAATTTTGATTGAAATTTTAGAGGAAAATATTAAAGACAAAGATATCGTCTGGCTTTTATCTCAAATTATTTGGAGTTTCAATTCGACAAGAATTGGTGTTGGTTTACCTTTAGGAAACCTAACTTCGCAATTATTGGTTAATATTTATATGAATAAATTTGACCAATTTATGAAACACAAAATTAAGACTAAATATTATATTCGTTATGCTGATGATTTTGTTATTTTGTCACGAGATATAAAATATTTAGAAAGTATTTTACCAAAAATTAAAGAATTTTTGACTAATGAGTTAAAGTTGAATTTACACCCACACAAAGTTTCGATAGAAACCTTTGCTTCAGGAATTGATTATCTTGGTTGGGTTCATTTTTCTACACATAGAGTATTAAGAAATTCTACAAAGAAAAGAATTTTGAAAAGAATTATTGAAATAAACCAAAATAAATTGGGCGAGGAAAGAAAAGAGGAAACGATACAATCTTATTTAGGTATATTGAGTCATGGAAATACCTATGGTTTACAAGAAAAAGTTGTTGGATTAAGTAAAAAATTTATCATAAATGATAAATGATAAGTAATAAACAAATAGTTAAGTGACAAATAATAATTAACATTCCAATATTCCAATATTCTTGAGAACGTTGGAATGTCAATTATTATGTTAATATATTTATATATGGAGAAGAATAATAGATTAAAAAATAGTAAACAAATGGAAAGGCATTTTAAAGGAATTGCTAATTATAGAAGAATTGATATTTTACTTATTTTAGATAAAGAAGAGGATATTACCTTAGACCAACTTACCGAAATTTTAAAAGGTGATTTTAGAACAATATCTGAGCATACCAGGAGGCTTGCCCACGCAGGTTTGTTAAATAAAAATTATATGGGGAGAACGGTTCTACACTCACTTTCTCCATACGGTAAACAATTTGTTAAATTTATAAAAACATTCCAACATTCTTGAGAATGTTGGAATGTTTTTAATGGGGGGTATTTTGTGTTAAAGATATGAAAAAAGAAAAAAAACAACAAAATAAGAAAAAATTAGTACTGCTTGATGTTTTTGCTATTCTTCACCGAGCCTATCATGCTTTACCAGACTTTTCATCGGCCAAAGGAGAACCAACAGGTGGATTGTACGGAACAGTTTTGATGTTGGTTAAAATAATTGACGAATTAAAGCCAGACTACATTATTGCTTGCTATGATATGGCCGAACCAACTTTTAGAAAGGAAGCCTATGATGGATATAAAGCCGGGAGAAAAGAAAAAGATGATGAGTTGAAACATCAGATTGACCGCTCCCGTGATATTTTTAAAGTTTTTAATATTCCTATTTATGAAAAATCCGGGTTTGAAGCCGATGATATTTTAGGGGCTCTAGCTGAACAAGGAAAAGGCGAAGTCGACGTAATCATCGCTTCTGGCGATATGGATACAATGCAGTTGGTGGACGATAAAAAGGTTCAAGTTTACACTTTAAAAAAAGGAATCAAAGATACTATTTTATACGATGAAAAAGGAGTGATTGAAAAATTTGGTTTTGGGCCAAAACTTTTACCAGATTATAAAGGATTGAGAGGAGACCCTTCTGACAATATTATTGGGATTGTGGGTATTGGGGAAAAAACCGCCACAATTTTAATTCAAAATTTTGGGTCTATAGAAGACATCTATAAGAAACTTAAAAAGGATGAAGAATCTTTTAAAAAAGCTGGGATAACCCCAAGAATGATAGGCTTATTAAAAGAAGGGGAAGAAGAAGCTTTGTTTTCGAAAGAGCTCGCGACTATTAGAATAGATGTTCCTGTTAAATTGGATTTGGAAGGCGCTAGTTGGAAAAGTTTAGCCGATTTTGAAAAAGTGAATGGGCTTTTAATGGATCTAGGATTTAGGTCTCTCGTAGAAAGAGTAAAAAAGATTTTTGATGTACAAGACCAATTATTTTTACAAGGTCCCGACGACTTGGAGGCCGAGCCTCCAAGTGAGGTGGATGAAAAGGAATTGGGTGAAATCGCGATTGCTTTATGGCTGACAAATTCTAACATCACCAACCCAACGCTAGAGGATATTTTAAATTATGCTAATACGCAGGATTTTGATGTTGCCAAAAATAAAATACTGAATGAGTTAAAAGAGAAAGAGCTCGAAAGTGTTTGGAAAGAAGTCGAATTACCAATCATTCCGGTTATAAAAAAAATAGGTGAGAAAGGAATTAAGGTTGATAAAAATTATCTGGAAAAACTTTCAAAAGAGTATCATAAAGAATTAGATAAATTCCAACAAAAAATTTGGAAAATTGCTGGAGAAGAATTTAATATTAATTCTCCGAAACAGGTCGGAGAACTTCTCTTTGATAAAATGGGGATTGTTCTTAAAAATCATAAAAAAACCTCGACAGGGGCTAAGTCTACAAATATAGCAGTGTTAGAACAATTAAAAGAAGAGTATCCGATTGTTTCTGATATTTTAAGATATAGAGAGTTTCAAAAACTGCTTTCAACCTATATAGATAATATTCCTAAAATGTTGGACGAGAACAACCGTTTGCATACAACTTTTTTACAGGCAGGAACTACTACAGGGAGAATGGCTTCTCAAGAACCGAATCTGCAAAATATTCCTACTAAAACAGAATTAGGGCAAAAAATTAGAAGTGCTTTTGTGACAGAAAAAGGTTTTAAATTAGTTGCCTTTGATTATTCTCAAATAGAATTAAGATTAGCCGCTCTTTTGTCCGGAGATGGAAAGTTAATAAATATTTTCAAAGAGGGGAGAGATGTTCACACCGCGGTCGCATCAGAAGTTTTTGGTGTTCCTTTTGATCAGGTTGATAAAGAGATGAGAAGAAAAGCTAAGGTTATAAATTTTGGAATTTTGTATGGGATGGGAGTTAATTCTTTAAGAAAAAGTTTAGGGGATGATGTTAAGAGAGAAGAAGCACAAATTTTTTATAATGAATATTTTGATAAATTCTCCAAATTGGCGGAATACATTGAAAATATAAAAAGAGAAACAAAAGAGTTGGGCTACACAAAAACTTTCTTTGGCAGAAGGAGATATTTTGAAGGGATAGACTCAAGAATTCCTTTTGTTCGAGCTATGACAGAAAGAATGGCAATCAATGCCCCTATTCAAGGGACGAGCGCTGACATGACTAAAATTGCTATGGGGCGAGTAAATGAATATATCGTAAAAAAAGGTCTTGCGGAAGATGTTTTTATTTTATTGCAAGTTCATGACGAATTAATTCTAGAAGTTAGAGAAGATTTGGTTAAAAAGATTGTGCCAGAAATACAAAAAATTATGGAAGACGTTATTTTACCGAAGGATGCTTTCGGAATTAAGTTTGTGGTGGATGCGAGTGTTGGAGAGGATTGGGGAAATTTAAATAAATTTAAATTTAGTGAATAACTTTGTCGTTCTGCATCAAAATTTAAAATTATTTTTTGGAGTAGTAATCCAAAAAATTAAAGACCCATACCGCCACCTTTCGGCGGGGGTGCGGGTCTTTTTGAAAGCGCTAATGTTAACGAAAATTAAACCACATTATGATTACTTCGAGCGGATCTTTGGATCCATCCTCACACGTAAGAAGAAACTCACCTTTATTATGCGTAGTCGTAACTTCGGTAAATGTGTTTAGAAAGTACCCAAGTTCTTTAATCTGAGGTTCCCTAAAGCAACCAAAACCAGATTTCTTCACAATAGAGACTGAGCACCCGTCTGTTTTGAACACGATAGATTCCTTTCCCGCTTGAATGATGACTCTTTTGAAAGACACCAGCTCTGGGAGATCTTGTAACTTTACTGCTGTGATTTTCTCCACCATCTTCTTTTTCATGCTTTACCCCTCCACACATAATAGTTTTAAAACAAAAAAATCTTTCTTGCTAGACCATATCAAATTATGTTATTTTTAGCAACAAAATCCTTGATACTCGCTACTCGCTACTTTACCCCCACACCTTTTGCAACAAAAGGTGTGGGGGTTTATACTAAAAGATATGTTATATCTTCTATATGGTTCAGATTTTAAGAAATCCAGAGAGAAACTTCATTCCATGATTGATTCTTTACTGAAAAAAAAACCTGAGGCGAGTTTTTTTAAGATGGAAAGTTCTGGTTTTAGCGAGACTCAGTTGGACGAGTTAATTTCAAGCCAAGGGCTTTTTGAAAAAAAATATATTGTACAAGTAGATGGTTTGTTTGAAGATAAAAAATCAAAAGAAACAGTTTTAGATAAACTGGAAGAAATTTCAAAATCAGAAAACATTTTCTTTTTTATAGAAGAAAAAATAGATAAACCCACTTTGAAAAGAATTGAAAAAGTTGCTCAAAAGGTACAAGAATTTAGAGTACAGGAAAGTGAAGGGAGGAAGTTTGGTGTAGTTGGTGGGGGAGAACTAAATTTAGGTGAATTTAATATTTTTAATTTAGCTGATGCTTTTGGAAATAAAGACAAAAAAAATCTTTGGGTTTTATATCAAAAAGCAAAAAGGCACAATATACCCGCAGAAGAAATGCACGGAATATTGATGTGGCAGGTAAAAAGTATCTTAACTGCTCAAAATTCAAAAAGTGTCGACGAGTCAGGGCTGAAACCTTTTGTTTATAACAAATCCATCCGTTTTGCAAAAAATTTTAAAGAAGGAGAAGTGGAAGAATTATCATCAAAATTAATTTCTATTTATCATGATGCAAGGAGGGGAATTATTGATTTTGATACTGTGATGGAAAGGTTTATTTTGGGGGTTTAGTTTAGTGGGGATTGTCTTGTCTAAAAGGAATCGTCCCGCGATTATTAACGAAATAGGAATCGGTCTCCAGTTCTAAATAAAAATATCATCTTCACTTCGTTACAATTCATTTTTATTAAGAATTCGCGAGACCCACCGCAGTTTTTATAGGGGAATACTTTATTTAGTAGGAATCGTCCCGCGATTACTAAATAAATTTTTTCGTACCTCAAAATTTACAAAGTATCGCTGGACGCGGCTCGGCTTTTTCCTTCGCTGCGCTACGGAAAATATGCCTCCGCCGTTCGATTCCTAACGAAAAGTGCACAGGCACTTTTCTCCGGGCGGACAAAAATATTAAAACCCTAAAGCAATTGCTTTAGGGTTTTAATATTTTTGTCCGCCCGGTAGGAATCGAACCTACGACCGTCAGCTTAAAAGGCTGCTGCTCTACCGACTGAGCTACGAGCGGATATTTTATTAACTTTTCAATTTTCGTAACTAATCCATGAATCGCCTTTTAAGTTCCTTAAAAGCCATTCGAAGCTTCAACGCTTCTCATCTCCACAGACTGAGCTACGAGCGGATATTTTATTAACTTTTCAATTTTCGTAACTAATCCATGAATCGCCTTTTAAGTTCCTTAAAAGCCATTCGAAGCTTCAACGCTTCTCATCTCCACAGACTGAGCTACGAGCGGATATTTTATTAACTTTTCAATTTTCGTAACTAATCCATGAATCGCCTTTTAAGTTCCTTAAAAGCCATTCGAAGCTTCAACGCTTCTCATCTCCACAGACTGAGCTACGAGCGGATATTTTATTTAATTTTCAATACCGGCTAACCTATAGACGGATGAAATCAATGTAAAAGACTATACCAAAAAATAGAAAAAAGTCCAACAAATCTACTCACTACAAACTACAAACTATCAACTATCAACTATAAAGGTAAATCAAAAGCAAAAATTCCTGGCCCAGAGAAAATAAGGGATAAAAATACTACAAAAAATAAAACATAAAAATCTAGGCTATTGGGGAGAGCTTTTGGTACTTTTATTTTTATAAAAATAGAAATGAGCATTATTATTGAAGCAATTATTGATGCTATTTGAGTTAGAAATCCCACCGTAATCATCGTTCCGGTAATAATTTCTGTTGAGGCCACTAGCCATAAAAAGATAATAGCTGGCTTTAATCCAATAATATTAAAAAAATTCATTTTACTTTCTCTGTCTTTGGTTAGTTTTAACCATCCAAAATAGAAAAAAATTAAACCAACGGTTATTCGTAGAATCGTAGGGGCTAGTAGCCCGAAGGTTAATAATGCTGGGAATGTAGATAACATATATAAATAAGTATATGGTATCAAGTATCAAGTATCAAGCCTGCCCGTCAATTGCCTGACGGCTCAAGCCGGATGGTAGGCAGGTATCAAGTGCTAATTTAAAATAAAAAGATGGCGTAGCGCGAGATATCCGCGCTACGCCTCATTGTTCAAGAACCGGTTAGGGGTAAATTCTTCTTCTCCCCGCCAGTCTTTTTTTCTGCCTTAATTTGATGATATCAATCACTTGTTCTGCTGTTTTTTCTAGCGGAACATCGACTCCTCCATCCATTAAGACGTCAATTTGTTCCGCGTAGTTTTGGTCAGGGTTGATAACCGCACGGATACTTACTTCGATGCTGTCAAAGATTATCCTTGCACTAGCCCCTGTGGAAGAATACAAAGGCGTTCCCATCAATGTAAAAATTTCAATCACTGTTGAATCGACCCCGAGCATTCTGGCAATAAGTTGTTGAAGTTCCTTTGCTAGAGTAGTTTTGGGCCTCCTTGGGTCCCATGGCTGTCGGCACCTTATGTCGATTTCTCTTCCTGAAAAATGCTCTGTGCATTTAGTGCATTCTCCAAAAACCTGAACCCCCATAGTCCGATCATTGTATAGAGGCCCTCTTCTGAAGTCTTTTAGCCCGTTTGTTCTTCTTCCCATCGTTATCCTCCACCCCCGTTGAGGTTAAACAATTTTGAACATCCTGATACTCATAATATAAAAAAAATATTTTTTGTCAATGGTTTTGGGTTTTAAGAAATAAAATTTATTTTTTAAATTTTTAATGTATCATGTTAGATATGGATAATAACAAAGAAATTTTTTTAATTTTGCACAACATCAGAAGTGTTTATAATGTTGGGGCTATTTTTCGAACAGCTGATGCTTGTGGGGTTTCAAAAATATTTTTAACTGGATATACCCCTTCTCCGACAGACAGATTTGGACGAGCCAGGAAAGATATTAGCAAATCAGCTTTGGGCGCAGAGAAAAATATTCCATGGGAACATCTTCCCAAAGTATCAGAATTATTAAGAGAATTAAAAGAACAAAAAATTCAAATAGTTGCTGTTGAACAATCAAAAGATTCCATTGATTATAAAAAATTAAAAATAAATAAATCCACAGCTTTTATTTTCGGGAACGAGGTTGATGGAGTAGATAAAAGTATCCTCGGAGATGTAGACAAAATTATTGAAATTTCTATGCTCGGCAAAAAAGAATCTCTCAACGTTTCCGTTTCAGCAGGGGTTGTTTTGTTTCGGGTTCTTAATGTTTAAAATTAAATGTTGATAATAAACACATAGAAAGAATAATTAAATTAGAGTATTATATAAGGAGTATATGCGAATAGACAAAAAAAAGCTCGAAGAATTTATTAAAGACTCAGGTCTTGTTTCTAAATCTGATTTAGAAATGGCAATAGTAGAGGCAGAAAAAAGTGATTCCGATGTTGCTAATATTTTGGTTGGGATGGGGAAGCTCACCGAAGATGAAGTAAGAAGGATTAAAGCCTATATTTTAGGGATTCCTTTTATAAATCTCGTTGGGAAAAAAATTGATTTTGATGTTTTGTCTATTATTCCAGAGCCTATTGCGAGAAACCATAATATTATTGCATTTAAGAAAACAGACACAGAACTTGAAGTTGCTATGTTGAATGTAGACGACTTGGAAGCAATAAACTTTATAAAAAAGAAAGTAGACCTAAAGATTCTCCCTCGTTTAACTGGAGAAGACTCCATCAAGAACACACTCCTTCAATATCAAAAAACTTTGAAGGCAGAGTTCGGTGACATAATTCAAAAACAATCTCAATCACTTGAAACCATTCCGGTGGAGAATATGGACAATATCTCTAAAGAAGATTTAAAAAAAATAGCAGAAGATTTGCCTGTTATTCGTATAGTAGATACATTATTAAAACACGCGATAATACAAGACGCTTCAGATATTCATATTGAACCAATGGAGGACAAACTTCTCGTCCGCTATAGAATAGATGGAATGCTTCACGACGCCATGATTTTACCAAAAAATGCGGCAGCTAGTATCACTGCGAGAATAAAGGTTTTGTCCAACCTAAAACTTGATGAAAAGAGGTTGCCCCAGGACGGCCGTTTTAAGGTAAAAGCAGAAGACCAAGAAGTTTCTTTTAGAGTTTCTATTCTTCCTGTTTATCACGGTGAGAAAGCCGTTTTGAGACTTTTGAAGGAAAGCGTTTCGGGCCTTACCCTAGAAGTTCTTGGTTTCCATGGCGATGGTTTGGAGAGAATTTATTCTGCTATGAAACGAAAAACTGGTATGATTTTAACAACTGGTCCGACTGGGTCAGGTAAAACTACCACTCTTTATACACTTTTAGATAACTTGAATGAACCCAGTGTAAATATTTCTACAATAGAAGACCCGATAGAATATCAAATGCCCAGAATAAATCAAACTCAAGTTAAGCCAGATATTGGTTTTACTTTTTCAAGCGGATTAAGGTCCCTTGTTCGTCAGGACCCCGATATTATCATGGTGGGTGAGATTAGAGATAATGAAACTGCCTCTTTGGCAGTCAATGCAGCCCTAACAGGACACTTAGTTTTATCGACACTCCACACAAACTCAGCCGCAGGAGCGATGCCTAGATTTATTGATATGAAAATAGACCCGTTTTTACTCGTGTCGACTTTGGGGGTAATTATTGGGCAGAGACTTGTTCGTCGCTTGAATGATGATGGGGAAAAATATTTCTTATCGAAATCAGAAATTACTTCTCTGGGCAAGCTTGTTGATTTGGACAGGATGTTATTTTTTTTGAGGAAAGAAAAAATTATTGGGCAAACTGAGACTTGGGCCAATATCCCTTTTTATAAACCAAAAGTAAAAGAAGGTTCCGATGGATATGCAGGAAGAGTTGGTATTCATGAGATTTTGCCGGTTTCTAGCACGATAAAAGATTTGATCATTAAAAATGCGACATCAGAGAAGATAGAGGAACAAGCGAAAGACGAAGGGATGATGACGATGATTGAAGATGGTATTTTTAAAGCTAGTCAGGGGATTACGACTATTGAGGAAGTTTTGCGAGTTATTTCCGAGTAAATAATTTCAAAATAGGATTAAATTATTTTAAAGCGATGGAAAAATATAAATACAAAGAAACTAAAAACAAAATAAAACAAAAAAAGGCTGTCCGACAGCCTAATTTTTTGTTGTGAATTTTTTTCTACTCACTACCAACTACAAACTACTCACTAAACCAATCTATTCACTTTTAACTTTATGCTTTCTACCTTATACTTATGAATATATGCCCGTATTTAAATATAAAGCAATAAAAGAAACAGGGGAGGTTTACAATAGCTCAACCGGTGCAAAAGACGAGGAGGAGCTGAAAAAGATAATAAGAGATCAAGGAGGGTCACTTATTAGTTGTGAGAAGGGGATGGGAGGATGGGGTTCCCTTAAAAATATTTCTTTTGGGGGTTCTGTAAAAATGCAGGACAAAATTATATTTGCGAAAAATTTAGCGGCTATGATTAGTGCGGGGCTTTCTGTTTCAAAATCATTAACTACTTTAGAAAAACAATTTAAAAATCCATTATTTAAAAAAGTCATAGGCGAGATAAATGTAAAGATTAAAGGGGGGCAAACTATAGGTGCTTCAATGAAAGATCATCCAAAAGTTTTTTCTCCACTATTTGTTTCTATGGTAAGGGCGGGAGAGGAAAGCGGAAATATTTCAAATTCTTTAATGATTGTTTGCGAACAAATGGAAAATTCTTATGCTTTAAAAAAAAGAGTGAAGGGGGCATTAATTTATCCAACAATAATCTTCATTGTTATGATGATTATTGGAGTGTTGATGCTTATTTTTATAGTACCAACTCTTCAGGCTACTTTTGCTGATTTAGGGACCGATTTACCGTTTAGTACTCAGATTATAATTTCTACTAGTGATCTTTTAAAGAATCATTCGATTCTTTTTATTGCTATTGTTTTTGCTATTGTTTTTCTTATTATTCTTGCTTTTAAAACCAAAAAAGGTCAGAGAATTATTGATATCATATCTTTGAAAACTCCCATGATTTCTTCTATTACCAAAGAGATAAATTCTGCTTATACCGCGAGGACATTATCTTCCCTTCTTTCTTCGGGGGTTGATGTTTTAAGTGCTTTTGAGATTACTGAAGATGTTTTGCAGAATTCATTTTATAAAGAGGTTCTCGGAAAAGCGAGGGAGGGAATTCAAAAAGGAGATCCTGTGGCGGATGTTTTTCTTAAGAATGAAGACTTGTTTCCTCCGATTGTTAGTGCCATGGTTGAGGTTGGAGAAGAAACTGGAAAATTACCAACCATGCTTCTAAGTGTGGCAGATTTTTACGAAAAAGAAGTTGCCCAAAAAACAAAAAACATGTCAGTAATCATTGAACCTGTTTTAATGGTGTTTATTGGTTTGGCTGTTGGCTTTTTTGCGGTTTCTATGATTACCCCAATGTATTCGGTAATGGCGAATATATAATTTAGGACAAAGAAACAAAGAAACAAAGAAACAAAGAAACAAAGAAACAAAGAAACAAAAAAACAAAGAAACAAAGAAACAAAGAAACAAAGAAACAAAGAAACAAAAAATAATAAATATTATGATGAGAAAAAACTTAAATCTACTCACTACTCACTACTCACTACAAACTAAATCCGGATTTAGCTTGTTAGAAATGTTGTTTGTGATTGGAATTATGGCAATTCTTTTTTTGATAGGAACAAAAATTTTTTCAAATTCGAGTCCAAAGTATAAAGTTGATAATGCCGTCGTTATTGTTTTAAATTTATTAAATGAAGCAAAATCAATGACATCCTCGGCTGTAGGTTCTTCTCAGTATGGAGTTCATTTTGAAACAACAACCCTAACCCTATTTAAGGGAGAAACTTTTTCTGCAGTTGATCCAAATAACAGAGAAATAATTTTAAATGAAAATGTTAATCTTTCAAATATAAGCCTTGCTGGAGGAGGGGCTGATGTCGTCTTCAATAAATTAATAGGGACAACTGATCATCATGGGACGGTAACTATTTCTCTCGTCTCTGATTTATCTGTGAATGAAATAGTTACAATTTTATCAACAGGAATCTCTTACTAAATCATGCTTAAAAATATAGATAAAACAAAAGGTTCAGGATTTGTAGAGTTGATAATCGGCTTATCAATAATTTTTGTGGCCCTCACTTCCGTTGTTTCTTCTTATAATTTTTTCTTTAAGGTTGCTAAAAATAACACGAAAGTAATAAAAGCTGAGTTTTTGTTAGAAGAGGGGGTTGAGGTTTTAAAATTTGTAAGAGATTCTGATTGGACTAATATCTCAAGTCTTTCCTCTGGTTCTGATTATTATTTGTCGTTTGACGGCAGTCTCTGGAGTGTTTCAAACACTAATGTTTACATTGACGATACTTATGAGAGAAAGTTTGTCATTTCTGATGTCTATCGAGATGTTGATGATAATATTGCCGGTATGGGGGCTCTCGATATAGGGACAAAGGATATCGAGGTTTTTGTTTCTTGGTTGAGTTCAGGGGCCACATCGACGAGATCAATCAATATAATTTTAACGGATTTATTCAGTGAATAAATATGTCATATAAAAAAGGATTTTCATTAATAGAGGTTTTGGTTTATATAGCGGTTATGGTTATCGTTCTGCTTATTGTTGTTAATACCGCGTTACTCATGACTAAAGCTTATCAGGAAATGAGGTTGTCAGTAAACATGAATAATTCCGCCGTAAGTATTTTAGAAAGAATGAGTCGTGAGGCGCGGTGGTCTTCTAGTGTTAATACCACGGATAGTATTTTGAATAATAATTCTGGCCTCTTAGTTTTGAATAGAATTGATGAGTCGGAAGTGACAACTGAAATTAGGTTTTATATTGAAAATGGTAGTTTGGTGATAAAAGAAGGGTTGTCTGATGCTGTGGCTTTGAACGCGCCAGGTAAGGTTTTTGTTGATAAATTTTTTGTAACAAGGATTGATAGCGGGATATCAGAAATGGTAAAGATTGAAATTGAATTAAGAGGGATGTTGAAGGACAGAATAAAAATGGAAACATTCTATGACTCGATTATTTTAAGAGAGTCCTATTGAATGTTGGTGAGTAGTTTGTAGTGAGTCGTGAGTAGAAAAAGTTTAAAAATTATTAAATTAAAGAAAAAGATATGAAAGTTATTTTATTATAAGATGTTCCAAAGATCGGTAAAAAGTTAAAAGTAGGAATGAAAATGAATTTTCGCGAAGCAAAAATTCATTCTACTCACTACTCACCACAAACTACAAACTAAAACATTATGAAAGATTTTAAAAAAACAAAAACAAATGAAGGGCAGGTGATAATAATTGCAGCTCTTTTTTCTCTTTTTATTTTTTCCGCGATTTTTTCTATAATCTCGTCCCACACAGTAAGTCAATTAAAAATATCTCGTGATTTATCAAAATCTAAACACAGTTTTTTTTCCGCCGAAAATGGAAACGAGGATGTTGCCTATCGATTGAAAAATGGAATGGATACCTTGAGTATCAGCGGAATTAATACAAACAATTCTATTGTTTCAACAACAATTACTGATGTCGGAACCGGTTTGAAAGAAATTATTAGTTCTGCTAATACTGATGGGAGGATCAGAAAATTAAAAAATAGGATAAGAATTTCTACAGGAGCGAGTTTTAATTATGGTCTTTATTCTGGGCAAGGGGGGATAAAGCTTGATAATAACACAAGAATAAATGGCTCCATCTACTCTAACGGTAGCATCATTGGGGGATCTGGTGTCTACATCGCAGGAGATGTTTACGTTGCTAATGAATTACCAGAAAACCCTAATGCAGAATGGCTTGTTTATAATGCTGATTTTCTTTTTGGTCGCAAAGTTGGAAGTGAAGATCACACAGATGCTGTCCAGAGTTTTCGCCCAACTGCCTCTGGTGGTTTTTTGAGTAAAATGGATTTATATTTAAAAAGGGTTGGTTCACCGGCTAATCTGAGTATTAAAGTTGTTTCTGACAAGAGTGGTAAGCCAGATAAAAATGGAGTTCTTGCTTCAGGGTCTATTTCTTCCAGTTTGGTTGGAACCAGCTACTCTTTTATAGGAGTTAGTTTTGATGATAACCCAAATCTTGTGTCGGGGAATTTATATTGGTTGGTGGCTGACATGTCGAGGGATGATAGCAACTATTATGTTTGGGGTATGGATAGTCTCGGAGGATTTTCAAACGGAGAAGGTAAGTATAGTAGTAATTGGACAACCAGTAGCTTCATAAATATTGGGGGAGATTTTGATTTCAAGTTGTGGCTTAGTGAGGGTAATGGAGTGTTAGACAGTGTTCACATTGACGATGGTTTGGGTGGAATTTTTTCCGCGCATGCTAATTCTATAAATAATACAAATGTGACAGGGGATGTTTACGCTAGCTCTTTTTCAAACGGAAGTGTGGGAGGTAATATAATTGCTGATAGTATTTCTAATTGTGTAATAACAGGAAATGCTAGTTATAATTCTTCGACAAGTTGTTCGGTTGGGGGAACACAAACTTCTCCAACAACACCACCCAGCGACCCTCCCTTCATTGTTACACCAATCTCTGATGCCAATATAGATAGTTGGAAAGGTGATGCGCAAGATGGCGGAACTATTAGTGCGGGTAATTTTACGCCTGTAGATGGTCAGACCCTTGGCCCCGGGGTTATTGAAGGGAATTTAGTAATAACCCCAAGTATTAGTGTTAATTTATCAGGAGTGGTGTATGTCAAAGGAAATGTTCAGATCGGTAATGGAGCAGAAATTAATATAAGTAATCCAGCTAATTCGGCGATGATATTAACTGATAAGTGGTTTTCTATAAGTAATGGAGTCAGTATTAATAGCCCTAGGGTAGGGGTCGGGCATATAATGATGTTAGCTCTGGCTGCCTGTGACGGCACAGTTTATGAGCCTCAATGCAATGGTGAAGGAGCCACAATTACTGTTTTCAACGGGACTGATGCTGATGTTTTAGTCGCCCCTAATGGATTAATCAGAGTGAATCAGAATGTTTTTGTTGTAGATTTGGTTGCGGACAAATTAAAGATAGAAGAAAATGTTATTTTAGAATATGAGATGGGGTTAACCAATGTTAATTTTTCTTCAGGTCCCAGTGGTTCTTGGGCGATTGATTCATGGAGGGAGATAGAGTAGAAATCACTTTTTAAAAAGTGATTTCTCGCGAAAGGCTGCATAACGAACATCTTTGTTCGTACCCACCTACATGGATTTCTTCTCGCAATGTCGGGTAGGTTTCGTTGTAGTATATAGGCACAGAATTATTTAAAAAACAAATTTTGCCTTTGGTAAAATTTGTCCATTTTTTCTAAAAACTAAAAACTATCAACTAAAAACTGAAATATGATATTATATTAATATGCAAAAAGATAAAAAAATAATTATTGCTAATTGGAAAATGAATCCAGATAGTGAAAAAGAAGTCCAAGTAATTTTTTCTGGAATCAAAAAAATTGCCAGTAAGTTGTTAAATGTGCAAACGATTGTTTGTCCCCCTTTTATCTACATAGCTAAGTTAGTCGATTCACATAAAGGGCATCGAATAGCTTTTGGGTCTCAAAATGTATTTTCGGAAAACAAAGGTGCTTTCACAGGGATGATTTCTCCTAATATGTTAAAAAATAAAGGAGTCGAGTATGTAATAATTGGCCACTCGGAAAGAAGAGCTTTGTGTGAGGATAATATTCTTGTAAATAAAAAAATAAAAAGCGCTATTAAGTCAGGCTTAAAGGTAATTTTATGTATTGGTGAAAAGGAAAGGGATGACCACGGACATTATTTTAATTTCCTAAAAAAACAGCTCCTAGACTCTTTGGAGGGAGTTCCCAAAAATTCTTTGCACAATCTCTTTATCGCTTATGAACCTATCTGGGCGCTGAGTGGGAATAGCGGAAATAAATCCATGTCATCAGCGGATGTTCATGAAATAACAATTTTTATTAAAAAGATTTTACACGATCAATATAGAGTGAAAGTAATGCCTAAAATATTATACGGAGGCTCTGCTAATCCTAAAAATGCGGAAGATTTAATCTTGAATGGGAATGTAGACGGTTTACTTGTCGGCAAGGCAAGTTTAGATGCCAAAAAATTTGGAGAGATTTTGAGCATAGTTAATAAATTATAGTCTTTTATGAAAAATATATTAGAAGTTGAAAATTTGAAAGGAAAGAAAGTTTTACTAAGACTTGATTTAAATGTACCAATAGAAAATGGGGCTATAAAAAGTGACTTTCGAATAAGAAAAATATTACCCACGATTGATTTTTTGCAGAAACAAGGGGCAAAGATTATAATTTTAAGCCATATTGGTAGGGAAAAAACAAATACGTTAGAGCCAGTTTTTAATTATTTAAAAAATAAGATAAATCTGACTTTCGTTGAAGATATTTTGTGTGACGAAACGAAGAAGATTGTTGAAAAGATGAATAATGGTGACATCATACTGTTCGAGAACCTAAGAAAATATGATGGTGAGGACAAAAATGATGATAGTTTCACGAAGACGTTGGCAGCATTCGGAGACGTCTATATTAATGAAGCCTTTGCTTTCTCTCACAGGGAAGCTTCCTCTGTCGTTGGTTTGCCACAATATCTTCCTAGTTATTCTGGCATTTTGTTTAAAAAAGAAGTTGAAATGTTGTCACAAAGTTTTAATTCTCCCCACCCATCTATTTTTATCTTAGGTGGGAACAAGTTTAATACAAAATTACCATTGATAGAAAAGTTCTTAAATCGTGCCGATTTTGTTTTTGTAGGAGGAGCGCTGGTAAATAATTTACTAATAAGCAAAGGTCTTGAAGTCGGTATGTCTTTGGTGGCAGAAGGGAAGTTTGATTTAAGCGGTCTATTGAGTAATAAAAAATTAGTTTTGCCGGTAGATTTAGTTGTTAACAAGAACGGAAGCGTCGTTGTAAAGCCGGTTAATGAAATTGCTAGTGACGAAATTATTTTAGATATTGGACATGAGACAATTTTAAAATTGAAAAAAATAATTGAGGGTGCAAAGTTTATTTTGTTTAACGGACCTTTAGGTGATTACACCAAGGGCTTTGATAGAGCTACTTCTAGTTTAGTAGAAATCATTGCTAACTCTGGGGCAGAATCTGTTATTGGCGGAGGAGACACTGTTGCTTGTATTTCGGAGCTAGGCCTTGAAGATAAAATTGGTTTTGTTTCAACTGGCGGAGGAGCTATGCTAGAGTTTTTGTTAAATGAAGACCTCCCAGGAATAAAAGCTTTAAATAATTCCAAAATTAAGGCCTAACTTCGTCGTTTCAGAAAAAATTTCCACTCACCGTATGTTTAATACGGCTCAGAAAATTTTTTCTGGAATTCCTCGTTACGCATTCAATTTTTGAATTATTTGACTTTCTATAGAAAATTAAAAGAAAAGTGGCCCTGTAGGAAACCCACATGGCCACTTTTTCTGTTCATAGACATTTTCTCATCGCCTTTTGGAAGGAATCCCAGTCTGTAATCAGAAAAATTGTTATCTTACAAAATGTTTGCTCCATCTTTTTTTACCTCAGTTTTGTTTTTGAAAGACAAGAAGAACGGTTTCAATAAAGTTTATCACATATTCAGGTCATTCTGAATTTTTAGAGCCGTTTCCTCGGCTTCTCCGTCTTCATACCCCCTTTTTCCTTTCCAGTGTCTGAAGCCATCATTTTCTAATCGCGGAACGATATGAATGTGAGTATGAAAAACTAGTTGACCTGCCGCAGACTCGTTGTTTGAAATTATATTTACCCCGTCTACTCCAAGGCTATTTTTTATTGCTTGGGCGATTCTCTGGCTAGTATTATATACAGACTCAAGGTCTTCTTTTTTGATATCAAAAATATTTCTTGAGTGGTTTTTTGGTATTACTAAGGTGTGGCCAATGTTGGTTGGGTTAATATCTAGGAAAGCCAAAGTTTTTTCATCCTCGTAAACTTTTGTGCAAGGAATTTCACCTTTTATTATTTTGCAAAATAAACAATCTTTCATAGTTTTGTATAGTTAATTATACAGTTAATTATATGTTAAAATGCACAAATGCAAAAGAAAGACATTAAATTTACCTTAAGAGATAGTAATTTACCAGAAGAGGTAAAGAAGGAATTTAACGTTTACTCTGAGTTGCTTGGTTTACTTCTCTATTATCGTGGAATAGAAACAAGAGAAAAAGCAGAAAAATTTCTTAAACCAGATTATTATCGGGATACGCACGATCCTTTTTTGATGAAAGATATGGGCAAGGCAGTTGAAAGAATTTTAAAAGCGATTGAGCAAAAAGAAAAAATAATTATTTATAGTGATTATGATGCTGACGGAATTCCCGGTGCAGTAGTTTTGCACGATTTTTTTAAAAAAATTAACTATGAAAATTTTGAAAATTATATTCCTCACAGACATGACGAGGGGTATGGTTTGAATAAAGAAGCTATAAAAAAATTTTCAAAAAATGGAGCTAGCTTGATTATCACTATTGATTGCGGAATCTCAGATAGTAAAGAGGTTAAAGAGGCCCAAAAAATGGGGGTAGATGTTATCGTCACTGACCATCATATTGTAGGGGAAAATCTCCCTCCTGCTTTTGCTGTTTTAAATCCAAAACAGAAAGATTGTAATTACCCAGATGATGTTCTAGCTGGGGCCGGGGTTGCCTTTAAGCTGGTGCAAGCTCTTATAACGAAAGGTTCGGAAGGAGGCCTTTCCTCGGGGAGCGAAGCGGACAGAGGTGAGGCCTCGGGGAGAACCTTTTTAATAAAAAAAGGCTGGGAAAAATGGCTTCTTGATATGGTTGGCTTAGCGACCATTTCTGACATGGTTCCTCTAACCGACGAAAATAGGGTCTTTTCTTATTTTGGGATGCAGGTATTAAGAAAATCTCCTCGTTATGGCCTAATGCATTTATTGAGTCATCTAAAAATTGACCAAAAAACTCTAACAGAGGATGATTTGAGTTTTATGATTACTCCAAGAATAAATGTGGCTTCTAGGATTGATAATCCTGATAAAGCCTTTAGACTTTTGTCTACGGATGATGAAGTTGAAGCCAGAGAGATGTCTCTATATTTAGATACCATAAATGCAAAAAGAAAAACGATGGTGGCAGTTATGGTGAAAGAGGCGATTAAAAAATTAAAAGAAAGAGAGGAGAAGGATCTTATTGTTGTTGGGAACCCACAATGGAATCCAGGGTTGTTGGGGTTGATTGCTAATTCTTTGGCTGAAAAATATAAAAAAACAGCTTTTGTTTGGGGCCGGGGAGGGGACGGAAGTATAAAGGGGTCTTGTCGTTCTTGCGGTATCGTGGATGTTTTTGAGTTAATGAGTAGCGTTGAAAAAGGAGTTTTTTCTGATATTGGTGGGCATAAAATGGCTGGGGGATTCAGTGTCTCAAAAGAAGGAATTCACATCCTTGAGGAAAAACTTTTAGAAGTGTATAAAAAAGATGATAATTTAAATGTAGATGTTAACTTGGTTGCAGACAAAAAAATTTTTATGGATGATGTTAGTTGGGATACTTATAAAATCGTTGACCAACTCGCTCCTTTTGGGACGGGAAATGAAAAGCCCCTGTTTTTTCTTGAAGGAGTGAAAATTTTTAATGTAAAAATTTTTGGTAAACAGAATAATCATCTAGGTTTGGACTTTAGAAAAAAAAGTGGGCAAATAATTTCTGCAATAAAATTTTTTGCGGATGAAATATCCGCAGGGGAAACAAGCTTCAAAAAAGGTGATAAAATAAATATTCTTGTAAACTTAGAAAAATCTACTTTTAGAAATGTGAATGAGTTACGCTTGAGAATAGTTGACTTTGTTTAAATAATCGCAAATTTGACGCTGGACTTTGTCGGTTTCAGAAAAATTTTCTTCGCACTATTTTTATAGGGCTCAAAAAATTTTTCTTTACCTCCTCGTCCCGCATTCAAATTTACGATTATTTATCTATGAGTTTGACTTTATCTGGGGATTTTGGTTAAATCGTTGTTAGAAACGTTTCAGAAACTAATTTTTAATAAGGAGGGGGAACCAATGGCTCAGGAAAGTGTAAGGAACGCTGTTATAGGAGTTTTTGGTGAAGTGATTTGTGGTTCTGGGCATCGGAGGAAAGTTTCTGATATGACGGATAGCGAGCTCGGGGATTTTTTGGCCGAGACTCTCAAATCAACGCAGTACATTAATTCTCAGCAAAGGAAGAGGCTCGAGAAGACCCTTCAATAACAACTCTGTCTCGTTGTTAAATACCCCGCCCAGATTTTTTCGGTGCGGGGTATAAATGTCTCTATGATATAATACTAGTATTAATTTAAGTAAAAAAATCTATGCAAGAAGTTAAATTAGGAAAATATAAACATTTTAAAGGGATGATTGTTGAGGTGATAGGGATTGCACTAGACAGCGAGACTATGGAAAAAATGGTTGTTTATAATCACCCTGATCCAGTAAAAGGGAAAGGGGCAAATACAATGTGGGTGAGACCTGTAGTTATGTTTTTGGAAACAATTGAAAGAGATGGGAAGAAAATTAAAAGATTTGAATATATATTAGTTTAGTGAGTAGTTGATAGTGAGTAGTGAGTAGAAAAAAGTTTATAGTTTATAGCCCAAAACGACGAAACCCGAAGGGTTTCGTCGTTTCTTTGCTGTTAGCTGTCAGCTGTTGGCAGTTAGCTTATTTAGGTATGTTATAATCATTGTCATGAAAAAGATCATAATCTACACTGATGGTGGTTCTCGTAATAACCCAGGGATTGCTGGGGCGGGAGTTTTTATTTCTGATGAAAAAGGAAATGAATTAAAGAAAGCAAAAAAATTTTTAGGGATACAAACAAACAATTGGGCAGAATACGAAGCTCTTATAATAGGTTTAGAGAAAGCAAAAGGTTTGCTCGGCTCAGAGATAGGGAATACAGAAGTTGAAGTTCGAATGGATAGTCAGTTGATTGTTCGCCAAATAAATGGAGAGTATCGGGTGAAAGAACCTTCTCTTTTTCAGCAGTTTGTAAAAGTGAATAATTTGAAAGTAAATTTTCCGCATATTCAATTTGTGCATATTCCTCGTGCAGAAAATAAAGAAGCAGACCGACTCGCAAACGAAGCAATGGACGCTAAGTAATTTAAATTTAATCCATTTCTTTGTCGCAATTCACAAAATATCAGTCGCTGTATTAGAAATACACCTTCTTCTATTTTGTTCTTGCTCCTCGAACTGAATTTAAATTTAGATTACTTGATAATAAATTAAATTTAGCGAATTTCTTCGTCAACTTCAAGAAAATTTTCCTCACCTTATCTGAAATAAAAGCATTTCATCTTATATAAACTCCTCGGCTCGTTAATTTAAAAACTATACTTCGTTTCGTTTTTTAATTAACCTCACTCTACGTCGTTTATAAGGCTCAAAAAATTTTCTTTCGTCTTCTCAAACTCCGTCTAAATTTAGAGAACTCCACAACCCATCGGGGTTCACCCCAAGGATTCTTTATTGTATAATTACCATATGATTTTTACATTGATGTTTGATTATATCGGTTGGCATTATACGAAGGCCTATAAAGATATTGTTTCTGTGTGGAAAAATTTTCTGCAATTTTTTTATAATTTCTTTTCCATAAAAGTTCTTCTTGCCACACTCTTTTCTCCTCTTAAAAAAATGCACGAAGAACGCAAGCCAGGGCTTAATTTTGAAGACCTCTTTTCTGTCCTTCTTGTGAATACTATCATGCGGTTAGTAGGCCTTTTGGTTAAATCCATAATAATTATTATAGGTACATTTGTTATTTTGTTAGTATTTATTTTAGGCTTGGCTGTTTTAATTGCCTGGGCTTTTTTACCGATTCTTTTAATCGTTTCTATTATTACAGGGGTGCAATTTATTATATGATTTTAGATTTATGCAAAACAGTTAAAGAAAGTGATTTATACTCAGTTTTGATTCTGGAGAAAATTTTTGTGCACAAATGGCGTCACAGAATTAATAATCTTCTTTCCTTTTTAATTTTTGTTGCCATCGCGCTCCTGATCGCCCCTTTCGTTTTAGAAAAATTTAATTCGGTTAATCTTGATTTTCTAGTTTATGAAACATTAAAAATCATAGGAATTCTCCTTATTCTTCTGCCTCTTTGGCTTGCTGTTTACTTATCCGAGTTATTTTTCAGGTCATTATATTTCAAGGAAAAAGAGGAAAGCCTAATTGGTTTTGAGGTTTTAAAGATTTTTAGAGATACAAGAAATAACGATCTCGTCGAAAGCTTCTTATTTTCAAAAGCGGGAGGGAAAATTATGTCTCGTTGCGGTATCTATGGTGATAAGGTTCAAAATTTTCTTGCAGAGAGAAAAAACAAAATTATTGATAAAGAAATCTCTTTTGATCCTCAAAATATATTTACAGTAAAGGATCTTGTCTTATTTTTATATGAAAATAATCAGGAATTTGAAGATTTCTTATTTCGAAATGGCATTAGAGAAAAACAATTAGTCGGTTCTGCTGAATGGATAATAAGAGAAACAGAATTAAAAAAGAAAAAAGAACAGTGGTGGTCTCGTGAGAGTTTAGAAAGAGTTCCTTGTATTGGTATTGGTTTGGCCCAGGGCGTTACTTATACCCTTGGCCAGTTTAGCGTTACTATTTCTGGTTACGGGGGTTCCATCGACAAGGTCTCTACCGCTAAAACAAAAGAAATTGTTAATAATATTGAGACCGTACTATCCAGAGCCCGTGAAGCCAACGTTATATTAGTTGGAGAAGAGGGAGTTGGGAAGATTGAGGTGCTGCAAGATTTTGCCAAAATTATCACACAAAGAACAACTGTCCCACAGCTGGAACACAAGATTATCGTACTTTTTGATTCAGGATTGTTCATCTCTTCTGTTAAAGAAAAACAGGAATTTGAACAAACTTTTCTTAAAATCTTAAAAGAGTCCGTTGACGCAGGGAATATTATTTTGGCTATTGATAAATTTGCAGACTTTTTATTAAATGCCAGAAAACTTGGTGTTGAGGTCCTTACTCTTATTGATTCTTATCTCGCCTCAGACAGACTACAGTTAATTGTTTTAAGTGACATCGACAAGTTCCATCAATTTTTAGAGCAAGACCCAATTGTTGTTCGCCGGTTCGAAAAAATTATTATGGAACAGCCAGCTTTGGAAGAAGCAATGATTGTGTTACAGGAAGCTGCTCGTGATTTAGAACACAGCTACCCAGTATTTTTTACGTATTTGGCCCTAGAAGAAGTGATTACAAGTGCTGACAGGTATTTCACCGATGGGGTTATACCAGATAAAGCTATTGATCTAGCGGTTGAGCTTGTTTCGGTTCTTGTTAAAAATGATAAATATTTGGTTGAAAAAGAAGATGTTTTTAATTTGGTTCGTGCCAAAACAAATATTCCTGTGGGAGAAATAAAAGAAGAAGAGCGCGCCGGGTTAGTTGATATGGAAGATATTTTGCACAAAAGAGTGATTGGGCAGGATGAGGCTATCAAGGTGGTGAGCGATGCTGTTCGCCGTGCCAGGTCAGGGATACAAAATTCTAAGCGACCAATGGGAACTTTCCTTTTTATTGGTTCTACAGGAGTGGGAAAAACAGAAACAGCCAAGGCTCTGGCCGAAATATTCTTTAAGAATGAAGAGGCTATCTCAAGGCTTGATATGTCTGAATACCAAGGAGAGGACGCCGTAGATAAACTTATTGGGTCTTTTGAAAACGGTCGATCTGGTTTACTTGCAAATATTTTAAGAGAAAAACCTTACGGAGTTTTGTTGTTAGATGAGCTCGAGAAGGCCAGTAAGGGTGTCCACGATTTATTTTTACAAATTATTGATGAGGGGGTCTTTTCTGATATGAAAGGAAAAAAGGTAAATGCCCGAAATGTTGTCTTGATAGCTACATCAAATGCAGGGAGTGATTTGATATGGAAAATGTCACAGAACAATGTTCCCTACGAAAATTTTAAAAAGGAATTAGTCGACACTATTATAGATAGGGGTATTTTTAAACCAGAGTTTCTTAACAGGTTTGATGCTGTTGTTACCTTTCAACCTCTTAAGAGTGATGAATTAAGACAAATTGCCGTTCTTATGCTTGGAGGACTAAGAAAACGCTTAAAAAACCAAGGGATTGATTTGTTAATAAATGAAGTCCTTGTTGATTACCTTATGAAGCAGGGTTCAGACCCTAAATTTGGCGCTCGTCCCATGAACCGGGCTATTCAAGACAAGGTTGAAATAAAAATTGCTAAGATGTTGATTTCAGGAAAAATAAAAAATGGGTCTACCGTTGAATTTAAGGAAGAAGACTTCACTTAAAAAATTTTAAAGATGGGTAGCTATGCAAAAAGATTTTTTCTACATCGTCCTATTGGGTTTTGCGGGCGGAATATTTCTTCGCTCGTTTTTTAATTTTGGAATACCATTTTCATTGTTGTTTTTATTTGTGGGAAGTACAATTTTTGTATTCTGGTATTTTAAAAAGGGAGGTGATAAAAAACATGAGCAAGAAAAAATTTTGATAACCGGGTTATTGTTGTTTTTTATGGGAATGGGGATGTTACGTTTTGATATAGATGATTTTGGTAAAAATAATTCAATCTTAGGTAATTTAGTTGGTGAAAAAATTGTTGCTACGGCTTTGGTCGTAGATGAACCAGATGTAAGAGAAACCAATACTCGTTTAACAATAAAATTTGAAGACATGCCCTCTATTTGGGGGTTCAACCCCCAAATAGAGGGGGGTGTTGGCGGGAAGGTGATTATTACAGTTAATCATTATCCTCAATTTAGCTATGGTGATGAAATTAATATAACTGGGATTTTGCAAAAACCAAAAAATTTTAATACAGACGATGATGGAGGAATGGAATTTGACTATGTTTCTTATTTAGCTAAAGATGGAATTTATTATCAAATGCTTAATCCCACCGTCACATTTATTTCAGACGGAAATGGAAATTTTATAAAAGAAAAACTGTTTGCTCTTAAAAATTCTTTTATACAACAAGTTAGAAAGTTAGTTCCAGAACCCCACTCAGCTCTTTTGGGTGGTTTGGTCGTTGGGGCAAAAGAATCCTTAGGTAAAGGCTTGCAGGAAGATTTTAGAAAGGTTGGTTTAATCCACATCGTTGTTTTATCGGGTTACAATTTAACCATTGTAGCTGATTCTATAATGAAAATTCTAGTTTTTTTGCCGAGCAGTTTTGCTATGATTTTTGGTGCCCTAGGTATAATTTTATTTACTTTGATGACAGGAGCTTCGGCAACTATTGTTAGAGCTTCGATAATGGCCCTGCTAGTTATGCTAGCAAGGCTAACAGGGCGAACTAATCAAGTTACCCGAACTCTTTTCTTGGCGGGTTTTTTGATGCTTTTACATAATCCTAAAATTTTAGTTTTTGACCCGTCTTTCCAACTTTCTTTCATGGCAACCTTGGGGCTTATCATCCTTTCCCCAAAAATTGAAAAATATTTCCATTTTTTACCAACCAAATTTCAGTTACGCGAATTAGCCGTGGCTACAATTTCCACCCAAATTTTTGTTTTGCCACTCATTTTATATATGATGGGGGATTTTTCTATTATTGCTATTGTGGTTAATCTTTTGGTTTTGATGTTTATACCAATCACAATGTTATTTGGTTTTTTTACAGGGGTGCTGGCCTTTTTGAGCACAGCCGTCGCCCTACCTTTTGCTTATATTTCTTACTTTCTTCTCTCTTATGAGTTGAAGGTAGTTGATATTTTTTCTTCATTACCTTTTGCCTCAATCCATATTCCTTATTTCCCGTTCTGGTTGATGGTATTTGTTTATGCCAGTTATTTTATTTTCCTGGGCTTTTTAAGTAAGAAAGAAAAGAAACCTTGTTTTTAATTTTTTTTAAAAAATCATGTATAATTAAGAAATGGAAAATTTTGAGCAGAGAAAATTTAATAATCCAGAAGAAGAATTACAATATTTAAGAAAAGAGTTGTCGGACAGACAACAAGCTGAACGTTTGTCAGGAAATCAGGAAAATTTTGAGCCAAAGAGAGAAGAGCGAAGTATCATGGAAACAATTCAACAGTATAAAGAGGCAAAGCCGGAGGAAGTTATTACTGAAGAATTTAGGTTAGGGGCAGGTGAGATTGAAAAAATAGTATTGAACCTTCCTCCCGAAGAGCATGACGAAACCATGACGAAGCTATTGGGGTTGTTGGAGGAAAAAGGAATTAAAAATGCATTAATGGCTGTCGAGGAATTAAATAATCCGCATATAGAGGATGATTTTCACCGAGTTTTAATTCAATATGTGAAAAATGGTTATATTGAAAAGTCTGGGTCGAAAGAAAAGCACAAAGAATTAAGAATGACTCTTTTTGAGATTGTATTGCCTGAGTTCTCAAGAGGGGGGGAAAGACCTGATATTCAGTCTTTAATTGCTCCAATGGAACAATTTTATGCAGGAATGTTATCAATTGCTGATCAAGAAAATCTTGGATACTTTTCGTTGGAAATTGCCGCTTCTAATAATAGTGATGATTTGGTTGTTTATTGCACCGTCCCTGACAATAAAATTGGATTATTTGAAAAACAAATCTCGGCTGTTTTCCCTGGAGCAAAAATAAAAGAAAAAAAGGATGACTTTAATATTTTTAGAAAAGATTATTCTATAAAAGGAGCTAACGTGCTTTTGCATAAAAGACCTTTTTGGGGTCTAAAAACATACGAGAATTTTTCTAACGATCCTATAAATGTGGTTCTAAGTTCTTTTTCCAGGCTAACCAGAGACGAAGGGGCAGCGATTCAATTTGTTGTAGACACAAGGAAAAATAATTTTAATTCTAAATTTCAAAATGGCATTAGAGAACTTCAGGCCGGAAAGTCTGTCACGGAAGCTTTTGGTGAATATCATCTTGTTTTAAATCTTACTAATAAGTTATTGAATTCTTTTTTTTCTAGTCCTAAAAAAGTTGAGGCCCCAAAAGATTTAAAAGAGGCAGAAAAAAATAAAGTTAAGTCTGTTGACCAAGATGCGATTAATAATATTCAAGAGAAAATTTCTCACCCGATATTACCAGTAAACATTAGAGTGGTTGTTTCAGCTAAAGGTGAAGTACGAGCAGATATGATTTTGAATGAAATAGAGTCCTCATTTAACCAATTTACCAAACCATACGGAAATAATATAATTTTTGTCGAATCTCTCGATAAAAAACTGAAAAATTTTTTATATAATTTTTCTTTTAGAATATTTGATAACAATACTCGAGTTTTACTGAACACAAAAGAGTTATCAACGATTTTTCATTTTCCTTCTGTCAAGATTAAACAGACAAATATAATCGAATCTGTGGAGTAAAAAAGGGGTAATTAATTATTTAATTTTTCGCCTACATCAGAGCCAGCTACCCAACCAGTTGTCCAACAAAGTTGGAGAGAGAATCCTCCTGACGGACGATTAATGTTTAGAATATCCCCAAGTAGATATAAGTTTGGGTAAATTTTTGAAGTCATATTCTTGAAATTTACTTCTTCTAAGGCAATTCCTCCGTCAGCAATAATCGATTTCTCCAATCCAAGGGTTCCTGAAATATCAAAACTTAAGCCCTTCATTTTTTTAACCAAGGCCTTTCTTTCTTCTTTAGTTATGGAATTAACCTCTCTTTCAAGTAGGTTAATATCGGGTAGCTGTAATATTTCTTGAGCTACTTTTTTTGGTAGTATTTCAGGGAGAATATTTTTAATAACTTTATTTTTATTTTTTTCAAAGAGTTTTAGTACTCGTTGGTCCAACAGATTTTCTTCGGTATCGGGGAACATATCGATTGATGCGGTTACATGACCCTTTTTCATAAGCTCTTTTACTTCGAAAGAAGAATTGATAATTAAAGGACCAGAAACTCCGAAGTGAGTAAAAAGAATTTTCCCAGTTTTTTTCAGTTTAGTTTTCCCATTTTGGATAAAACGAATCGTCATAAAAGAGAGGGTTATTCCCGACAGTTTGTGAACCCATCTATCATTTGTTGTTAAAGGAACAAGGTTGGCAGTGGGCTCCTTCACTGTGTGCCCTAGTTTGTTTAACCATTTAAAACCGTCCCCAGTTGAGCCTGTCCATGAGGCGGACGCTCCTCCTGTTGCTAGGGCAAAATTATGAGCAAAATATTTTTCTCCCTTTTTAGTTTCTACGGAAACAATTTTGTTGTTTTCTTTGTTGATTTTTGTTACTTGTGAGTCTGTTTTTATTTCTCCTCCACCTGAACGTACATATCTTTCCAGTGTTTTAAAAACGTCATTAGCTTTCTGACTTTCTGGGAAAACTCTTTTTCTGGCTTCAACAACAAGAGGGAGCCTCTTTTTTTCAAAAAAAGTGAAAGTATTTTCTGAAGAAAATTTTGAGAAAGGAGAAAAGAGGAATTGTTTTGATTGAGGAAAATTAGCTAGAAATTTTTGTATATCAAACTCCGCATTAGTAAGATTGCAACGGCCACCCCCTGTTATTTGGAGTTTTGTCCCTAATCCTTTGTTTTTTTCCAAAATTAAAACCCTAGCCCCCATTTCTCCAGCTCTCCCAGCCATCATCATACCGCTCGGTCCTCCGCCGATTACGATTAAGTCATATTCCTTTTGGTTTCCCTTAAGCTTTGTCATTAGAGACATTATGACTTTGCGGGGGTAAAAAAGCAATGATAAACATATTCAATGGTAATTTTACCTAGCTACTGATATCATTATTCAGATGGTATATGATAAAAAATTAAAAATAGGGGTGCACGATTTTAAGCCAGTAGTTTTTCAAAAAGATGGGAAATGGACGGGATTTGAAATTGAGGTTTGGGAGAAAATAGCTCAAACATTAAATCTACAATATGAGTTTGTTGAAGATAAAAGTTTTCCTGATTTACTCACCAAAACATCTGAGGGGGAATACGATTTAGCTATTGCTGGAATCACTAGGACGCTTGAAAGAACCAAGAAACTTGATATGTCGTTTTTTACTCTTGATACTGGGCTCGGAATTGCCACGATACCAACCCAATCATTTTCTGCTAAAGACTTATTTAGGGGACTTTTTTCTAAACAAACAGCAATTTTATTATTTATACTTATTCTTTTTTCCTTAATAAGCGCTAACATCTATTGGTTTATTGAGTCAGGGTTATCTGTATCTGCTAAATATTCTCAAGGCGTGTTTGAATCTCTGTGGTGGAGTATTGTAACCTTTAGCACGATTGGTTACGGGGATGTAATTCCTGCTTCTTTTGGTGGTAAAGTTTTTGGTATGTTTTCAATATTATCTGGCCTTGCCATTTTTGGTTTATATATTGGGCAGTTAAGTTCTTCTCTGACGCTGACAAAAATGAAATCAAAAATTTCTTCAGCAGGAGATCTCGCTAATAAAAAAATTGGTGTTAAAAAAGGAACAACAGCAAAAGATGTTGTTAAGGCAAAGCATGGTCACGTTATTGAGTTCGAGAGTCTCAGCGAAGCATATGACGCTTTAGAATCTCAGTCTATAGATGCTGTGGTAGCCGATTTGCCTGTTTTACAAGATCAAATGCGAGAAAGGGATTTTGTTTTAGTTGGAGGAGCCTTTGCCAGACAAACTTATGCTTTTGCTTCACCAAGAAAGAAAGACAATGAAGAATTGTTAGAGCAAATTGACCAAGCAATTATTGGTTTGCAAGAAAGTGGGGAGTACGAAAATATTTATGAAGCATATTTTACAAATTAATCATTTATTTTTTATATGAAGAAAGAAAAAGCATTATTTGTTGTTCCTATATTATTTTTATTTTTTTTGCCTGTGTATTACATAGCACCAGTTTATTTAGCAGAACTTGATACAATCTTTATTTCAATAACTATTTTCTTATTTGCTATACTTGTGGGGTTTTTTATTTCAAGACAAGCCACACGTTACGGGCAAATTATTTTAAAGGTAACTGACTTTGATGGCACTATGTCATTTATATATAGGTCTATTGGTGTTTTTGGAGAAAAAGCCCAAGGTGAGTTTGCTGAAATTTTGAGAAAACATTATTCAGCAATTATAGAGCATGGGGATTGGAATTTCTATTTTTTACAAAAAACAATAACACTCACAGATACAAATGCTTTGATTGTAAAATATGCTGAGCCCGGAAGTTTAAATCCAGCTCAAAACTATTTTGTATCAAGAGCCTTTGTTGGGTTAGGGGAAATGCAAAAAATAAGGAAAAATCTTATAGCATTGTATCAAGAAAAAATTCCACGTTTTCAGTGGGTGCTTGTTATATTTTTGACCCTTATATTAATAACTACCGTTTCGTCGATTCCTTCTTCAGGAGCTTTCTTGGGTTCAATAGTAAAAGCTGCTTTCTCTACCTCTATAATTTCCGTAGTTATAATGCTCTGGAAACTAAATCACTTAACTTTTTACGAAGAAATGGTTGGTCGCTCATCAGCACAAGACGTTTTGGATATAATTGTTGGAGATAAATAATTTTTAAAAAAATTATTTAATATTTATTATCTTTGGAGATTCAATAAAATCTCCGCTATATTCTCTGTGGGCCACGAAAGAGTTGCTCGTTCTATTACCCCAGTTACTTTGAAAGCCGATGGACCAGGTAGCGGTGGATTAACTGGGTCAGAAAGAAGAGCTCCAAATCCATATTCTTCAAAATATGCTTTTAATTCAGTTTCCATTTTTGTACTTTCTGCAGAAAAAACTGGAAAAGTGATAATTTCACGAATTAAAAATACTCTGAGGAAGTTTAAAAATGGAAATATTATAATGATTACCAACAAAAATGATATTATAGTTTTTTTCCAGTTGGTTGAAAGAATTTTTTTCATTACAAAATGAAAAATAAAAAATAAGATAACCCCTAAAATTAATAAATTTAAAAGTTCGGAATTATTATTGTGTAAAATTTTGGGTAATAGTGATGCTGGATATATTAAGTAGATAACAAGACTTATTAATTCGTACAAAGCAATAGCTTTAATTGCTGTTGAAAATTTAGTTTCTCGCCCTTTTTTTATTAAAAAATAAAAAATGATTGTTCCTATAGCTAATGTTAAGAATAAAGTAATAATTTCTAGTAATGTAAGATATGGATATTGCATATTTTTGTTATTATGGCAGATTTCTTTGCCTTTGGGATAATTTTTTGAGATTACGTATGGGAAAAACTACCCAAACTATATTTAGTGTAGAATACATTTTATGAAATATCAATCGAGAAAATCCCCCGTTACCCTTGTTTCTTCATCGGGTTAATAAAGGCCGGACCTTTTTGTTGTATAAAAAAAAGCCCCACGAAGTGAAGCGGGGGGCTTCTTTCGTGGGACTGGGTTAGTAGCAGGAATTAATCCATGTGGCTATTGATAGTATCTGGCTGGTTTCTTCGGTGGGTTCATTCATGAGAGGAAAGATTCTTCTTCTTAGGAATTTCTCCTGTTTGGTGTTCAGCACAGTTTCCTTGTTTACTGCCAAGGTTAGCTCGTCGACGAATCTGTGGTAAGAGGTACTGTCTTTATGGGTTGGGTTGTTTTTGATGTCACGCAAAATAAGTAGGATATTTTTCATAACCCTGTCTCCTTAGCGATGATTTTGGGCATCACCAACAGTTTGTTGTTCCATTTTTTCTGGTTTGAAAGATCTGGGGACATTTCTCAAAGGAACTCTAGAGAGATAAAGTTTAGCGTCTAGAATTCCTTCGGGGAAACGACCTATTTTTTTTACATTTTTTCTCGATGGGTCCAAGATACTCCCTCTTTCTCTTTGCTCTTTTAAACCATGATAAAAATCAATCGTGCATCTTACTGCTGTGTTGTACATGAAGCAAAATTCTTCCCAAGGAATTTGCTCGCGCTCTCCTTCTTTTTTAATTTTAAAAATTTCTCTTAAGTAAGCTCCTTGCATCTCTGATTCTTCATAATTTAATTGAGAAATATGAAAAAGAAAATCGAGAGTAAAGCTTTCGCTAAATTTTTTTTCGTAGACCCTTAGTATTATTTTGTAACTTTTGCCCTCAACAATTTCTTGGACAGTTATTTGGATACAAACAGTTTTATTATCCATGATTGACCCCCCCTTGTTCTTTTTTTGATAGGACTTCCTTTATTTAATCTAGCATATATCCTGGTGTAGGAGCAAGGGAAGTGGTTTAAATAAAGAAAATAGAAAATTTGTATAAAAAAAGAAGCCCCACGAAGTGAAGCGCGGGGCTTCTTTCGTGGGGCTGGGTCGTTAGGTTAGATGATGATACCCATGTTGAATTTTTGATACTCGGGAAGAGACTTCCCAGTGAGGCGTTCAAAAATCTCAAGATACCGTCGGGTTGTTTCTGCGATAATCTCTTCAGGGAGCTTCAATTGGTGAACCCATTCGACATGCTCTTTATTTTCGGGGTCGAGCCCTTTGAGGCCAATAATGTTTTCACCCTCCTTTGTAAAAGGAGTGATTATTTTTTCTCCCCATTGCCGAACAACTTGCTTGTCTAAAAAGTTCGGCTCACGGCCATCTCTCATGGCTTGTTCCCAATCTTTTTCGTCGCAGAAGCGGGAAGAGTCTGGAGTGAAGACTTCATCGGCAATTATGCCGAAATCAGCCTCAAGCTTTGTATCAAGAACGAGGATACCTCGTTCTTTGGCAAAGGCATAAACTCTTTCGTAAGCTCTTTGGAGCATCCCCACAAGCTCACGGCCTTCTTCACCATGATTATCCAGAAAGCTCGAGGCATTAATGTTTTCATCGTGCCCAGATTCTTCTTTGGTTGAGGGTGTAAAAAGAGGAACCATGAGGCGTGACCATTTTGGGAGATTCGGGGGAAGTTTTTGTCCGCCCGCCGTTCCTGTTCGTTGGTATCCTTTGAAGACTGACCCTCCGAGATGATGCCTAAAAATGAATTCATAGGGCAAAATATCTACAGCCTTTACGACTAGAGATCTTTTCAGATCAAGTGAAGGGAATTGCGACAAAAGATCCATCGCAGCATTCTGGCTAGGGTACTTGTTCGAAAATACCAGATGGTTGGGGAAATCTTTCAACACCGTATTTAGCCAGAAATGTACCATGGCGGTGAGAACTTCTCCCTTGTAAGGAATCAGTGCGTTTAGGACGAAGTCAAAAATGCTGATTCTGTCCGTGGCAACAATGAGGAAATTTTTCAAGAGAGCGTACATATCCCTTGTTTTTCCTCGGTAAGTTAACATCATCATTTTCCTGAGCAGATAAAGACTGAGCTCTGTTTCTTTGACCGCGATTGGAATTTTCGCTCCCATGAGTGATTCTCCTTGTTGAATGTACAGTTTTTTAATACCTCGAGTTATTCGAGAATACTCTATTTCCGAGAGTAACCTTACTACGAGAAGGGTGTTTGAGTCAATGATTTTGGTAGCTTAAATAAAATATTTTGGTTATCATGAATAGCATATAATTAAATTGATATGGAATATAAAATAAGAAAAGCAGTAATAGAAGATTTAGAAAAAATTCAAGAATTGAATACGAAACTTTGTGTGAAAGAGTTTGAAGAATTTGATGACACAATTAACCCTAATTACCCGATGACTCAAAAAGGGAAAGACTATTTCAAGTATCGAATCGAAAATAGTGAAGAAAGTTTTTCTTACGTGGCTACTGATAATGATAAAATTATTGGTTATTTTATTGGCGGGGTAAGCGGTGTCGAAGATTATAGAACCCCAACAAAGATTGGAGAAGGGGAAACTGCTTTTGTAGAAAAAGAATATAGGGGAAAAGGAATTGGTACCCAGTTTATGAAACTATTTGAAGAGTGGGCAAGAGAAAAGGGGATTAAAAGATTAAGATATGTGGCTTCTTCTAGAAACAAAGAAGCAATTAAGCTTTATAAAAAATTAGGTTGTGATGAGTACGACGTTGTTTTAGAAAAGGTTCTAGAATAAATTTTTATCTAATCCCAGTATCACAAGATAGATTTATTTGTAGTATTACACTTGGTTTTATTGTGATTTCTTTTGTCGCGCACCAAGGGAGAGGGTTTCCTCCTATTGCTTGCAAACCATATTTACCCGGAGGGAGCATTAGTGTGTATTCTCCATCTTTGTTTGTTTTTACAGTCGCGAAAGGTGAGCTTTTTGGGCTACCTACAGAGATAACTTGTACTGTTGTTTCATAAGGCCTGTCGTCACAAGCTGGGTCTGGAGGATATTGCATAACTGGACAAACTGGTCCGAGTAAAACTTTTCCAGTGACTCCTGAATCAAAAGGTAAAATACCGAGGGGGTCTTCAGGGGTATCTTGAATTACCTGCTGTGTTGGACGCAGGGTAGATACGATACGCAAAATTGTGGCTAGGGCTAGAACGATTAATATGATTATGAGAGACTTTTTCATACTCATTATAATAACATGTTTTTGGGGGAGGGGGGAAATTGGGAATTTATATCTCTGACACGTATAAGTTGTTGAAGGGGAAATACAGAAAGAAAGCAGTTAATCAACAGTTTATATGGTAGTAATAGAACATAAAGTAAGATAATATTAAATTTAATATGAAAAATAAAGATTTTAGATTAATAGGTATATTAATAACAGCGGGGATACTCCTTGTCGTAGCGGGCAGTGGTTATTACTATACTCAAGTAAAACCTGAGAATATAATTTCTGGGTACCATGAATATGATTTAAATAAGGAAACTGAGGAAGAAGCCAAAGATATGGTTGATGAAAAAAGGGTTGTATTTAAAGGAAAAGAATCTTTTGTAAAAATAGAAGGTCCAAATAGTTATGTGATTCTGGACGAGAATAGTAAAGAAATAGTTGTTGACGAAAGAAATACATTCGGAGGAAACATTGTATCACGAGGCACTTTTAATAAACTAAACTTTTCTCCCAAAGGAAGCTATTTAACTTACTCAAGTACAGGTTGGGAGTATGAAGGTAAGAATATTTATGATATTGAAAAAAAAGAGAAAGTAGCAACTTTCCCTATGTCTAATTTTTTAGAATTTACTTCAGATGAAAAGTTTTTGATAACTTGTGCTTCTAGCCCAATGGCGGGGGATTATTATGGAAAGGTCTTAACCCTCCCTGATTTTAGAGAGATTTATGATATTTTTAAAAATGGAGAGACTCTTGAATATATGACATTGGATTGTGAAATTGATAAAGAAAATAAAATCGTTAAATATAACCTCTCGGATTATTATGGAGATGAAGATTCCTCTGATAATCAAGAAAAAATAATCGAATACAGTCTTGAATTAAGAGACGTTATCAGGTAAAAGCTGTGGAGATGGGGAGAATTGGTCACGAGTCACTAAGCATATTTTTCGTGCTTCGCACTCAAATCTGCTAAGTGCTCTCGACCCCGCCTCACTGTTGCTCCTGCGTCGCAACATGTTCCGGCTTTCGATTCTCGCTCGCAAAGTACGCAGGTACTTTGCTCATCTCCACATAATATAAAAACCGCCAGCTTATTGCTGGCGGTTTTTATATTATGTGGAGATGGCGAGAATCGAACTCGCGTGTAAACAAGGCTTTTTAATAATTCTACATTGTTATTTTATTTTTTGTGTTTAGAGGAAATAGGTATGAAACAAACAAAACCCTACAACCTCGATCTCTTTAGTTTCGGAATTGAGTCAGAGAAAGCTTATTTCCTAGTCTGAAATTTATAGCAAACAATCTATCTATCAAACATCAACAGATTGCCCGCCAGCTTAAGCTAAAGCTAATGCTGGAGCATAAGGAGATAAAATCGCCTTTGCTTTTTGTGACAAGTTTGCACTTATCTTTGTGAATCAGTTTTAAAAGTTAACTCAGCTTTCAATGCATATAAAAAAGTGACTTATTTATCTAAGCCGATCATCCCCCTAAAGAATTTTATTTATTTTAATAAAATGCTTAAAATGAATGACCGATTTTTTATTTCAATGAACATTTTCTACTTACTACCAACTGCTAACCAATTTTTACCTCTCTTTGAATATCCCGCTCAGTGTCACGTTTCTTGATGTCCTCTCTTTTATCAAATTTCTTTTTTCCACGGACAACGGCGATTTCAACCTTGATTTTGTTGCCTTTAGTATACATCGAAATAGGTACTATTGTCAATCCTCTCTTCTCCTCAAAACTTTGCAGTTCCTTCAGTTCTTTCTTTGTTAAAAGTAGGCGTCTATTCCTCTCTCTATCGTAACTAGCGGGTGTATTTACTGGTTGGTAGGGGGGAATATTAGAGTTCAGTAAAAAAGCCTCTCCTCCTCGGATAGTTATATGAGAACCCTCAATATTTCCGTGCTTTGATTTTATGGATTTTACTTCAAAGCCGAAGAGTTCAATTCCAGCTTCAAATTTTTCCATAACCTCATAATTAAAGGTTGCTTTTTTGTTTCTTATTAATGTTGCCATTAGCCCTATAATAGCAGTAGAAACCTAACTTGACAAGCACTTGTGCTTGTGCTATCCTTTGCGCAGAGATTTAGGGTTTGTTATTCTTTATTAATTTCTTATTGAAGGAGATCGGTATGGCACTGCGCGACATTTTCAGAGATGGATTGGAGCAGGCAAGGGTTTCTTTTCCTCAGCACGGTTTTTCTAGCCTGCTGGAAAAGAAGGAGTGGGCGACCAAGGTCGTCGAAGATTGGGCTCGCTCTCAGTATGGGCAGGTTATTATGGCAATGAGGTCTCCCAGCCACCACTCGGTGACGGGGACGACTGCCGAGTTCTTCATCCCTGGCAAAAAATTGGTCGTTCTCTTTGTTGTCGAACCTCGGCACAACCTGAACAAGGAAATTATTTTGACGGCTGCCGAGTACGATGACAACGAGGCGGGTGTCTTGGAGCAGATTGACCAAACATTGGTCAAAGCCTCTCCTAAAGACCGACTTACACATCAGCCTTTCGCCGGCTTGGGCCAAATGGTTATTTAAATGATAAGCTCTTTATTTAAAAAAAGCCCCACGGTTTCATCGCCATGGGGTTTTTCTTTTTTTTAAAAAAATTAAAGTTTTCTTTATTTGTCTATTGGCTTTGTGTATAATAGTTTTATATGAAAGATATTTTTAACAACAAAGAAACAGACAAAAAGAAGGGGGGTAAGAAGTTGCCCAAAAAATCTGTACCAATGCAGTTTTTTGGCAATTTTTTGAGCACCCTGTTAATTTTTATGATTATCTTGACGGTCTATCTTTCGGTTTCTGAAGAGAATAAAGACATTGAAGAAATATCAATCTCTGACCTTGTGACATCTATAAAGGCCGATGAAGTAGAATCTATTGTTGTTGAAGGAGAAAAATTAAATATTGCATATACAGATGGACAGGAAAAATTTACAAAGAAAGAAGTGGAATCTTCTCTTTTAGAAACTTTGGTAAATTATGGGGTGACTACAGAAGAGTTGAGTCAAATTAATATAGATGTAAAACGCCCAACAGGTTTTTCTTTTTGGCTATCAGCACTTGCTCCTTTTCTTATTCCAATTCTTTTCATCGCCGTTCTTATTTGGTATATGTCTCGGCAAGTCAAAGGAGCAGGGATGCAAGCTTTTAATTTTGGACAGTCAAAAGCTCGTTTCATAGATCCAAATGACAAAAAACAAAGAGTTACTTTTAAGGATGTGGCTGGAGTAAAAGAAGCCAAACAAGAATTGCTAGAAATTGTTGATTTCTTAAAAAACCCTAAAAAGTTTTTGAGTATTGGGGCTGAAATACCAAAGGGGGTTATCTTAATGGGTGCTCCTGGAACAGGAAAAACTCTTTTAGCGAGAGCTGTAGCTGGTGAAGCCGGTGTCCCATTTTTCTCAATCTCTGGTTCAGAATTTGTTGAGATGTTTGTGGGGGTGGGAGCTTCGCGAGTTCGTGACTTGTTTAAGATGGCTAAAAAGACAGCTCCTTCTATTGTTTTTATCGATGAAATTGATGCTGTTGGACGTGTGAGAGGAACTGGTGTCGGAGGAGGAAATGACGAAAGGGAACAAACTTTAAATCAGATATTAGTTGAGATGGATGGTTTTGAGCCGAATGAAAAAGTTATCGTAGTAGCGGCAACCAACAGACCTGACGTTTTGGACCCCGCACTTTTAAGAACAGGAAGATTTGACAGAAGGGTGGTGGTTGATTTGCCTGATCGTGAGGATAGAGAAGCAATTTTAAAAATTCACGCTCGTAAAAAACCATTAGCAGAAGATGTAAACTTGGAGGTTATTGCACAAAGAACCCCTGGATTTTCTGGTGCAGATTTGTATTCCTTAATGAACGAGGGCGCCATATTGGCGGCAAGAGAAGACAGAACTAAGGTTTCCCAATTTGATTTTATCCGAGCCATCGAAAAAGTGATGCTCGGTCCAGAAAGAAAAAGCCACATTCTTTCTGTAAAAGAAAAAGAAATTACAGCTTATCACGAAGTTGGGCATGCTTTGATTTCTTCTGTTTTAAAACATGCGGACCCTGTGCACAAAGTTTCTATTATTTCCAGGGGACGAGCTGCCGGCTACACTTTGCATCTTCCTTTGATTGAGAAAAGATTACATTCCAAAAAAGATTTCCTTGATGATATTGTCGTTTCTTTGGGGGGATACACAGCAGAAAAAATGATTTTTGATGATGTTACGACCGGTTCTTCCAATGACTTGCAAGTAGCGACTGCTGTAGCCCGTGACATGGTTACAAAGTATGGGATGTCAGACGAAATTGGACCTATTGCTCTCGAGGAACAAGGAGGAAGAATCATGATGGGTGGTGCTGGGGTTTCTAGTAAAGACCATTCAGAAAAAACTACTTATTTGATAGACACCGAGGTTTCAAAAATTATGAATCATGCCCTAGAAAGAGCCAAACAAACTTTAATTGAAAACAAAAAAGCTCTTGATAATATAACTAAGCGGCTCGTAGAGGTGGAAACTCTTGAAAGAGAAGAGTTTGAAAATCTTTTGATTGCAAACGGAATAACACCGAAGAAATAAGAGGCATCTTATTTCTTCGGAATTTCTAATTTCTAATTTCTAAAAAAATTCAATAATACTAAAATACCAAAATTTTCGCGGTCGCGAAAATTTTGGTATCCTTGAATTTTTTTATTCAGGATTCATAATTCTTTATTCATAATTCCATTTAATTCTGATAGAATTAAATATAAGGTATCAAATTATGAAAAAAAGACTAATACTTATTTTAATTGTAACGGCACTGATTGTTTGGGATCAAGCCTATATTCCTGATAATTTAGGTTCTTTCCAAAAACAAGCAGAGGAGATTTATAAAGATAGAGTATTGCCAACAAAAAAATTTACAACGGACGGTTGTTCAATGTGGCCGAACTCAACGGCTGGTTATTCTTGGGAAGAATTATGTATAGAACATGACATTGCTTATTGGATGGGAGGGACAGAACAAGAAAGACTTGAGGCTGACCAAAAATTCAGAGATGGCGTAAATAAAATTTCACCATTTGTTGGAGACGTTATGTATTATGCTGTTCGTTTGGGTGGAAATAAATGGGTCCCAGCTCCTTGGCGTTGGGGTTATGGCTGGGCTTATCCTTACGACGAACAAGAGGTAATTGTTTGGGATGAATTGCATAATAATAAGCTCTAATTATTTTTAATGAAAAAGTTAGTTGGGTTGATTAAATAATGATTTTTAGGTAAAGTTTGATATACTTTTAGTTGTTTGGTCGTATTTATACATAAATTTTTGAAAATTTTGTGCGCGTGTAGCTCAGTTGGTAGAGCGCAGAGCTTATACCTCTGTGGTCCCAGGTTCGAGTCCTGGCGCGCGCACAAAGTTTTTAAAATGTGTGGTAGCTCAGTTGGACAAAAAGCAAATTTCTTTGCTTTTTGTCCGGTTTTTGTTGAAAGCAAAAAATTTTCGTTATCGAGCGAAGCGAGATAGGAAATAGGAGGAAGAGTGCAGAGCTTATAATTTCAAGCGAGGACGACATAAAAATAAATAAAATAATTTTTTTGTTATTTTATTTATTTTTGTATTGTCCGAGTGATGGAATTATATCGAAGATATATCTCTGTGGTTTGCCGTTGCTTTAAATTGTTTTTAAATTAAAACAATTTAAAGAGGTTCGAGTCCTGGCGCGCGCACCAAGTTTTTAAAATTATACTTTAAGTTGTATTATTTTCTATATCATGGTTCAATTAAGTTAGAAGTATTGGGGTATTAAATAGTATTCAACCAAAAGAGGAGGATCGATTATGCGACATTTTGTCAGAATCAACCCGTCTTTGGTAGAAGCTGTTATCTTACACACGCCAGGCAAAAAGAGACCCGCTGTTATTTTTGTTGGACTCGGGACAAGGAATGATCCTGTTGAAATCATTGAAAGATACTCGTCTCAAAATGTATGTGACATTTCGGAGTTGGATGGGACCGTCCATGTCTTCTCAACAGGAAATTGTTAATGGTCCAGAACAGAGCCCACCCCTTTCTCGCGAGAGAAGGGGCATTTTTTTATTTAATTTCTTGTGATTTAGAGAAGGCCACCGTACGGGCGGTGGCCTTGGTCCCATTTTGGGAAAATATTTTCGCAAAGATTTTTATTTTTTCTCTTCGCGACAAAACTCACACTCACACCCCAGGGGGTGTTCTCCTCTTCCACCGACAACTACAGCTGGGGCATTTGTTCCCTTTGAGATTCTGGTTCCTCCTGGTAATGTATGCATGTTTCCGCAGGACCTCGCTTTGTGGGAGCTGCCCCTAGCACTTCTTCCCCAACCGCCTCTGCCTTTTGCCATGGTTTGTTTTCCTTTGTTGAGATTATTGCCGACCAACTTGTCTAAATTTCTGCGCTAAATAATATATTATTGTATAGATTCTGTCTATTTTTTGTTTCTATTTTGTATTTTTATTCAAAATGTACCTCAATTTTTTTTAGCTTTTCTTTTACCACTGGGTAATTTTTTAAATTAGCATCTTCTTTAATTATTTCTTGAGCTTCGGTGCGGGCGGCTTCTACCATTTTTATATTTTTTATTGCTTCCATCCCGATATCAGAAATACCCCATTGTTTTTTGCCCGACAATTCGCCTGACCCTCTGAGAAGTAAATCTTTTTCTGCTAATTCAAAACCATTTTTAGCAGACTGTAGAGCTTTTAATCTATCTAATGTTTGTTCTGCTTTTGTGTCGCTAAATACATAGCAAAAAGCTTGATGGTTACTTCGAATCACCCGACCCCTTAATTGATGGAGTTGAGCTAGCCCAAATCTTTCCGCCCCTTCAATAATTATTATTGTAGCATTGGGGACATTTACTCCAACTTCTACAACAGAGGTGGCGACAAGAATATCGATTTCTTTATTTTCAAATTGAGACATAGTAGCTTCTTTGTCAGCTGGAGTCATCTTGCTGTGTAAGATATCAATTTCGTATTCTGGAAAAACCTCTTCCTTTAATCGTTGGGCTTCCGCTCTTACGGACTTAACTCGAAGAGCCTGAGCTTTTTCTGGGTCGGGCTCTTCTATCCTCGGGCAAATAACATACATTTGTCGTCCCTCTTTTAATTCTTCCCGAATAGTTTCATAAGTTTTTTCTCTCTTGGCTGGAGTAACAATTTCTGTGATAACAGACTTTCTTCCTGTTGGCATTTGGTCCAGCAAGGTTAAATCTAGGTCACCATAAATAGTCAAAGCTAATGTTCGGGGTATTGGTGTTGCTGTCATAGATAGCAGGTGGGGGATTACTTCGCTCTTTTTTGTAATTTTCATTCTCTGGTTTGTTCCAAACTTGTGTTGCTCATCGATGATTACACAGGCGAGGTCTTTGAATACAACACCTTTTTGTATAAGAGAATGAGTCCCTATTAAGATGGGGATTTCTCCATTGGCAACCCATTTCAATAGTTGAGGGCGAGAAATACCAGTCCAGTTATTTGGGTTAGTTTTTGAGGGAAATTTTCTGCACCCACTTGAGGTTATCAATCCGATACTTATATTTTTTTCAGAAAAATATTGTATGAATGATTCAAAAAGTTGTTTAGACAAAACTTCTGTTGGTGACATATAAGCAATTTGAAGATTTCCAAAGCTCTGTTCATTTGGCCTGGTCGTAACAACAGCATTAGAAACAGCGGCCGCCACGGCTGTTTTTCCTGAACCAACATCACCTTCAAGTAATCGAGACATTGGATGGTTACCTCCAATATCTTTTAAGATTTGCTCGATTGATTTTTCTTGGGCCTTGGTAAGCTTGAAAGGGAAACTGTCTAATATTTTTTTAATCTCTTCTTTTGTCTTTTTTATTTTAAATGAGGGCTGTTGTTGAAATTTTTTCTTTTGACTTTGGCGGGATAACTGAATAAAGAAAATTTCTTCGAAAGCAAATCTTTTACGAGCGGAAACAGCATCAGATTTTTTTTGCGGAGTGTGAATCCAAATCAGGGCGGTTTTCAGGGAAGGGAGGTTATATTTTTTTAAAATTTCTTGAGGGATAGGGTCAGCAATTTCATCTAAAAGGCCCGAGTTAAAAATTTTTTTGATACTGTGGTGAATCCATTGAGAACTCACACCTCTGCTTTCTGGATAAATAGGAGAGAAAAAATGATTGTCTGATTCTTCTTTGAATATTCCCGTAGGGATAGACTCTGTTATTTCGTATGCAGGATTGGCTAAATAGGGCTTACCTTTTCTGTCGCTGATAGTTCCGCTAAATTTAGCAAAAGTTCCTTCGGGCAACATTTTAGATATATAGGGTTGGCGAAACCAAACAGCTGGGATGGTACCCTCGCTATCTTCGAGAACCGCCTCTGTCATTGTAATCTTTTTGTAATAAGCTTTACTGGCTTTTATTTTTTTTACCTTAGCGTAGATAATGATTTTGTCTCCTATCTTTAAATCTTTTGTGTTTTTTGTTTCGTCTGTATCTCCGTGGCGAGGAGGGAAATAGTAAAGCAAATCCTCAATAGTTTTTAAACCAATTTTTTTGAGGGCTTTTTTTCGGCTATCTGCGAGGCGAGGAAAAATCTCTTCAATTTTTGAGTTTAGTTGCATATAGAGAAGTATAAAGTCTCTAAAGTTGAAAGTCTATAATTTGATAAGATTAAATAAGTTTGTGTCCGAATATTCAAGTATGTTATATTATAGAGATAATAAACAGGATGAGAAGATTTGTTGTCGGAAATTTTCTTGATGGTTTAATTTTAAAATTTAATTTACATATAAATATGCAACAAAAAACATTAATACCAATAGTTATAGGAGTTCTTATAATTTTTGCCGGAACTTGGTTTTATTTATCTGGTGGAGATAATAAAGAGTCAAAAACCGCTTCAGATTCAATCGATATTTTAGCTCAAGTAAATGGTGAGGAGATAAACAAAGAAGCTTTCGAGACAGCCAAGGCTCAATTTATTACCACCCAAAACATTGAAGTGGCGTCTCTTGACGAAGAAACCCTTAACCAACTAAATACACAAGTTCTTGATTCTCTTATCAATAATTCTCTAGTTCAGCAAGCTACTAAAGAAAGTAAGGTGAAGGTATCAGATGAAGATGTCGACGCACAGATAGATCTTATAAAGAGTCAATTTGAAGATGAGGCAGCTTTTCTGAAAGTTCTTTCAGAACAAGGTATTTCAGAAACAGAATTGCGTTCTCAGGTTGTTTTGGACATTGCCGCACAAACATATTTGGAGTCAGTACTTGATCTCGATTCAATCACCGTAACTGAAGAAGAAGTTGATGCTTTGTATAAACAAGAAGCTTCTGTTGATAAAGATTTGCCGGCTCTTTCCGAAATCAAAGGTCAAATAGAAGCATTTATTGTTCAACAAAAACAACAAGAATTATTTTCCCTGCATATTCAAAAGTTACGAGAGGATGCTGATATAGAAATCTTAAATTAAGAAAAGATTAAATAAAAAATACCAACGCAAGTTGGTATTTTTTATTGTGCGGAGAGGGAGGGATTTGACCTCCCAGTTCTAAGTTCGGACTTCGCCTTTCGGATTGCAAAGTTTGGAGGGATTTGGTCACAAAGTTTAGGTTTCGATGGGGAGGGATTTGACCTCCCAGTTCTAATTTCAGACTTCGCCCCTTCGGGACTCGTCTTCACTAAGAACTCGTAGGCTCGTCGCTCAAATTTTTCTTTCGCTTCGCTACAGAAAAATATATTCGCTCTTGTTCAAATCCCTCCCTCACTTTAACAGCGACACAAAATAAAAACACTGCTTTGGCAGTGTTTTTATTTTGGTCGTGCGGAGAGATTGTCCACTTCGCTCGAACCTATTTTGAAAAGCAATCGCGAAGCGATTGAAGTTTAAATCTTACGCTCCGAGCAAAAGATAATTTCAAACCATAACTTACGCTCGACTAAATCGGAAGTTTGAAACAAACGAAACGACTTGTCGTTTCCACTTCGTTCCAACGACAACCAACTCCAAAAAAAATTCTTTTCCTTTTCTCTAAAAAATTTTGGGGGGCGAAAAAAGAAAGGAAAAAACGCAAAGAAATTTTTTTGGGTTGGTTTCTGCTCATACTTCACAGAAAGTCGTTTCTTAGTCGGATGTTTTAGATTCATTTTGTTTTCGTCGCTCGCTCTGTTGTAAAAAACACATTGCCTTTGGCAATGTGTTTTTTACAACTCGCTCTCTCACGAAAACAAAACGAAACTAAAACGCTATTTATCTTGTGTTGTCTTTATTGAAATATAAAAATTTTTATTGAAAAAACAAGAAGATTATGGAATAATAACAAAACTGAGTGGTGGTCACTCAGTAGTATTTTTTTAAAGTTCTTTTAAAACATTATGAGGTGGTAACATGCAAGTAGCTCAAGCTCAAAATTTTGTTCCTCAAGTAAAAACCGTTCAGTTGTTTGATACCAAACAACAACCAACTCTCGGTCGAGAAATCATCCCAGCGGTTCATGGCGAGTATTATGGCTATTCTTCTGTATTTACAAGAGAAAGGCCCCTTTATGCACTAATGAAGTGTAAATCCAACAAAGATCGACCTGTAAGCGAGATTGTTGATTTAGGTTTAGAAGCTAATGCCTTCTTCCGGTTTAATGAGACGGATCAAAAGATCATCTCGATAAAAACAGCAAATAATCTCGGCTTACTACAGAGAGGAAAGACAAAAATCGATTTTGATGACATCTGGTTCGCCCCAACTAACCTTACAGCCAAGCAATTTATGAAATTGCAGGCTAATAAAAACGAAAAAGAGTTGGTAAACTTATGCCAAAAAATACTTATCAACGGTCGTGATGCCGTTGAACTTCGCAAAGGATTGGTTGTGACGATGATGACCAGTAGTGAAAAATACGGCATGTTTTTGGTGAGCAAAATTACACCATTCTCAATTCAAATTGAGGCATGTCACATTTTGCTTTGATACCTCAAACCTCAACCCGACACACCACAGGAACGAATCCTGTGGTGTTTTTTATTGTTTTATGTCATTATCTTTATTATCAATATGGAAATAAGAAATTATAATAAAAAAGATAAAGTTGCTGTGCAACATATTTTTGCTAAATATTGGACAGATAGAGAATTTTTAGATGAGCTTGAGAAAAATTTGGACGGGGGCGAAGTTTATTTTTACGTTGCTGAAAAATACGACGAAATAATCGGTGTTGCAGGTTTTAGAAAAGCTCCAAAATATCTTCGTGATTATGCAGAAACAGAAAATCCTGTGGAGTTGTATATAATAGCTTCTAAAGAGAAAAACAAAGGTTTTGGAAACACTCTTGCACAAAAAATTATTGAAAAAGCAAAAAAAATGAATTTTACAGAAATAGAGTGTTATAGCCCCGAGACTCACAATAGTTCGTGGAAATTTTATGAGAAGCTTGGATTTAAAAAGCACGGAATTATTAACGATCCAGATGATGGATACCCCGGAATGCTTTGGAGGAAAGTTTTGTAAGGAAAAGAATTTTTTGGGTTGGTTTCTGCTCATACTTCACAGAAAGTCGTTTCTTAGTCGGATGTTTTAGATTCATTTTGTTTTCGTCGCTCGCTCTGTTGTAAAAAACACATTGCCTTTGGCAATGTGTTTTTTACAACTCGCTCTCTCACGAAAACAAAAGAAACTAAAACGCTATTTATCTTGTGTTTGCCCCAACCCTCCCAGCGCACACAAAAAAGCTCCCAAACAGACAAAAACCACACTTCGTGTGGTTTTGTATGATAAAAGGGACAAATGGTGTATTTGTCCCTTTTAGCTTTGTGGAGATTTGATATTTTTATGGTTTTTTGATGTATTTTACACCCCTACCAGCATTTCCAACTTGAATTATCTTTTGCTCTTTTTCAAGAATATTTAAGTATCTTGTTGCACTTCTTTTAGTAGTTCGTAGCAATTCTTGAACATCCGAGTTTGAAATATTTGGATTTGACCTCCCAGTTCTAAGTTCGGACTTCGCCCTACAGGCTCGCCCTCATTAAGAACTCGTAGGCTCGGCGTTCGTATTTTTCTTTCAGAAAAATATACTCACCCTTGTTCAAATCCCGACCTCTCTACCGTCAAGACATCAATATTCAAATACCTTAATCGGTATTTGAAATTGCTGTTGCGGAGAGGGAGGGATTTGAACCCTCGGAGGCTTTTACACCTCGGCACGTTAGCAGTGTGCTGGTTTAAACCACTCACCCACCTCTCCGTGTGTTCGTCAAATTATATTTTTAGGGAGGGATTTGGTCACAAATAATTTTTCTTTGAAAAATTTTCGCGACCCCGACTCGTCTGTCTCGCTTCGCTCGACATAACTCCGTCCCTTGATTTCAGACAGAAAACAAAGCAGTTTGCTTTCTTTTCTGATAAATATTTTTTATAAAAGATAAAAAATATTTATCAGAACTTAAATCAAGCCTCGGCACGTTAGCAGTGTGCTGGTTTCACCCACCTCTCCGTATATTTATATTATACTCTCAATCTGCCCCTTCATATTTATTTGACCTCCCATAAAATAACATATTTTACTATTAAAATCCATAAGTTTTAGACAAAAAACACATAAACAGAGAAACAAAAACAACGAACGGCTCCGCCGTTCGTTGTTTTTGCTGTTAGCTGTCAGCTGTAGGCTTTTTCAATGCGCCACCGTTATTACAAATATCTTTTTTGCACCATACCTCTTGAGGGTTTTGCTCGCTTCTTTAATTGTTGCTCCTGTGGTTGTAACATCATCAAGTAAAATTATATTTCTTTTTCTGATTTCGTGCGGATTTCTTACTGTAAAGCAATTCTTCAAATTGTTTAATCTTTCTTTTTTATTTTTCGAGCGGGATTGAGGTGGAGTATTTTTTATTTTTATTAAAATATTTTTTTTAAAAATAAAAGAAGAATTATTATCTAGCAAACTCATTTCTTCAGCAATTAATTCAGATTGGTTAAACCCTCTTTCCCTGAGGCGGGACTTTGAAAGGGGAATGGGGATAAGGATTGGGTCTGCGAAGTTTGAGAAGGTTTGTAAATCCGACATTTTTTCCAACAGGCGGTCGTAAAGGATTTGGGCAAAAATTTTCGCAAATCTTTTTTTTCCTCTAAATTTTAGCGACCAAATAGCTTGTTTGATTAGTTCGTTTTCATATTCAAAAATCGCCAAAACATCGTCATCATCGTGCACGGCATGTCGCACTTCTAAAAATAACTCCTCAGCAGTAAGTATATCCAATCTTCTTTGTAGGGTATTCCGTGGAAAAATTAAATCCAAGAAATTATCAAACATTGTCTTTATATTCATGTGAAATAGTTCAACTTATTAATACTATTGTTAATAATATAATATAATACAAAATATTTTTTGTGTTATACTTTATTTGTAATTTATTATAAATTACTGAAAATTTTATGGGAAATCTTTTAAAAAACTTATTCGCTAAAAAGGGTGATAGCTTTTTAGGTGTTGATATTGGCGATTCTTCCATTAAGGTTGTTCAGTTAAAAAAAGTAAAAGGGGTTGTTGTTTTAGATACTTACGGTGAGTTAGCCTTGGGCCCTTATGCAAATATAGAAAAAGGAAGAGCTACGAGTTTATCTTCCAGTGATATCGCCAAAGCTTTGGTCACTTTAATCAAAGAGTCTAGTATAAACACTAACGATTGTGGGGTTTCTATTCCATTAAAGTCTAGTTTGATTTTTGTAATGAGTTTGCCTAATGTTTCGGAAAAACAATTAGCCCAGATGATACCGATTGAGGCCAGAAAATACATCCCCGTTCCTATTGCCGAGGTTGATCTCGATTGGAGGGTTATCCACCATGAAGAAACCAAAGTTTCTAGTTTTATGTCTGATGATAACTCGGATGATAAACCTCTTGGATATGAAAGCTCTGGGAAAAAAGAAAAAATCGATGTTTTGGTTGTAGCCATTCACAAAGATACGATTTTAAAACAGAAAGAAATTATTGAGGGAGCTGGTTTAAACTTAGCTTTCCTTGAAATTGAAATCTTTAGCACAATCAGATCTGTTGCCGGGCAGAATATATCAGTTTTTTCAATCTTAGACATGGGCTCTAGTGTTTCTAAATTATATATTATCGAAAAAGGCATAATACAAGACTCACACATTATTGATAGGGGGTCCCAAGATATTACTTTAAATATATCTAGATCTTTGGGAATTAGTGTTGCTGATGCTGAAGAACAAAAAAGAAAAATCGGGGTTGAGTATTCCCAGCCTTTTGAAAAAGAAGTGTCAGACATTGTTTCTTCTAACATGGAATATATTTTGATAAGTGCTAATAGAATTTTATTAAATTATCAAAAGAAACGCAAAAAAAGTATAGACAAGCTGTTCATTACTGGTGGAGGAGCTATCGCGAAAGGGCTGACACCTTTTTCTGCATCTATTGTTGATGTCGATATTGAAATTGCTGATCCTTTTGGAAAAATAGAAACCCCTGCTTTCCTAGACACGCTCCTTAAACAGGTTGGCCCAGAATTTGCAGTAGCCATAGGTCTCGCAACAAGAGGGCTCCAACAGTTTAAAGATTAGTTTAAATAAGTTTTGCACAATTGTATACATCCTTTTTTGTTGTATAATAATATAAATGGATAGGATTAATTCAAACTCATCTTTTATACCCCAAAAAGCTTATTCGACAGGAGCAAAACCTGTTAGGTCTATTGATTTGGTTTTTGTTATTGCTTTGCTTTTATTTTCTTTGTCCGTTATTTCGGCTTTAGGAGTTTTCTTGTATAAAAATATTTTGGAAAATAAAATTGTGCAAAGTTCAGACTTACTCGAGGGAGAGAGGGAAAATTTTGATGTTTCCACAATAAAACAACTTTCACTGCTAGACAAAAGAATTAAGTCTACAAAAAGATTATTAGACGAACATGTTGATTTAATTGGATTCTTTGAGGCTCTTGAAGTACACACTTTAAAAAATATTCAATTCATGGATTTGGACCTTAAATTAAACGAAGACAACAGCGCAACTGTAAATATGAAGGGCGTTTCGAGGAATTATGCTGCTATAGCTTTACAATCTGATGTTTTTGGAGAACATCCGCTTATTAAAGATCCCATCTTTTCCAATCTTAGTGTCGATGATTTGGGGGGGGTTAATTTTGATTTTTCTGCAAAAATTGATGGCTTACTAATTTCATATAGAGAGAGAATTAAATAAATTTTTATGTTTAACCGATTTATATTTCAAATATTTTTAATACTAATTTCAATCGGACTTATTGTTCTGTACGTAAACCCTACTTACAAAAAGATAAAAGATTTAAATTTAGAAAATTCTAAATATTCTACAGCCCTCAACACATCAAAAGAACTTGGGGCTATCCGTGATCAAAAAGTTGAAATATACAACTCTTTCACTAGTGAGGATTTAGAAAAGTTGAAAAAAATGTTACCCGATACTGTGGATAATGTTAGATTAGTTATGGATATTAATAACCTTGCTCTAAGTCATGACATTGTAATAAAAGACACCGAAGTTCACACATCAGATGGACAAAACCAGGGGAATAGCGACGCCCAATTTAATGATCCTTTGGAATACGGTTTTGTAACATTAGATTTTTCTTTCACCGCTTCTTATGATGACTTTATGGCTTTCATTTCAGATATCAAAAGTAGTTTAAGATTGGTAGACATAGTTTCTTTAGGAATGAGTACAGTAGGCGATGAGGAAGAGGTTTATAAATATAATCTTAGTGTAAGAACCTATTGGTTAAAATAAAAATATGAAAAATAAAAAAACAACACCAGGATTAATAATTATTTTAACACTTACTTTTTTGAGTATGGGGATTTTTGCAACCAGGGCCAGTACGGAACCGTTGTTGGTAGCAGAAAGCAATAATACAATTTTAGGAGAAGAGAGCCTGGTTACCTTGGTCTTGCAAGTTAAAAATCTTGAATTGGATGGGAGTATTTTTGAAGACAAAGCTTTTATTGGTTTAAAGGATTTTGGGATTGAGATTGTAAAACAGCCCGTAGGAAGAATAAACCCGTTCAGAGTTGTTGGGGTGGATGATGTTGCTGAAGAGGTCGTTTTGACAGTACCAGCACCAGAGTTGGAAGTCGTTCCAGCTGATAACAATGATTCATTTTTTATGCTTATCGACGAGGGGATTTAAAGGTTTATAGCTTGTGACTTATTTGCAAACCAATTTTTTATTTTTATGGAGATTTTAGATATATTATCAGAAAGAGGGATTATTGATAAAGAAGTAATCCCTTCTTTAGAGAAAGAGATTACTTCATCTCATCGATTTATTGATGATGTCTTATCCGAAATAGGGGTTAGCCCTGAGGACATCCTAAGCGCCAAAGAAAAATATTTTAAGCTCCCTTCTAGGAGAATTGATGTCAAAAATCTCTCTCTAGGTATATTAGAAAAAATTCCAGAGAAATCGGCTGAATATTATAAATTTGTTCCCTTAGCGGTTGATGCCGAGGGTTTCTTGGAGGTAGGTATTGTTGACCCAGATAATATGGAGGCACGTGACGCTTTGCAATTTATTTCTTCTAAAAATAATATGCCATTTAAGCTTTTCCTGATAACTGTTGGCGATTATAATTCTATTTTTGAAGGTTACAGTAGTCTGCACGGAGAGGTTAACCAGGCTTTAGACGAGTTTGGCTCTGAATTATCAGCTGATGAAGAACTTAACAAAAGTTTAACTAAGTCAGAAAAAAAATTAGATACAAAAATAATAGAAGAGGCACCGGTAACGAAAATTGTTGCAACAATATTAAGATACGCGGCTGATGGGAACGCCTCAGATATCCACGTTGAGCATGTTGGTGATAAAGTCAGGGTTAGATTTAGGGTTGATGGATTGTTGCATACTAGCTTGGTTTTGCCAGTTTCTGTCCACAGTGCTGTTGTTGCAAGAATTAAGGTTTTATCTAACATGAAATTAGATGAAAAAAGAAAACCACAGGATGGCCGTTTTTCCGCCCGTATCGAAAATAGAAAAGTTGATTTCAGAGTCTCAACCTTTCCTGCTTATTATGGAGAGAAGGTGGTTATGAGAATCTTAGAGTCAGAAAAAGGGGTAAAAAAACTAGAAGAAACTGGTTTGACCAAGGATAACCTGGAGAAAGTTAAAAGGGCTTTGAGCAGGCCTTACGGCATAATTCTTATTTCAGGCCCTACTGGTTCTGGTAAATCAACCACTCTTTACTCAATGCTGAATGAAATGGACAGGGAGGGAAAAAATGTCTTGAGCTTGGAAGATCCTGTAGAGTTTAATATTGAAGGGGTTAGCCAGTCACAAGTTAAGCCTGAAATAGGTTATACTTTTGCAAGTGGTTTAAGAACTGTTTTGAGACAAGACCCTGATGTTATAATGGTTGGGGAGATACGAGATAAAGAAACAGCAGCCCTTGCTGTTCAAGCTGCTCTTACTGGGCACCTTGTTTTATCAACAATACACACCAATGACGCGGTTGGGGTTATCCCTCGTTTGATTGAAATGGGGGTTGATCCTTTTTTAATTGCTCCTACCTTAGTATTAGCGATGGCACAAAGGCTTGCCCGTGAACTTTGTCCAGGTTCTGGTGAAGCCATGCCTATCGAGGGGAGCATTAAGTTAATGATAGAAAAGGAGTTTAGTAATTTACCAAAAGAAGTGAGGGAAAAAATTAAAATTCCTGAAAATGTTTACAAAGCTTCTTCTACCGCAGAATGCCCTTCGGGGACAAAGGGAAGGTTGGCCGTTTTTGAAGTTATAGAAATGAACAAAGAATTAGAGAACGCTATTCTAAAGACCCCAAATAGCACCGAAATTGAGAAATTAGTAAGAAGCCAGGGTGTCTTCACCATGAAAGAAGACGCTATCTTCAAAGCTTTTGATAAGAAAATACCCTTTGAAGAAGTCAGCAAATTATAATATAATCATTACATACTATGGATAAAAATAAAAAATATAAAATACTGCTTGTTGATGACGATAAATTTTTAGTTGATATGTATTCTCTTAAATTTAAAGAGAGTGGCTTAGAAGTCGAGGCTGTTTTTGGAGCCCAGGAAGCATTAGAAAGAATTAGGGAAAATGATAATTTTGATATTATTATTCTTGATTTAATTATGCCCGGAATGGACGGATTTGGTCTACTGGAAAATATAAGAAAGAAAAAGTTAGCCGAAAATTCCGTTTTGATAGTCTTATCTAATCAAGGGCAGAGATCAGACATTGACTGCGCGGAGAAGTTTAATGTAGACGGTTATATTATAAAGGCTAGTACAATTCCTTCTGAGGTTTTAACTAAGGTTTTAGAAATAGCAGATAATAAGTTTGGTAAATAAATTTTATATGAATGGTAAAAAAAAATTAGAGGATTTAATTGATCACGTTGTTAAGGAAGGTGGCTCTGATTTGCACCTTGCAGAGGAGAAGCGCCCAGCTATTAGGGTTACTGGGTCGTTGGTTCAATTAATTAAGTATGACCCTTTGACCCAAGCAGATATTATGGAATTTTTGTCTGAAATGTTGACCCCGAAAAATAAGGAAAAATTCTTACTGGAAAAAGAAGTAGATTTTTCTTATACGAGTTCCGATGTTAGATTTAGAGGGAACTGTTTTTTTCAGAGAGGTCTCATTGGTATCGCCCTGAGACTTATTCCAAAGCAAATAAAAACAATTGAGGATCTCCATTTACCAAGCATTTTAGAAAGTTTTGCCCAGAAACAACAAGGCTTTTTCTTAGTGGCGGGTCCTGTTGGACAAGGAAAATCGACAACATTGGCCTCTTTGATTGAGCTTATAAACAGAGAGAGATCTGAACATATTGTAACGATTGAAGACCCGATTGAGTACGTCTACGAAGCTAAAAAATCAATCATTGACCAAAGAGAGGTGGGGATTGATACAAAGGATTTTGCCCAAGGGCTAAAATCAATGTTTAGACAAGATGTGGATGTCGCCTTAATCGGAGAGATGAGAGGGCCTGAAACAATCGCTGCCGCAGTGACTGCCGCAGAGACAGGACACTTAATTTTTTCAACCCTCCACACTAATACAGCTTCCCAGACGATCGACAGAATCATAGATTCTTTTCCTGCTGAACAACAAAATCAAATCTGCGTCCAATTATCTAACAGCCTTACTGGTATTTTGTCGCAGAGGTTAATTCCGAGAATTTCTGGTGGGTTAATTCCAGCTTATGAATTGCTTATAAATAATAAGGCGATAGCTAACTTGATAAGGGAAAGAAGGACTTACGAAATCGACTCCGTTATAGAGACCAGTTCTCAGAAAGGAATGATGAGTTTAAATAAATCTTTGGCTGATTTAGTTAGAAATGGGGAGATAACTATCGAAAATGCTTACAAGCATTCCACCAATGTAAATATGCTTGAAAAATTAATTTAATTTATGTTATTTAAATATAAAATTGTAGATAAAGACGGAGAAAATAAAGAGGGCCAAATCGAGGCCGTCAATGTTGATATTGCTATTAATTCCTTACAAGACAGGGGGTTTGTTGTTGTTGCTATTAACTCAGCAGAAAAAAAAGAATTTATAAATATTTCTCTTTTTGAAAAAGTATCAAATAAGGAAATTGTTATTTTATCGAGGCAAATATCTACTTTGTTTGAAGCCCAGGTTTCAATTCTTCGTATCTTCCGTTTGCTCTCGTCTGAGTCGGATAATCCTTTGTTGAGAAAAAAACTTTCTATAATTGCTGATGATATCCAAGCAGGAAGTTCTATTGCAGCATCCCTTGCGAGACACCCAAAAGTTTTTTCTGATTTTTATGTAAGCATGGTGGCCGCGGGGGAAGAGTCTGGTCAATTAAGTAAAACATTTATGTATTTGGCCGATCACCTCGACAGGTCTTACGAATTAATGTCAAAAGCTAAAAATGCTTTAATTTACCCACTTTTTGTTATTGGTGTTTTTGCTATTGTTATGATACTGATGTTTACTGTTGTTATCCCCAAAATTAGTGCTATTTTGGTTGAGTCGGGGCAAGAAATACCTTTCTTTACGCAGATGGTCCTGTCCGTCAGTAATTTTTTGATAGATTATGGTATTTTCCTACTCGTCGCTCTAGTCATAGGAGGTTTCTTTTTGTACCGATTTACAAAGTCCAACGTTGGGAGTTTATCTTTCTCCAGGTTTAAAATATCTATTCCCTATATTGGTGGTTTATACCAGAAACTTTACTTGGCCAGGATTGCCGGAAATATAAACACAATGGTTGTTAGTGGTATCCCTATTGTTAAAACCTTAGAGAGTACCGCCAGTGTTGTAGATAATGCGGTTTATAAAAATATATTGTTGGAATCTGCACAGAAAATAAAAGATGGAAAATTAATATCAGAGGCACTAGGCGATTACCCAGAAATCCCTAGTATTATGATTCAAATGATGAAGATAGGAGAAGAAACTGGCGAATTGGGAAGAATCCTTGCCACTTTGTCTAAGTTTTACGAAAGAGAGGTTGATAATGCTGTCAACACTTTGGTAAGCTTAATTGAGCCAATTTTGATTGTGGCCCTTGCTCTTGGGGTAGGAGTTCTTTTGTCCGCCGTACTTATTCCTATATATAATATTTCGGGGGGAATGTAGGGGAAAACGAATCATGAATCAAGAATTGTGAGTCACGAATTGACAAAGAAAAATTTGCGAAGCAAATTTTTGCGTCTAGTTTGACACTATTCCTTAATAGAGACTGTTTTTCGTGGCTAACAGAGGTGGAGTTTCAAGGAGTTCTTGCGAAGGTCTTAAATAGATGAATTTTGGTTCCGCCCAAATTCATCTCCATAATTCACGATTCCTGATTCATAATTCATAATTTTTATTTTTACCCCTCACCTTTCTTTCCCAAAAGAAAGGCATGTGGACAAACTTTCTACCTAATTGGCTTATCCACAATTTCGTTTAAAAAAGTCTTATTTTGTTATATAATAAACAGATAAAAATAAGAAGCTTTAAATTGTTTTATACGGTTTAAGGTGGAAGGAGGTCGAATTTTGTTATTTGTTAAAAGCAAATAAAAAATCTTGATAAAAAAGCCCCTCCTTAGTTTTAATTTAGTTATTAAAATTGAGGAGGGGGTTTACCCCAAGATTTAACAAATTTATTATTAATAATTTTTTATAAAAAATATTATGCAAAAACAAAAAGGTTTTACATTGATTGAGCTTTTGGTAGTTATTGCTATCATAGGTATCCTTTCATCCGTGGTTATGGCTTCTTTAAACAGTGCCAGAGAAAAAGCAAGAGATGCTAAGAGAATAGCTGATCTTCAACAAATGCAATTGGCTTTGGAAATGTACTATGATGATAACTCAGGTTATCCATTGACAGCTGCTTTTACAGCCGCAAACATGGCAGACTACCTTCCAGCTATCCCAACAGATCCCCTAAACGTTGCTTACGTTTACACGGCAACAGTTGCTACTGATTATTGTTTAAGTGCAACAATAGAAGGAACAAATATTCCTGATAATGATGCAGATTGTCTAGCAGGAGCCCAAATTTATTCCGTAGCTCCCTAACTTTTAGGAAATTTATTTTCAAAACAAAAAAAACACCGTGGAAGCGGTGTTTTTTTGTTTGCTGGAAAATTTATTGAATATGTTAGGCTTTTTATTATGCTTAAGGGCTTTAGTCTATATTTAGAAAAAACAAGGTTTTAAACAGATATTTTTTGTGAAATAAAGGTATAATAACAAAGAAGTTTACAGAAGACAGTTAACAGTAAACAGTTTTTAAATTAAACAAATTTTAGCTTTACTAAAATCACATCTGTAAACTGTTATCTGTAAACTGTAAACTTACACATTAAAATTTTTAAATGAAAGAATAAGTTTTTTTAAATATGTTTTATCCACAAATTAGTGTATTTATCTTCGGCCTTATTATAGGGAGTTTCCTCAACGTTGTCATCCTCCGTATTGGAAAAAAAACCCTGGCAGGGAGGTCAGCTTGTGTTTCTTGTGACAAGACATTGTCTTGGTATGAACTTATTCCAGTAATTAGTTTTCTAATTCAAAAAGGAAAATGTCGCGGGTGTGGGGAAAAAGTGTCTTGGCAATATCCTACAGTAGAGATCTTAACCGGGATAATGTTTTTGGCCATCTATAATTTACAACTTACAGTTAATGGCAATGAATTTATCCAGCTATCAGCTATTAGCTATAAGCTATTAATCCCAGTATTTTATCTTTGGACAATTTTCTCTATTCTCATTGCCATAACTATTTATGATATTCAGCACAAGATAATCCCTGATAGTTTGGCTTTTATTTTTGCAGGTCTGTCTTTCTTAGGTTTGTTATTTTTAGGAACAATTCCTATTACAACACTAAATCTTTTGTCAGGATTAATTTTAGCGACGCCTTTTGCGCTTCTTTGGTTAGTATCAAAGGGTTGTTGGATAGGATTGGGAGACGCCAAGCTAGCCTTGGGAATTGGTTGGTTCATGGGATTAACCGATGGAATCTCTTCTATTATTTTAGCGTTTTGGATTGGTTCTATTTTTGGTCTCGCACTGATTCTTTCTTCAAAGTTACCCTCATTGTTTTTTAAGGACAAAAATTTTACAATTAAGAGTGAAATACCTTTTGCCCCTTTTTTGATTCTGGGAATGGTTTTGGTTTTCTTTTTTGGTTGGGATGTTTTGGGCCTGAAGCTTCTAGTGAGTAGTTGGTAGTGAGTAGTGAGTAGAAATTAAAATTTTTATTTTAAATATGAAAATCAAATCGTATAAAGATTTAATCGTTTGGCAAAAATCAATTGATTTAGTTATATTAATTTATAAATTGACTAAAAAATTTCCGAAAGAAGAAATGTACGGGTTATCATCTCAGATGAAAAGAGCTGGAGTTTCTATTTCTTCAAATATTGCAGAAGGAAGCAGAAGGGGAACAAAAAAAGATTTTAGACACTTCCTACTTAACTCTTTTGGTTCAGGAGCAGAACTAGAAACACAGATTAAAATTTCGAAAGAATTATTATTGGTTGATGAGAAGGAATTTGTTAAAATTGATGGTATATTAAATGAAGTAATGAAAATGTTAAATAAACTTATAAGTGGGTTAGAAGATAATAACAAATAAATAGATGCCAAATAATAAATCAGAAAAAAAACTACTCACTACTCACTACTCACTACCAACTAAATCCGGTTTTACCATGGTTGAATTAATGGTCACTATTTCTATTATGGTTATTATTTCTACTGTTCTTTTGTTTAACCACTCCCGTTTTGGGAATAACATTACTTTGGAGGATTTATCTTACCAAGTGGCTTTGACAATAAGACAGGCGCAGTCTTATGGAATGAATGTTAAAGGTTCTGGAGCTGGTGCAGGGGATTTCGATTATGCCTACGGGGTTCATTTTGATAATACTACCCCGGCCAATTCACAGTCTTTTATTTTATTTGTCGATAGCACTGCTGATGGTGTTTATAATGGTCCCTCTGAGTATTTAGATACTTACAATATTACCCAAGGTAATTTTATTGAGTGGTTGTGTGTTGATGCACAATGTAGTAACCCCGAAACGGCATCAGATGGGCAAGTTGATATTACCTTTCGTCGTCCTAATCCAGATGCTCTTATAAGAAAAAGTGGGGTAGCAGGCCTTCGAGGGATGGCTGAAATTTATGTATCCTCATCCGATAGTTCCCTCAAAAAAAGAGTTATTAATGTTACGAATACGGGGCAGATTTCTATTTCTGTCTATTAGTTTTACATATTATGTCTTTATTTAATTTTTTCAAAAAAAGGAATAACAAGAAGGGATTCATGTTACTTGAGATGATAGTCTCTGTTGGGCTTTTTAGTGTTGTTATGACAATTGGAATGGTTTCTTTACTTAATATAGTTAATGCTAATAAAAGAGCTCAGTCTTTTAAGATTGTTGCGAATAATTTAAATTTAGCACTGGAGAGTATGTCTAGGGATATAAGGTTTGGGTATGATTATGAAGATGTATATGGTGCAAACTCGTTTACTTTTACTAGGCCAGGAGGGGTAAATGTTACTTATTCTTTGTCTGGGGGAAGTGTCTTCAAAACAGTTTCAGGTTTTCCTGCGGCTAGCATTACCGCCGTAGATATTGTTATTGAGAACCTTTCTTTTTATGTGAAAGGAGCCCCGGTTGGAGATAATTTACAGCCAAAAGTTATTATAGTTATTAATGGTTATGCTGGTTATGAGAGTGGGGAGAAAACTTATTTTGCTCTACAAACATCAGTTTCACAGAGATTTATAAGCTCTTAATTTATGTATAAAAACAAAAAAATAAAAAAAATATTTTGGTTTTATCAAAATTCAACACTACCAACTACCAACTACCAACTACCAACTAGTTCTGGTTTTACTTTAATTGAAACGTTGGTGGCGATTGGTGTTTTACTTTTATCTATCACTGGTCCTCTGTTATTAGCTAAACAAGGAATTTCTACCTCCGTAACTGTTAAAAATCAATTAATCGCATCCTATCTTGCTCAAGAAGGTGTTGAATATATAAAAAATATTCGAGATCAAAATTTTATAAATGATAATGCGATGTCTTCTGGATTGGCTAATTGTTTCGGTGCTAATAAGTGCAGAATTGCACCATTTGGAGTTGGTGTTTCATCTTGTGGTGCCACTTGTGAAGTTTTAAGAAAGAATGCTACGGATGGTCGTTATGGTTATCCAGGAACTTGGGCCCCTACAAATTTTACTAGAGACATAACAATTGATAATTCAGGGCTACCCCAAGAAATGACTGTGGTGGTTGAGGTAAAGTGGACGCAAGGAACTGCCACCAAAAATCTTGTTTTAAAAGAAACACTATTTCAATTAAAAGATTAAAAAATGATTTTTATAAATAAACAAAAAAATAACCCTGCATCAAAAACTGGTACTTCCCTGAGAAGTAAGCGAGGGTTTGTATTATTGTTTGCCTCGATAATATCAAGTCTTTTTTTGCTCATAGGGTATTCCATTTTTAATATTTCAATAAAGGAGTTAGCCTTAACTTCAGGGAGCAAAGAATCCCAGATTGCTTTTTTTGCCGCAGACACGGCTATGGAATGTGCTTTGATGTGGGATTTAAATCCTAATGGATTTGCAGAGAGTATTTTTGGTTATTGGGATGTGTCGGATGTTTTTCAAGACCCAGTGGCGATAAATAGTGTTGCCCCTTGTTTGGGTGCTGACATCACGAATCCTGCAGTTGGGTGGTTGCCTACTGGTTGGGTAGTTACCCCTATTGCTGATGGTGTCGAAATAGTTTTCGATGTTGGACCAGTAGGGGGTCCTTGTGCTTCAGTTGTTGTGACAAAAGAAAAAGTAGGTGTTTTGCCTTCTACTACCCGCATCGAGTCTCGGGGGTATAATACTTGTGATATCACCAATCCTAGAAGAGTAGAAAGGGGTATAGTATTTGGTTATTAAAATGAAAGTAAATGAAGATATCTTAGAAAGACTAAATAAACTTAAAAAAACGATAAATTACCACCGTTATCTTTATCATGTTTTGGATAAACAAGAAATTTCCGAAGAAGCACTGGATTCATTAAAAAATGAGCTCTATAAAATAGAACAGGAATATCCAGAACTTATCACCCTCGATTCTCCTACCCAAAGAGTTGCGGGAGAACCTTTGAAAGAATTTAAAAAGATAGTTCACAAAATCCCACAATGGTCTTTCAATGACGCCTTTACTGAGGAAGATATTTTTGATTTCGATGCACGGGTAAAAAGATTTTTAGGGGAAAACAAAAAAGTAATTTATACTTGCGAGTTGAAAATAGATGGTTTGAAAGTTGTTTTGGAATACAAAAATGGAATACTAAAAACCGCTGCGACTCGGGGGAATGGTAAGGTGGGGGAAGATGTAACCACCAATATAAAAACTATTGAATCTATTCCACTCAGACTAAATAAAGACACAGATATTATTGTGGAGGGAGAAGTCTGGATGGGAAAAAAAGTTTTTGAATCGTTAAATAAAGAAAAATCAAAAAATAAAGAAGCACTTTTTGCTAATCCTCGTAATGTTGCCGCGGGTACTATCCGCCAACTTGATTCGAGAATAGTAGCTCAAAGAAAGTTAGATTGTTTCATTTATGATATTGCTCGTTTAGAAGGGGGAGTCCCTGGGGAGCAATTTAAAGAATTAGAGTTGCTGGGAGAGCTGGGTTTTAAAGTTAATAAACATTTTAAATATTGTAAAGATATTCAGGAAGTTATTAATTTTTGGAAAGACTGGCAAAAGAAAAAAGACAAAGAGGACTATTGGATTGACGGAGTTGTTATTAAAGTAAATGAAAAGGAATTACAAGACAAGTTGGGTTATACGGGGAAAGCTCCACGCTTTGCAATTGCGTTTAAGTTTCCAGCTGAGCAAGTTACGACAGTTGTTGAGGATATTGTTCTACAAGTGGGCAGAACGGGCGTTTTGACCCCTGTAGCGCACCTAAAACCAGTTTCTGTGGCGGGTTCTGTTGTTTCTCGAGCCACTCTTCATAATGAAGACGAAATCAAGCGTTTAGACGTTAGAATAGGGGATACTGTTGTTTTGCAGAAGGCAGGAGATGTTATTCCTCAAATCGTTTCTGTGTTAAAAGAAATGAGGATCGGTAAAGAAAAAGTTTTTAAATTTCCTGCATTTGTTGAGGCTTGCGGTGGAGATGGGAGAATTGAAAAAATTCCAGGGCAAGTGGCTTATCGTTGTGTAAATAAAAATTCTTTTGAACAGCAAAAACGAAAATTTCACCATTTTGTTTCTAAGAAAGCATATGACATTGATGGTTTGGGCCCAAGTATCATCGATGTGTTGTTAGAAGAAAATTTAATTTCTTCTTTTGATGATATTTTTTCTCTAAAAAAAGGAGACCTCTTGGTCTTGCCCAGATTTGCTGAAAAATCAGTCGATAATTTATTGGAAGCCATTGAGAATGCAAGGAAAGTAGACTTGGCAAAATTTTTAGTTGGTCTTTCGATTGACCAAGTGGGCGAAGAAACAACTATTGATTTGGCAAATCATTTTGGTTCTTTAGAAAAAATAAAAAATGCTAGCTTAGAAGAACTTGAAAGCGTCTATGGTATTGGAGACGTGGTAGCAAAATCAATTTATGATTGGTTTAGAAATGAAAAAAATCAACACTTGCTCGAGAGACTTCTCCGGGAAGTAAAAATTCGCAGTAACCGGGTTATTGAGGGAAGTGCCACGGGAAATAAATTGAAAGGTAAAAAATTTGTTTTAACAGGGACCATGGAAAAAATGACACGAGATGAAGCGAAAGATAAAATTCGTGCTTTGGGTGGAAGCATTTCTGGGGCAATTTCAAAATCAATAGATTTCTTGGTAGTAGGGGATAACCCAGGAAGCAAGCTAGATAAGGCGACAGAGTTGGGAGTGGAGGTTTTGGATGAAGAAGAATTTCTAAAATTACTGGAGTAATTTTAGAATCAAGAATCAAGAATCATGAATTATGAATTATGAATTATGGAGATGAATTTTACTTCGCAAAATTCGTCTCAACGTCTTTGCGAGGACGAAGCCCGAAGCAATCCAGAGTTTCGGCGAGGCAAGGCCTCGGGTAGTAATTTTCGAAGCAATCCAGAATTTATCCTAAACAATTTAATTAGTGAGTTAAGTTATTTAAAAAATGAAAGCCCCGCGAGATGCGGGGCTTTGGAGGGATTGGGCAGAAGAACCGTGGCTAACAGCCAGTAGAATTCATTCCGGCCTCTTAGTCAAGAAGCCTCTTTCATCTCCTGGGTCACCCTTTCGGCGAATCGGACAATCTCGGCATTTTCCGGATTGTTTTTGAAGACAGTCAGAGCTTCCAGTCCTTGCTCTGTGGGTTCTCCCAGCGACAGGAAGCCATAAGCCGCCACTTGGGTGTTTGGGTTATGGTCCTCGGCCAGAATCTTAATGAGGATTTCTTCTGCCGCTGAGGAATCTTCTCCTCCTGTGCAAAAAATGGTGCCGACCTCGTTTGCCAAGAGTCCCACCGGGAGAGACCATTTCCCCTCGCAACAACCCTCGGAAAAAACCCGAGGGGATGAAAGTTGAGCCAGCAATTCCTTCAAGGTTAACTTCGTCTGTCTTTTCATTGTGGTTTCTCCAGAGTTTAACTTTTTTAGATAACAAATTTCCTGTTTTTTAGGTTAGCATCATACAGGCAGTTTGTCAATACTTTATACTTACTACTTAATACTTTATACTTAGTTTTATTATGGAAATAAAAGACATCGAAAAATTGGCTGAACTTGCGAGGATTGAAATGTCTCAACAAGAAAAAGAAAAAATCCTTGGAGAAATGGATTCTATTTTAGGTTTTATTGACCAGATTCAGGGTGCCAAAGTTGATATAAATGGAAGAGAGGCTGGAGAAGTTAGGAACATAATGAGAGAAGATGGAGACCCTCACGAGAGCGGAAAGTATACGAAGGATATCCTGAAAGGGGCCCCAAAAACTAGAGATGGGTATGTTGAGGTTAAAAAGATTTTATAAAAATGACAAAAATAAATTTAACAGATTTAACTATAAGAAAAGCACATGAGGCGATGAAAACTGGTGATTTTTCTGCGCGGGAATTAACCCAAACTTATTTAAACAAAATCACAGAAGTAAATCCAAACTTGAATGCTTATTTACACCTTTTTGATGGCGCTTTGAAACAAGCCGATGAAGCCGATAAAAGGTTCAAAGATGGAACTGCCGAACTTTTGACAGGTATTCCGATGGCTATTAAAAATAATATTTGTATTAAGGGAGAAATTACAACGGCCGCCTCAAAAATTTTGGAAAATTATAGAGCCATCTATGATGCAACTGTAATAGAAAAATTAAGAAAGGCTGGTGCTGTTTTTCTTGGGGGGACAAATATGGATGAATTTGCTATGGGTGGTTCAACAGAAAATTCAGCATATGGCGTTACAAAAAACCCTTACGATGACACCAGAGTCTCTGGAGGTTCTTCTGGTGGTTCGGTTGTGGCTGTTGCTATGGATGGATCTTTGGCGTCTCTTGGTACAGATACTGGCGGGTCTATTAGACAGCCGTCTAGTTTTTGTGGGACAGTTGGATTAAAAACAACTTACGGGAGAGTTTCTCGCTACGGTGCTATTGCTATGGGGTCTTCGTTGGATCAGATAGGTCCAGTTACGAAAAATGTTGCTGATGCAGAAATTATTTTTGATTGTATCAAGGGTGATGATGATATGGACAGTACTACTATTCCAGAAAATTTAATTAAAGAACTGAAAGTAAAAGAGAAAATGACAATTGGTATCCCACGACATTTTATGAAGGAGGGGATTGATGAAGATGTGATGAAAAATTTTGATGAGTCGATAGAAAAATTAAAATCATTGGGGCACGTAATAAAAGATATTGAGATACCAAATATTGATTATGCTTTAGCAACTTATTACATAATTATGCCAGCAGAAGTTTCCACAAATTTATCCCGGTTTGATGGAGTAAGATTTGGTCTTTATAAAGATGGGGGGGAAAATCTTTTACAGGATTATATGAAAACTAGGGCGGAAGGTTTTGGTCCCGAAGCTAGAAGAAGAATAATTTTGGGCACTTATGTCTTGTCCGCTGGTTATTATGATGCTTATTACGACAAGGCTACAGCCTTGAGAGAGGTAATGAAAAAAGATTTTACAAAAGCTTTCGAAGAAGTGGATATCATATTAACACCTACAGCTCCTACTCCGGCTTTCAAAATCGGGGAAAAATCAGATGACCCAGTACAGATGTATTTGTCAGATATTTTTACAGTTTCGGCTAACATGGTAGGAGTGCCCGCTTTGGCTGTGCCGTCAGGTTTTACAGAAAGAGATTCAAAACAACTTCCGTTAGGAATTCAATTTATGGCTCCTTGGATGGGAGAGAATATTTTATTTGAAATAGGAAAAGATTTTTTGGGAGAAAAATAATTTTTTTATTTTTTTTATCTACCTTTGATTGAAATTATAAACTTTTAACTTTGTACCTTCTCCATTATACTTACTATATGCAACACTCACCCCTCGTAAGTTTTTTAAATATTGAAGATCTTTTTTATAGAATTTTTACTTATATAAAAACTCTTAACTCAGATGGTTTGATTGGTTGGATTACTTCTCATTGGTCATTGGTTATTTTTATCTCTTTGCTTCTGAGTGCATTTGTTTTTATTGGAATAATTTATTTGCATATTAAGTTGAAGGAAGTGGCAAAAAAAGATGCAAAGATTTTTGATACTGTTGTTGTCTATGATGATAGCCATGACGCCGATTCTAAGAACGAGCGCTGGTTAAGTATTTTAAGAAGATTAGACTTTGATTCTGAGACTGAATGGAAGTCTGCAATTTTGGATGCCGATATTATTTTAAATGAGATGACAACCAAGATGGGTTATCATGGTGAAAGTTTGGGGGAAAGGCTTACAGGGGTTGAAAAAAGTGATTTTCTCACGATTGATTTGGCCTGGGAAGCTCATAAAATTAGAAACATAATTGCTCACGAGGGATCCGAATACTCTATTTCAAAAAGAGAAGCAAAGAGAGTTATCGATTTGTATCGCCAGGTATTTGAAGAATTTGAATTCATATAAGAAGAAATCATATATGTTATAAAATAGAAGGTCATTGCTTTTTGTTGATTTTAGTTATATATTTATACCCAATATCGCGGGTTAGAGGAGTGGTACCTCGGGAGGCTCATAACCTCCAGACGCCTGTTCGAATCAGGCACCCGCAACATGAAATAGTTTAACCCTAATGTGATAGCATTAGGGTTTTACTATTTTACTTGCGGGGGACTGATTCGAAAAGAGCGAAATATATTTTTTCGTAACGAAGTGAAGAAAAAATTTGAGCGACGTGACGACGAGTTCTTAGTGAAATTGAGTCCGCAGGACGAAAATTTCACTTAGAACTGGAAGTCGAATCAGGCACCCGCAACATGAAATAGTTTAACCCTAATGTGATAGCATTAGGGTTTTACTATTTTACTTGCGGGGGACTGATTCGAAAAGAGCGAAATATATTTTTTCGTAACGAAGTGAAGAAAAAATTTGAGCGACGTGACGACGAGTTCTTAGTGAAATTGAGTCCGCAGGACGAAAATTTCACTTAGAACTGGAAGTCGAATCAGGCACCCGCAACAAAAAAAACAAAACCGACAGGAACTCAGTTCCTGTCGGTTTTGTTTTTTTGTGTCGACGGGAGGACTCGAACCTCCGGCCTGGCGCGTATGAGACGCCCGCTCTAACCAGCTGAGCTACGTCGACAGTTGCAATAAAAATAACATTTTTATAAAAAATTCTCAACTAGCATGTTTTTTCTTTATGTATAAGTGGTTAGGCGAATGTCCTGTCACCTTATATAATATAAATGAGTATAAACGAAGAATAATTTTATTTTTTTTAATTTAATTATGCCGATATACAAAAAAGTTAATAAAATTTTTTTTAAAAAATGGTCCTCCGAAATGGCGTATGTCTTAGGATTTTTTATGGCCGATGGGTCAATAGATGTAAACAAGAGAGGTTCTCATTATTTTAGTATTCAAATTTGTGATAAAAAACTTTTGGAAAGTATTAAACATGCGTTGGGGTCAAATCATAAAATAGCAACAAGAAAAGGTGTCGGAAATGAAAAAGATCGTTACCGATTACAAATTGGAAGTAGAGAGATGTGTGATGATTTAAGAGCATTGGGAGTAAGCGAAGAAAAAACTTACACAATGGAAGTACCAAAAGTACCAGAAAAATATATCGGAGATTTTGTTCGTGGTTATTTTGACGGAGATGGTAATGTTTGGGTTGGGATGGTACATAAAGACAGAAAAAAGCAAAGTTTGGTAATTCATACTTCATTTACATCGTGTTCTTTTAATTTTTTAAAAGATCTAAAAAGTAAACTTAAAGAAAAAGGTTTACTTGGGGGCTGTATTTATAACAGAAAGAATGCGAATTGTTTAAAATATAGTATAAAAAATTCTTTGATTTTATCAGAAATTATGTATAATGGTAGTGGAAATGATTTGTTTCTTAACCGAAAAAAGATCATTTTTGAGAAGTTTAAGAGAATGCGGTCGTAGCTCAACTGGTTAGAGCACTCGCCTGTAGAATTGCAGCTTCTAAGAGAGATCTTAGTCGAAAACGAGGTGAATTGTCTGGAAACCCACACTCTTCAATAGAAGAACGGGCAATCAGCAGCCAAGCCCGTCAGTTGACGGGAAGGTTCAGAGACTATCCTACGGGAGTACTGGAACACAAAGTGTTTTGGGAAGCGCCTCGCACCCTAACCTATTAATTGGAAGGGTGATGATATAGTCCACGCCCTTTGGAAACATTGGGATTACGTGCACGCGAGAGGTTGCCGGTTCAAGTCCGGTCGACCGCGCATAATTAAAATGCCACAGCTTTTGCTGTGGTATTTTAATTATGCGCGGTCGACAGCGAGCAAACCGCTTTGCTCACGTCGGAGATAGAATACATTTAGACTTTTGTGCTAAAATAAGTTTGTGAAAAAATATCTGTACATAACTGCTTATTCGCTTGTCAAAATCTACTGGTTTATTTTCAGACCAAAAACTTTTGGTGTTAGATGTTTAGTTGAAAGTGAGGATGGCAGGGAAGTTCTTCTTGTAAAACATACATACATGTATCGAAATTATTGGTCAGCCCCTGGAGGAAAAAGAAATAAAAATGAATCATTAGAAGAGACGGCTAAAAGAGAGATAAGAGAAGAATTGGGTATTGATATTTATGATGCGAGGAAAGTTGGAGAATATAACGCCAGATCCCATTTTAGATTTGATAAGGTCGGTTTATTCGTTGCCAAAACGAAAGACAAAAATTTCAAAAAAGATGAAGGAGAAATTTTGGAAGCTAAATGGTTTGAAAAAAATAATTTACCAGAATCAATATTTATTGCCACAAGACAGATATTGGAAAAAATATAGTTTTTTGCAAATTTTTTCTGTTGGCTGTAAACTGTAAACTGTAAGCTGTAAACTTTAAATTATGCCGTTGTAGCTCAGTTGGACAAAAGGCAATTAAGCCTTTTGTCCGGTTTCTACCAAAGGTAGAAAATTGCCGAAGCGAGTCCCGAAGGGCGAGCAGGCAATAGGAGGAAGAGCACGTCATTTTGTGGTATAAATTACAGGGTCAAGATTATTTTAAATAAGCCGTTGTAGCTCAGTTGGATTCGAAACAAATCACTTTGTTTCGAATCCGAACGAGCCTCCAGAAGGGCGAGAGAGGAGGAAGAGCACGTCATTTTGTCAGTATTAGCTTTTTGTTAGAATTTATAGTAGTAAGCCGTTGTAGCTCAGTTGGATTCGAAACAAATCACTTTGTTTCGAATCCGAACGAGCCTCCAGAAGGGCGAGAGAGGAGGAAGAGCACGTCATTTTGTCAGTATTAGCTTTTTGTTAGAATTTA
>Ga0208373_1000397_pt1 | contig 77537 bp, 71 predicted proteins | sample RifOxyC2_FD_184036 | JGI IMG/M metagenome (GOLD analysis project Ga0208373, IMG submission 184036) | Soil microbial communities from Rifle, Colorado - Rifle Oxygen_injection C2 (SPAdes) | ecosystem: Environmental > Terrestrial > Deep subsurface > Rock core/Sediment | place: Rifle, Colorado...
GGGACAATAGTATCTATTTCGTCACCCTTTTCATTCACAATATGTACAGATCCGTCTCCAGCAAAATAATCATTATAGGCATACATTATGCCCAAGAGATTGTCTTTAAAGTACATAATGGTAAGATCGTGATTATTATCACTATTAAGTGGTGAACTTGGCTCAATCTTAGGTTTAACCAAACTTTCTATATTTGGTAACTTATCATTTGTTTGAAATTTAAGATCTTTTTTTGATTTACTACCAAAAAAATTTCCTAAAACAAAGAAGCCGCTTGAAAAAATAAATATGACAATTAGATTAATTAAAAAAAATTTTCTATTCATAAAAAAAGGGTTATTTAAATTATTTACATTAACTTAACAAAAGCAAAAAGTGAGCGTTTAAACTCACTTTGTTACAAACTTCCCGCCTTCGCTAAAAGCTTCGGCGAGGTGAAAGCGGAAGGGGCGGGATTCGAACTCGCGGTGCCTTTCGACACGACAGTTTTCAAGACTGTTGCCGTAAACCACTTGGCTACCCTTCCAATGTCTGCTGGACATAAAATATCACAGTTTCCAATCTAAATCAACCCCTCTTTATAGCCCTACTTGCTAAACTTACCACCTTCTTTGCACCAGCCATCACCACAGCACCGCGCGCTTTAGCAACAAAACCCAATAATAGTGCCGACAATCCACCTGCTGTAGTAGTTAAATAGTTATTTCGATTGTTATCTTGCTTATTTGGGTCTGAAGCGAACTGCCCTGCCAAAGCCTCATCAATATGCCCCGTAATGGTTATATCCGAAATGGAACGAGGTAATACTTGCCAACCGTCTTTTCCCTGAATCAAAATGCCTGTTACCTCTACCTTATCGCCCTCCTTTAATTCTTTTTTATTTATTGTCGCGCCCTTTTTAAAAAAAACTATCATTTCGGCCGAACCATCATCAACATACATTAAATTGCTTTTAATCTCAGTTATATCACCAGATATCTTTACAAGTGAACCAATTAAATCTGAATCAACATCCTCCAAGATTAAACTGATTGGATTAACAATCTCACTTCTCTTTAAAATTCGAATTGAATTCTTATTTTTAATTTTAATTCTATTGATTCCATCGATTATCGAAGTTTCACCACCCACTTCTAGATAATCACCAATTTTTATATCTGGAAAATCTTTTTTAAATTGATAAATTTGAAAACCGGATTGTCCATCACTAATATAAAAAAATTGCTGCCCAAATGTCTTTGGTTCGACAGTGACAACTCCACGAACTGACAACCAATTTGATAATATTTTATTAGATACAATTTTTACTTCTTTAATCTTTTTTTCTTCAATCAGTATTATTTTATTTATTTCAATATCGTTTGGTGAAGTCAATCTAATTTCATCACCATCTTTATCAAAACTCAAATGATGAATGGTTTTATAAAATTTTAATGTTCCCGATGGAGCAATAATAGTATTTTCTGGCAACTCATATTCTTTACCAATTTTATTTTTAATTTTCCAGCCAGATATGTTTTGTGGTTTTTCTAAATAATTTTTAAGTTGTATATATTCTTCCATGTCTTCGGTACTAGTAACTTGAAATGAATCAATTTTAATTTGAGCATTGGCAATCGAATAGGCAGTTCCAACACGAACCAAAAATTCTTTTCTTCCAAATGTACTTGCACTACTTGATGCAGTTACTGAAACTATAAATATACCTGAGGTAACAAAATTATGTTCTACGATTTTCCCCGTACTGCTTACACCATCCCCAAAATTCCATTTAAAAGCAACTTCACCACCACGTGGGTCAGCCGTGCCTTTTGCACTAAATATTCCAATTTCACCAATATCTAATCCATAAGGCGAATTCAATTTCCAGCTGATATTAACCGAATCCTTCATAACCGTAATTGCCTTGGTGCTAGAATTAATTTTTATAATTTTACTTGTCGTATTAGAATTTGGAGAATCATTTGTATGGCTGGAAATATTATTATTACTGGCCGTTCCTCCACCCGAGATGTTTTCCGGTATTTGTATTAGTTCGTTTGCCGCATCTAAGGTTAATTTGCTTGTTATATCCCAATCACTATCTAAATCTGAATCTAATCCATCCACCAACCTAATTATAGACTGACCTTTTTCTGGATAAGCAAAACTGGACGTCCCGTAATTAATCCTATCAATATTTTCATTATTAGAATTAAACAATATAACAGAATCGCCAGTGTTATTAAAATATCTTTCAGTAAACATATCTGCAACCAACCAATCATGACCATTCAGCATTCCATCCAACATTTTACAACTACTAAAAGACGAATCACAAATTGACCCACCAAACAAATTGACGGTACTAGTACCAGAATTATATAACTCCACCAACTCATTGCCACTTACAGGATCAGAAACAATTTCATTTAATTTTACAAACGACCATAAAAAAATATTATCAGAAGAAGTTGCCGAAATAAAAATATTTGCACTAATATCTGTTGAAGTTGTGGTAGTTGTAGCAACCAAACTTTCAGGATGATAAAAATTACTATTTTTAAATCCTAAAGAATTTCCACTATTATTTTCTTGCCAATTTTCTGAGCTGTATGTATTTTCAAATGGATTTTTTCTTTCTAAAGAAAATTGAGTGGTACTCGCATAACTAAATTGCTCGACAAAATTTCCGGTTTCATCTTTTAAACCAATACTTTCTCCATTTTCACTTAAATTATTCCAAGACGAGTCAAATACAGAACCAATAAAATTTGGATTATCAATTTTAAACATATCCGCATCCTGACAAATTACGGCATATTCATTGGCAGAGACAATACTATCACTAGAGGTCGTAATGTTGAGACTGTGATTTGTATCATTTTCCCAAAATTTCCAATCTTTAATGTCGACATCATCAGTGCCTTTATTCCAAATTTCTATCCATTCGTGAGTACTGGTCGGATAAGCACCAATCTCATTAATAATGATATCAAAATTTAGTGCCCACGAATTTTGTCCAACAAAAAAACTGCCAAATAAAAAGACAGTTAGAAAAAAATAATATTTCATACCCCCGTTGAATATTAATTAATGTTCTTATTATAACAAACTTTAATAAAAAAATAAAACCTCTTAAAAAGAGGTTTTATTAATATATCTATAAAATTATTGGATGAAATTTTTTCCAGGTTTATAATCAATTTCTTTGTATAACTCTGGATCAATTTCTCTAGTAAAACAGGTGCGTTGTGCTTTATGATACCAATTTTGATTAAAAGAATCATATGGTGTCACATATTGTTGTGAACCAACCTGTTTGAGATTATCATTAGCTGAATCAAATGTAGCACACAATTCAAATTTATTTTTTGTAAGCATACTATACTCAAAGTTTTGACCATTCTTTGGGTCAACTGGTACCACAAAACCAGAAATACTATCGTTGAGCATTTTCATTTCAAGAGGAACTGTTCCTTTTTGTGTATAATAATTTATAATCTGGCTTTGAATGGTTTGTAAATTCTGGATTCTCTGTTCATCAAAACGACGATTGCGTTGTTCAAACGGCGTTCCAATAATAAAGAATCCAGCTACAACACTAGATACCATCGCAATAAATAATATAATTGCTAAAATTTTTGGAATTTTTGAAACCAATTCTTTTCTTTTTAAATCCCACATATAATAACCAAAAACTGCACTAGCAATTATTAAAACAACTAAAATCTTTAAAAAAAATCTAGTTGTAATTTCACCGCTTAAAAAATTATAAACAAATGTAATCAAGTCGATAATAATAGTAACGGCCGAAACAAATAAAGTAAAATAAACTAACCATTTTCGCAATTTTAAATCTCGCTTTAAAGGCTCCAACACCAAATCTTTTGCCAATAGCCATGCGGTAAGTAAAAAAGCCGGAACGGCAATTAAAATAATAGAAGATGATATTCGAACAGTCTCACCAATTCCAACTAAATAATAATCTAAAGAATCTGGAAAAAGGGCATTAACATATTGAATAAAAAGCGTAATAAAACCAATGACACTAAGATAAAAAGTTAAAATATTAAATAGATGTAAAAAAACATCTTTGGGCGTACTTTTTAGGACAGTAGAATTTTCCATATTCAATGCTTAGAATTAATATAATATGTAGTATAACACATAAAATAGAATTTAAAAAAACAGACTTTAGATCTGTTTTTTTAAATAAGTTAATTATTTCGAGTTCAAAACAATAAACCTACCTAATACCTACCAATTTTCTAATTTCTATCATGTTTAATTTGGCTACTTTTTGCGCTTTCTTAGCCCCTTTTGCTAGAATATTATCCAATTTATGTGAATCTTCCAAAAGCTTACTACGCTTTTTCCTAAATTCGGTAAAGTGACAAGAAATTGCATCACTTAGCGCTTTTTTTAAATCACCATAACGAATATCACCCTGTTTTTCTGCGCGCACAAATTGTTCATGTATTTTTTTATCACCAAACTCCTTCAATAACCCCAACAAATTTGACACGCCGGGTGCAACAGCACCACCAACCGTCGCAGTAACCGCTTTTTTAAGTTTATTTTCGATAATTTCAGGAGTTTCACATAAATCAATAACATGTCCTGCACCCAAACTCTTACTCATTTTCTTCTCAGGCTCAAGCAAACTCATCACTTTTGGTACATTAGTTAAAAGATGCTTTGTTTCTGGGAAAAATACACTGTATTTATTGTTAAACCAACGAGCAATGTCGCGTGTTAACTCAACATGTTGAATTTGATCTTGTCCTACCGGTACCAACGCGCCTTTGTAAAGTAATATATCTGCCGCCTGTAATATTGGATAGGTAAATAATCCAGCTGTCGCGGAAATCTGTTGAGCGGCCTTTTCTTTAAATTGAGTCATTTTATCAAGCTCATTCATCAGCGTGACACAATTAAATAACCAAGCCAATTCTGTATGCTCTTGAACATGAGATTGTACAAAAAAAGTAGTTTTATTTGGATCAATTCCAGCCGCTAAAAGTTCGGCGACCGTTACTTTTACCTGATCGCGCAATTGTTGGGCCGATAATTTACCGGTCAAAGAATGTAAATCAGCAATAAAAATATACAAATCATATTTTCCAGAATTTTGTAATTCTAGCCAGTTTTTCACCGCACCTAAATAATTACCGATATGCAAATTCCCAGTCGGCTGAATTCCAGATACTACTATTGGCTTAGACATAAAAATTTATTAATATTATATGGATATTCTAAACTAATTAATCTTCGCTGTAAATGGCAAATTAATAATGATATTGTCGTCCCGCCTCAATCATCATCGCACGATAAATTTGTTCAAACAAAAATACTCTGATCATTTGATGGGTGAAGGTAAAAGTCGAAAAAGATAATTTCAAATTAGCAATTTTCAAAATTGAATCGTCGAGTCCTAATGGCCCGCCAATAATAAAAACAAATTCACCACTACCACGATTGGCTAATTCAAATAAATGTTTGGAAAAAGCAACCGAAGAAAGCTGTTTACCGTGTTCATCCAAAACAATAACCACAGCGTCTTTAGTTTTTTCCAAAGCATTTTTAATTTTCTCCGCTTCCTTTGATTTGATTATTTCAGGTGAGTTTTTTTCATCAAATGATTCTTCTTTCAACTCTACAATCTCTATTTTGGCAAAAGCTTGTAAACGTTTAAGATATTCTGCCTCAGCTTCTCGCCAAAAACTTTCCTTTAATTTGCCCAAACAGATTAATTTTAAATGTAGCATATTATTTTTTAACCAAATTTTCAACAAAGCTTTTTACCGATTTTTCCCAAGTAAATTGTAAAGCTTTTTCACGACATTTTTCACGAGACAATTTCAGACAAGCCAATGCCGCTTCAGTAAGATTGTCACCAACAATACCATCAACCCCTGAGGTAATAATATCTCTAGGACCCATTACATTGTGAGCCGCAACCGGCAGACCACATGCCAGAGCTTCCAGCATAACCAAGCCAAATGTTTCAGTAACGGACGGGAAAACAAAAACATCACAAGCTGACAGCAAATTTACTAAATCTTCACCTTTTTTATATCCAACAAATACCACTTTGTCACCATATTCTTTTTCTAATTCTTGACGTTGTGGACCGTCACCAATAATTAATTTTGTACCAGGCAAATCACAATCTAAAAATTCTTTAATATTTTTTTCAACTGCCACTCGCCCACAAAAAACAAATATTGGTGTAGGATATGTAATCGCATCAGTATTTTTAGTTGTATCACTTTTAAAATATTCAGTGTCTACGCCTAATGGACACTCAACAATATTTTTAAAATCGTGTGTCTCTAATTCATTTTTTAAACTTTGGGTACTTACCATCAAAGACTGAGATGCACTATGAAACCAACGCAAATAGGCATAGGTACTATTAAAAAGAAAGCCGGTACGAACTTTTAGATACATTGGAATATTGGTGTGATAGGCAGTAGAAAAATTCCATTTATTATGTACGCAAACCATTCGCGCAGCCAATCCCAAAGTAGCCTCAGTAGCGATATGAATATAATCCGGTTGTTCTTCCTCAATAATTTTTTCAATTTTTTTCTGTGCAAAAATTGATAATTTTACTTCTGGATAAAAAAATACCGGAATGCTGTGAAACATGCCAGGGTGAATTAAAACAACCTCAAAATTATTTTCTTTAAGTATCTCAATAGTTTTTTCCAATGAGCGCACCACACCACTAACCATTGGGTGCCACCCGTCAGTAAAAATAATTATTTTTTTCATAATTAGTAGGCGAGGAAATCTTCGAATCTATCTTCTAAGATTGCAACACGAGCATTGCGCATTAATTCCAACATAAAATGAATATTGTGAATGGTAGCCAAACGCAAAGCAGAAACTTCCTGAGCTAAGAATAAATGATGAAGATAGGCACGCGTATATTTTTGACAAGTCAAGCAAGTGCAATCACTATCAATCGGAGAAAAATCTTTTGCAAAAGCAGAATTTTTTATATTCATTCGTCTTTTTAAATCTAATTTGGATGACACAAATACCATACCGTGGCGGGCCAAACGAGTTGGTGCCACACAATCAAACATATCCGCTCCACCAGCCACCACCTTTAACAAATCTGTAGGATCCAAACCGACACCCATGGTATAGCGTGGTTTATCTTTTGGAATCAGGGGCGTTACCCAGCGTAAAATATTTTCCGTTGCTTCCATATTATATCCAACGCTTTCACCACCAATAGCAATACCATCGAAACCAAGACTGGAAATATAACGAGCGGATTCTTTGCGAAATTCCTCGTGGTTGGCCCCTTGAATAATACCAAATAAATATTGCTTATAACCGTGATACGCCGTATTTTTATTGTGTTCCGTCAAACAACGATCAGCCCAGCGATGGGTGCGCTCCATAGCTGATTTAGTATATTCCGCATCGGCATTGTCTGGAGTACACTCATCAAATGCCATAATAATATCAGCTCCAATCTTGTGCTGGCACTCAATTGCTGATTCTGGCGTAAAACGATGAGTCGAACCGTCAATATGGGACTGAAATGTCACCCCGTCTTCATCAATTTTTACCAATCTACCCTGATCTCCGACCTCTTTTTGTTCTTTTTGCAGACCCAAACTAAACACTTGAAAACCACCAGAATCGGTCAAAATAGCTCTGTCCCAGTTCATAAATTTATGCAAGCCACCCGCTTGAGCAATCAAATCTTCTCCGGGTCGCAGATGTAAGTGATAATTATTGGCTAAAATAATTTTTGGGTCCAAAGTCAACAGATCGGTTTGATCAAGTGTTTTTACTGTTGCTTGCGTGCCGACCGGCATAAACACGGGAGTGGAGATATCTCCATGTTCCGTATGTAGTACGCCTGCACGTGCACCGGTTTTTTTATCTTCGTGGATTAATTCAAAAAATGACATAATTTATTTATATTTAAGCTAATTCTATGCCATTTTGCGCAAAAAATCAAGGTATGCTAAAATGATGATTCAATATGATAAATTTTGAACAAGAATTAAATGAGGAACAGCTAAATGTTGTCAAAAATGGCGACGGTCCTTGTTTGGTTTTGGCTGGCGCTGGATCTGGAAAAACTCGCACTATTACTTATCGTGTAGCCTATCTATTGGAAAAAGGCGTGCCACCTGAAAATATTTTATTAGTAACTTTTACCAATCGTGCCGCTCACGAAATGATTGAACGCGTACAAACACTGACAGGTACCGAGCAACCTTTGCCTTGGTCTGGCACATTTCACCACATTGCCAATAAAATATTACGACAATATTCCACCCATCTTGGATATAAAAATAATTTTACCGTTTTGGATGCCGATGATAGCCAAGCATTAATAAAATTGTGTATCAAGGAATTTAAAACCACCGATCGTTTTCCTTCGGCCAAAGTTGTCAGTGCCATCATCAGTTTTTCTCGAAATTCTCAAAAAGATATCGAAACAACTATCGAAGAAAAATTTTCAGCTTGGTGGCATCTATCCAGTACAATACGAGATGTTTATTCACGCTACGAACAAAAAAAGAAAGAAGGCAACGTGATGGACTTTGACGATTTGCTCATCAATCTTGGATTATTATTAAATATTCAAGGAATACAAGAAAAATTTTCCAATCAATTCAAATATATTTTGGTAGATGAATATCAAGATACAAATAAATTACAGGCTAGTATTATTGATAAGTTAGCCAAAATTCATCGTAATATTTTGGTTGTCGGAGATGACGCGCAAAGTATTTATTCTTTCAGAGCGGCTGATATAAAAAATATTTTGAACTTTGAAGAAAAATATCCAGAAGCAAAAATATTTAGACTGGAAACAAACTATCGCTCTCATCAAGAAATTTTGTCTCTAGCCAATGATATTATCTCCAACAATCGTCACCAATATCCAAAACAATTAAAAGCTATTAAAGCGGAAGGTATAAAACCACATTTGTATCCTAAAAATGACCAATCCGATGAAGCGGAATTTGTTGTTAAACAAATAAAAAATTTAATCGAAAAGGGGACGTCCGCTCACGATATTGCTATTCTTTTTCGTGCCGCTCATCATTCTCAAATGTTAGAAATGGAATTAGCCAAAGCTGGCATCTTGTATGATTACCGTGGGGGTTTACGATTTTTTGATCGCGCTCATATCAAAGATGTGTTGAGCTATTTACGAATTTTAAATAATCTTGCTGATACAGCGGCCTGGTTGCGTGTTTTATTACGAGAAGAGGGAATAGGACCGACAGCCGCCAACAAAATAATTAACGCTGTTCAAAAATTAGAAAAAGTTGAGGATTTGAAACAACTAGGGGAGATGCTTGGCGGAAAAGCACAGTTAGGCTTCAATAATTTTTTAAAAATATTTGAAGTATTGTTAGAGGCGTATATTCCGGAAAATAATCCTGGTGATTTGGTTGATGCTATCGTCAATTCACGCTACAGTGATTATTTAGCTACCGAATATACAGACAGCGAAGATAGAAAAAAAGATTTAGAACAAATGGCAATCTTTGCGGCCAAACATAAAAATCTTACTAGTTTTTTAACAGAAGCTAGCTTACAAGAATCATTTGCTAAACCGGCCGTTATCAACCTAAAACCGGCCGAACAGCAAAAAAGATTGGTACTTTCAACAATTCATCAAGCCAAAGGTTTGGAATGGGAAGCGGTATTTATTATCAATGTTGCCAACGATGCTTTTCCAAACAGTCGATCTGCTTCTGAACCAAATGGGCTGGAAGAAGAACGACGATTATTGTATGTGGCCATAACCAGAGCCAAAAAACATCTCACTCTTACTTACCCGATGTCCACCGAAAGTTGGGGTGCGACAGCTGGACCAAGTATATTTTTAACCGAGATTAGTCCTGAATTAATCGACGATCACCATCTATTGTCTTACAAAAGTACGGTGTTTGATAAAAGTGATGGCGAAATACAGTACATTCCCGAAGAAGATGATCGCCCAATAAAAATAAAACCAGGAAGTTTTTTGCGTGACCTTGATGATTTATAAAACTCATTTTAAAAAGTGAGTTTTATTTTTTTTATCTCTTTGTTGAAAAGTGATTTTTATGATATAATTTAATAAATAAATATGACTACAACTTCCCAAAAAAAACTACAAAGAATTTTAATAGTCGAGGATGAAAAACCGATGGCTCATGCTTTAGAATTAAAATTAAATCATTCCGGTTTTGAAACTGCGGTAGCTTTTGATGGTGAAGCCGCTTTAGAAAATTTAAAAAAACAAAAATTTGATTTAGTGTTGCTAGATTTAATGATTCCAAAAATAAATGGGTTCGGGGTAATGAAAGCAATGAAAGAAAATAAAGACAAAACACCTGTAATTATTGCCTCTAATTTGGGTCAGGATGATGACGCTCAAAAAGCCAAAACGATGGGGGCAGCTTGGTATTTTGTAAAATCGGACACACCTATAAATAAAATAGTAGATTATATTGTCGGCACTTTAATGTCTTAATACCAATATGCAAATTGACGATGAAAAAATAAAAAAAGTATTATTGGATGGAAATTATGTCACTGCCGATGATATTGCCAAAGCTGAATCCGCTACTAAACTTACGCAAGGCACAATTGCCGACTGGCTTCTGACTTCTGAAATTATCACCAAAGATCTACTCGGACAGGCTCTTGCCGAAGCAGATAAAGTTGATTACTCAGATCTAAATACCTACAAACCAAACCAGGAACAAGTCCGTCTCATACCCGAAGATGTTGCCAAACATTTTCATGCTGTCGTCTTTCGTCAAAATGAAAAAGAAATTATTATTACTACTGACGATCCTACTCAAAAAGATTTAACTAAGAAATTAAAAACAATTTTTAAAAATAAAAAACTTATAATAACATTTTCATTTACCGAAGACATTGAAGATGTTTTTATACATTATTTAAAAACTCTCGACACTCGTTTTAGTGAAATTATAAAACAACAAAAAAGGATAGCCCCAGAACTTATCGAACAAATTATCGATGATGCGGTGGCGTACCGTGCTTCTGATGTTCATTTGGAACCACAAGAAAAAGAAGTGATTGTACGGTTTCGCATTGATGGTGTTATGCAAGAAGCGGGAAGAATTCCCAAAGAATACTATGGCAACATATTGAACCGTATCAAAGTTCAAGCTCAATTACCAATCGATGAACATTTTTCTGCACAAGATGGTGCAGCTAGACAAATGAGAGAAAAATATACAGTTGATATGCGTATCTCTATTTTGCCAACACTTAATGGAGAAAAAGTTGTAATCCGTCTTTTGTCTTCATACGTTCGTAGTTTTTCTTTTAGTGATTTAGGATTATCTCAGCACGATCAAGATTTACTTTTAAAAGCAATTAATAAACCATTTGGAATGATTTTAGTTACTGGACCAACTGGTTCTGGAAAAACCACTTCACTTTACGCCTTATTAAAATTACTAAATACTCCTGATGTTAATATTACTACTATTGAAGATCCAGTAGAATACAAAATGGCTGGAGTAAATCAAATTCAAGTAAACACCCAAACAAATCTCACCTTTGCAAAAGGATTAAGATCTATCGTTCGTCAAGATCCAGATATTATCCTAGTTGGAGAAATTAGAGACCAAGAAACTGCTGAAACAGCTATAAATGCCGCCTTAACTGGACATTTACTATTATCAACTTTTCATGCCAATGATGCCGCCACCGCCATTCCACGTCTACTAGACATGGACATTGAACCATTTTTGTTGTCATCTACGTTGGTGGTACTAATTGCTCAGCGCTTGGTCCGAAAAATTTGCGATCAGTGTCGCTATAGCATTTCGGTTGGCAAAGAAGATATCAAAAAAACTATACCACTAGACGTTCAAAAATATTTTACCGGAAAACATATCGTCCTATACAAAGGCAAAGGTTGTTCTGGCTGTGGCAATACAGGCTTTCGCGGACGTACCGCAATTTATGAATTTATCGAAGTCACCCCCGATCTTCAAGAATTAATATTACAACATCCGTCCACCGCTCAAATTTGGAAAGTAGCTAGAAAACAAGGGTCGGTAACTTTGTTTGAAGATGGATTGGAAAAAGTAAAATCTGGAGTTACTTCATTGGATGAATTACTGAGAATGGCCGAGCCACCAAAATTTTAACTTTATCCCATGAAAAAGGATAAAAAAATAGAACAAAAAATTATTCCACTAAAAAAGAAAAATAGTATTTTGTCTTTTTCTTTTGGTTTCGCCGAAGAGAGTCAATATTTTGTAGAAAGTTTATCGATGCTGTTGGCATCTGGTATGGATATTATTGAAGCGCTCGAAGCTATTAAAGCCGAAGTAAAATCTACTCAATTAATAAATATTATAGATGAATTGGTAGAAAATATTAATTCAGGTTTTAGCTTGTGGCAATCTTTAGAAAAAACAAAACTTTTGCCTCCACATATTATTTCTCTTATTAAAATCGGTGAAGAGAGTGGGCGACTTCATCAAAGTCTGGCAGTGGTAGTGGTACAACAAAGCAAAAGCCAATCATTCAAATCAAAAATTCGAGCGGCTATGATGTATCCCGTCTTTGTAATGGGTGTGGCCATGACTGTCGGAATTGGGATTGCTTGGTTTATCTTACCAAAACTCTCCACGGTTTTTAATCAACTCAATTTAAAATTACCATTAGTTACTAGATTGTTGATGAGTTTTGGTTCATTTTTATCAAAATATGGATCACTTGTGGTTCCTATCTTTATTCTAGGAATTTCCATAATATTTTATTTCCTATTTTTTTATAGAAAAACAAAATTTATTGGTCAAGCGATTCTTTTTTCTATTCCCGGAATCAAAAATCTTATACGTGAAGTTGAGTTAGCGCGGTTTGGTTATATCATGGGAACTTTGCTTGAAGCCGGACTACCAGTACTTGAAGCTCTAAATTCATTAGGCGAATCTGGCACACTACGCGCCTATGGAAAAATTTATACGCTACTTAAAGATGGGGTAGAAGAAGGAAAATCTTTTGAGGAATGCTTTCATTCAAATCCAAAGATAAGAAAGCTTATTCCAACAACGATCCAAAGTTTAATTGCCGTCGGAGAACGTTCCGGTCGTTTAGGAAAAATATTTTTAAATATTAGTGAAAGCTACGAAAACAAAACTGAATTAACCACCAAAAATTTAAGTGTAATTTTGGAACCATTACTATTAGTGGTCGTGTGGCTTGGAGTAGTAGCCGTTGCAATGGCAGTAATTTTACCTATTTATAGTTTGGTCGGCGGATTAAACCAAAATCCTCAATCAACTAGCTCAAACAAATCTGTACAAATTCCTCCACCAAAACCCGTTATAGTTGCGGTTCCAGTTTTGCCTACTAGCACTATTATGATGGCAACTTCTTCACCGATAATAGCTACCAGCACCATAACAATTGTCACTCCAATTATAATACCAACCACCACTCCAACCTCGACTCCAACTACCAGTACTCTTCCTATTTCAATCCCAAAAATTCCCACTTCTGGAACTCTAGAAATACTTGGTTTTTCAAGTATTTACACCCTTCCAAATGCGAAATCAGAAATAGTACAACAAGCGGCCGTTGGAGAAAGATTTAAATATACAGACACCAAGATCGGTTGGTACAAAATAGTTTTGTCTCCAGACCAATTTGGATGGGTAAGTGCACAATACATTCAGATTGTATCATTTGCTCCATAAAATATGTATAAAATTTCCGAGAAAAAAGGTTTTACTCTTTTAGAATTACTTTTAGTAGTGGCTATTATGGGTGTCTTGGCTGTAATTGGAACACCTATGTATTTATCATTGCAGGCAGAAAATGAAATGAGTATTACTTCCTTAACTATCAACGACATTTTACATCGCGCTAAACTAAAGTCACAAGCTATCGACGGTGATGCTTCGTGGGGAGTAGAAATTAAAAAAGGATCGCTAATTATTTTTAAAGGGACTAGTTTTGTAAACAGAAACCCAATATATGATGAAGAATATTCCATATCAAATGCTGTAGATTTGTCTGGACTATCGGAAGTTATTTATTCTTCTTTATATGGAATTCCAAATATTACTGGCGAAATAAAACTAAAACATCTCGATGGGCGCCAATCACAACTCAGCATCAATGCATTTGGAATTGTAAACAACCCATGATCGCCTGTTTATGTTAAAAAACCAACAAAAAATTAACTCAAATGGTTTTTCATTGATAGAAATTATTTTATCTAGTGGCCTACTTGCGTTATTTGCTTTGGCATTTTTAAGTGTATTGGGTTTTAGCCAGGAGAGCACACTCCGAGCCGGACAACGTAACCGAGCAATTATTTTGGCAGAAGAAGGTCTTGAGGCCGCTCGTGGTATTAGAGATGAAAATTTTTCTTATTTAATGCCCGGTACTTTTGGACTGTTGGCCAACAACAAATGGAACCTAACAGTTCAGCCAGAATTAATTGATAATTTTACACGCACCATTACTATCGTAGATATAAATTCTCAAACAAAACAAGTAACATCTGAAGTAGCCTGGAAACAAACTGGCGGCAATCAGGTGTCTGTATCTTTTTCAACTTTATTAACAGATTGGCATACCGCCACTAGTGCTGGCACTAGCACTCAATTTTGTGGAATTTAATATGCCAAACTTAAAGAACAATCGCGGGTTTACTTTGATAGAACTACTATTATATACAGTGATTGCCGCTGGGCTATTATTAGCAATCACCGCTATGATTGCATTATTGAGTAAATCTAGAATAAAAAACCAAACCATCGGAACGGTAGAACAACAAGGAGAGCAAATAATGCAAATTATTAATCAAGAAATTAGAAATTCAAAAATGGTTACTGTCCCCACCAATGGAAACAGCGGCACCACTTTACAGTTACAGGATATTTTTGGACAACCGATAATTTTTGATCTAGCTAGCACGACATTGCGTGCAACAAAATCAAATCAAACAACCGCAATTTCTTCCAACCGTATTACAGTAAGTGAGTTACAATTTTTAAACTTATCTCCAGACAATTTACATAATTCTATTAAAATAAAATTTACCTTAAGTTACAATAATATCGCCGGTCGCATCGAATATAATTATAGTCAAACTTTTTATGGCACAGCCACACTTCGACAACCTTAATAAAAATGGTTTTGCCGTTTTAATCGGTGTTTTAATAGTTGGTGCTTTTGGTGCCGCTGTTGTTGTTTATTTAATATTGTCTGGTTTATATTCTTATCAAAATAGTTTTATTTTAGAACAATCAAACACGGCCAAAGCATCTACGAACGCCTGCGCTGAAATTGCTTTAAATAAAATACAATTATGTTCATCTACAGTTGGAGTAGGAAATGTTCAAATTGGAAATAACAACTGCGAATACAATATTATTAGTAATGGAGACCAATTAAAAACAATACAGGCGTCGTCGCAGATTGGGACAGTCGTAAGAAGATTAAAAGTAACAACCAACCAAATCGATCCAAAAATTGTAATTGAATCATGGCAAGAAGTACCATCATTTTAAAATTATGATATAATAAACAATAACTAAATAACTGAATTTAATTTATAATTGAATAAATACAATATGCAAAATATGAATAAAAAAGGCTTTACATTATTGGAAATTTTATTGGTAGTGGCGGCTATCGCAATTTTAGCGGGTATCGTAATCGTGGCTATCAATCCTGGCAAGCAATTGGCTGACACTCGCAATGCTCAAAGACAGGTCAACGTTACTACAATTTTAAACGCAGTTTACCAATATTCAATTGACAGTAAAGGTGTATTACCAACCGGTATTACACAAACTCCAACGGAAATCTGTAAAACAGGAGGTAGTTGTGCTGGATTGATAGATCTTGCAGTATTAACAACAAACGAAACATATCTCACTGCAATTCCGACGGATCCTACAGCAGTTAGCACCAATGGCACCGGTTACAAGATCGCCCAAAGTGCCAACGGTCGCGTTACTGTTTCTGCACCTTCCGCTGAGCAAGGAAAAACAATTAGTGTTACAAGATAATTTTATAAGATGAACAAAAAAGGTTTCACTCTTCTAGAAATTTTACTAGTCGTCGCGGCTATCGCAATTTTAGCTGGCATTGTTATTGTTGCCATAAATCCTGGTAAACAACTAGGGGCCACTAGAAATGCCGCAAGACAATCAGATATTAATACTATTGTAAATGCTGTTTATCAATATTCTTTAGATAACAGCGGGTTATTTCCATCAAATATAGACACTAATTTAAGAATGCTTGGCACTGCCGGTACTGGCTGCAATATATCCTGTGGTGTTAGCGGAAATAGTGTAGTCAACAATATTGTTGGCGGACCATTATCAATTGTCGATGACAGTCAATCGACTTTTGTAGGCACTCTTACCAACCTTATATATAACAATACTAATAATTTATTAACTTTAGCGAACAACCAAACTAGCGGTGTTTATGAATCAAATATCAAAGATGCAACCGCAAGTTCCTCTTGGAGCAACATCGCTTGGACGCCAAATTTTCCAACCGGAAAAGCTTTGCCAAATAATTCTGCCACAGAAACAGGCTACCCGACAGGCAATATTAATATGGCTGGCAATGTTCTACTTTATCATCTAGATGAGGCTAGCGGAATTTTATCCGATTCATCGGGAAATAATAAAAATGGTACTGCGTTCAATAGTCCAACATACCAATCAAATGGAATTTACAATTACGGACTAAAATTTGACGGTGTAAACGATTATGTTAAAACAGCATTAGTAGATTCTACAAACACCAACAAAGTAACTATCGCTTTTTGGATAAAATTACCCACAGCCAACCCATCAGCTCAAATAATTTTTGAATCATCACCAAACTATAATTTGCGATCAGATAGTTATATTGCTACTGTAACAAATAATAAAATAGGTGTTGGTATCTATGGTAATTCTGGATATTCTACCTGGGCAGCGGACAATGTTTTACAACCGAATGTTTGGTATCACATAACTATAATTTTTGACAAAAGTTTGCCAAACAAAGAAGCATCTATTTATATAAATGGCATTAATACGACTGGCTCAAATAGTGGTTTAGATGCCAACAACACCAACAACTTTGGCAATCAACCAATTTATATTGGTGACCGAGGAGATGGTAAAGGTTACTATTTCAAAGGCTGGTTGGATGAATTTACAATATTCAATAGGTCGTTATCTTCAGTTGAAATGACAGACATGTACAAACGGGGCACCCTAAATTTGCGATATCAAATAAGATCGTGCTCAAACTCCAACTGTTCTGACGGAAGTTTTGTCGGGCCAGACAATTCTGCCAACACCTATTTTTCTGAAATTAACAACAATAGCACCTCCATTCCATCGTTTGCATTGACCAACATTCCAAACAACAGATACTTTCAATATAAAATACTATTTGATACAAGTAACACAAATATTTCGCCAGCTTTAAAAAATTTCACAGTGAGTGGAAACGTAAGTAGTGGCGGAAGTAGCGAACAGACCAGCACTTCTACACCGACAAATTCTGCATGTTTGGACATTTCTACTTCACTCACACCAAACTATATCACTGCTATTCCATTTGACCCAAAAATTGGAAGTAATGAAAAAACATATTATGCAATCAAAAAAACAGAAGGTAATCGTATAAATATTGTAGCTTGTAGCGCTGAAAACTCTGAAACCATCAATATAACACAGTAAATTATGAAATTTTTAGATCAAAATACAATTATTATATTCCAGTTAGTATTAATTATTATTTTATTATTTTTATATTTACGCTTAACAAAAAAATTACAGATAGTAGCACGCGATTTTAAAAAGACGAAAATTAAAATTGAAAGAGACAAAGCCAAAGAAGAAGCAATGCTATCTAGCATTGGTGACGGAGTGGTGGCCACCGACAAAGACGGAAAAATAATTTTTTTTAATCAAGCTACCAAAGATATGTTGGCTTGGGGAAATGACATGATGGGGAAAAAATTAGGAGAAATATCGTTATTGGCTGATGAAAAAGGCCTTCATATTCCATTGGAAAAACATCCGTTGCATTTATCTTTAATAAAAAGAAAAAAAATAATAACTTCCAATTATCATTTTGTCAGAAAAGACAATGTTGATATGGCTGTATATATCAGTGCTATGCCAATCATTTTAAATAATGAAATTATTGGTGCTATCGAAGTATTTCGTAACATTACCCAAGAAAAAGAAATTGATAAAATTAAAAGTGAATTTGTTTTCTTGGCATCTCATCAGTTGCGTACTCCTTTATCCACAATCAATTGGTATGTGGAAATGCTATTGTCTGGCGATGCCGGACCAATCACAGAAGATCAAAAAAAATATCTTCAGGAAGTCTACGCTGGCAACCATCGCATGGTAGAAATGGTAAATGATCTTCTAAATGTTTCCCGTTTGGATTTGGGCACACTGCCGGTTCAATTGGTACCAATAAACATATTTGATCTCATAATTGAAACCGAAAAGGAGTCTGCAGGAATTATTGAAGACAATCATTTAACAATCAACAAAACGGTCAACAAAGATCTGCTCGAAATATTTTCAGACACAAAAATGATGCGAATGTTGTTGCAAAATTTAATTACTAACGCCATCAAATACACTCCGCCAAAAGGAACAATCTCTATAAGTGTCGAACCACAAAATAAAAAAGAGTTTAAAATTACTATTGCTGATACGGGATATGGAATACCAGAAACTTCTAAAACAAAAATCTTTACAAAACTTTATCGTGCTGAAAATGTAATGGAAAAAGAGATTACCGGAACCGGTTTGGGATTGTACATGGTAAAATCTATCGTCGAACAATTTGGTGGAAAAATTTGGTTTGAATCAATTGAAAATGTTGGTACAAAATTTTTTGTAACTTTTCCATATAAACCAACTATAACAAAAAAATAGTTTTATTTATGAAAAAGAAATTAAACAAAATATTAATTATAGAAAACGAACCAGCAACCAGACGAATCTTATCTGATAAATTAAAACTAGAAAACTTTTTAATTTCTGAATCATCAAACGGATTGGACGGTTTGGAAAAAGCACTCACCGAACATCCAGATTTAATAATTTTAGATCTATTTATGCCAAAAATGAAAGGCATGGAGGTATTAAAAAATCTTCACGCGGATGATTGGGGTAAACTGGTTCCAATAATTATACTTACCAATCAAAATGACGACCCTCACATTCTCGAGGCTATCAAAGATAAAAATTGCGAATATCTTCTAAAAACAAGCCACAATTTAGCTTCCATTGTCAAAAAAATTAAACACAAATTAAAATAACAAAAAAACCACCTTTGCCTAAAAAGAAAAAATTTTTCTACTTAGGCAAGTAAGGTGGTTTTTTGATAGCCTTCCCCCGATATGTCTTCTCGGGGGTTGTGCCAATTTTCTGCTCAAGACGTTTTAGTCTTCACATTTGTCAGGCGCAAAAAGCACCCACAAACGATGAACACAACAAACGACGCCAGACTTACCCAAAATGGGTGAAGGACAACGGTGGGTGCCTCGCCAGGCAGAGCGACAATGACCCCGATTAACAGGCCAACAACGCTCAATAGAGCGCCGGCCGACACAGCCATCGATGCCAACTTACGCAGAATATTCATCTTTAACCTCTCTACCACTAATGATAGCGGTCAATAAAAAATACTATAATTTTCCACAACCGTCAATCCTTGACAAAAGACGGTTAAAATAGTATTATCTAAGCAGAACTAGTCCAAAAACCCTGTATTTATCTGATACAGAGGTCAAGGGCGGACCAAAAGAATCGTGGCTGATTATATATGGTCAGTTTTTTTGTTATTAAAATATCGGCTAAATCAACTAAGATTAGCCAAACTTAATTAAACTATGCCTACAGTAAATCAATTGGTTAAAAAAGGGCGTGTCAGTAAAGCACGCAAGACCAAAGTACCGGCATTGCAATTTACAATCGACAACTTGCACCGCCGTAAGACAGTTTTCGCCAAAGGATGCGCTTTCAAAAGAGGTGTATGTACTAAGGTGTATACCACTACTCCAAAAAAACCTAACTCAGCTTTGCGTAAAGTTGCTAAGGTTCGTATGAGTAATGGCTCAGAAGTTATTGCCTACATCCCTGGTGAAGGCCACAACTTACAAGAACACTCTATCGTGCTTTTGCGTGGTGGTCGTGTAAAAGATTTGCCTGGTGTACGTTACCATATCGTTCGCGGTGTTTATGATGCTCAAGGTATCGACAAACGTCGCCGCAGTCGTAGTATTTATGGTACAAAACGTCCAAAAGCAGCCAAAAAATAATTTAGTCACCTATAAAAACTTGAACTTATTAAAATATGAGAGGTAAGCAATCAAAACAACGCGTTATTGCTCCGGATCCAAGATATGGAAGTGTATTGGTGGCTAAATTCACCAACTTCTTGATGGAACGTGGCAAAAAAACAGTGGCTCAGGACATCTTCTATTCAGCAATGGATAAGATTGCCGCTGAAACAAAAAAAGATCCAGTTAAAATTTTTGAAGAAGCTATCAACATTATTCGTCCTCAGGTAGAGGTTCGCTCCCGCCGTGTTGGTGGTGCAAACTACCAAGTACCACTTCCAGTTCGCGGTGAACGTCAAAATGCTTTGGCTTTCCGCTGGATTATTGGTGCCGCTCGCAACAAAAAAGGCCAACCTATGTTCCAAAAATTAGCAACCGTTTTGATGGATGCTCAACAGAACACTGGCGATGCTGTAAAGAAACGTGATGATGTTCATCGTATGGCTGAAGCCAACAAAGCTTTCGCTCATTTTGCTCGATTTGCTAAATAATTTTTGCAGAGTGTAGTAGTACTAGATTGTCTTTGAGCGGGTTATGAGGCCGAGCCTCATCCTTTTGGCCTCGCGGCCAAAAAAAGCGAAAAGATGATCTGGTAGTACGAAACGATAATATTAAATTAATTACTTAAATTTATGCCTCGTGAATTTTCACTAGACAAAACACGTAACATTGGTATTGCCGCCCATATCGACGCTGGAAAAACCACCACAACTGAACGTGTGCTTTTTTACACTGGTAAAAAACACAAAATTGGTGAGGTGCATGAAGGCGCTGCTGAAATGGACTGGATGGAACAAGAAAAAGAGCGTGGTATTACAATTACTTCTGCGGCTACAACTTGTTTCTGGAAAGATCATCGCATCAACATCATTGATACTCCTGGACACGTAGATTTTACTGTTGAAGTAGAGCGCTCATTGCGCGTACTTGATGGTGCAGTCGCTGTGTTTGATGGATCTCAAGGTGTAGAACCACAATCCGAAACTGTTTGGCACCAAGCTGATAAATACAACGTACCTCGTGTACCATTTATCAACAAAATGGACAAATTGGGCGCCGACTTTTTCATGTGTATGGATTCTATCCATGAACGTTTATCTAAAAATGCTTACGCTATCCAGTTGCCAATTGGTGCTGATAGTACATTCGAAGGATTGGTAGATTTGATCGAAAACAAAGCATACCACTTCGAAGGAAAAAATGGTGAAAATATCGTTGAAATTCCAATTCCAACCAACATGGTAGAGCAGGTAAAAGAATATCGCGCTAAGTTGGTGGAAAAAGTTTCCGAAGTCAGTGACGAAATGATGGAAAAATATCTTAACGGCCAAGATTTGACTGTTGAAGAAATTAAAAAAGCCATCCGCACTTTAACTTTAAAAAACTTGCTTTATCCAGTAATCTGCGGTTCTGCTTTAGCAAATATTGGTGTTCAATTTATGTTGGATGCTGTTATTGCTTATTTACCAGCTCCTACAGATTTACCTCCAACTAAAGGTATCAACCCTGATACTGAAGAAGAAGAAATTCGCAAAGCCTCTGACGATGAACCTTTCTCTGCTTTGGCTTTCAAAATCATGACCGATCCTTTTGTGGGTAAATTGGTTTTCTTCCGTGTATATTCTGGTAAAGTTTCTGCTGGTAGTTATTTACACAACTCCACAAATGGTGAACGAAATCGCTTGGGACGTATCGTACGTATGCACGCCAACCATCGTGAAGATGTAAGTGATGTATACTCAGGTGAAATCGCCGCCGCTATTGGTCTTAAAGATGTGACAACTGGTGACACACTTTGTGATGAAAACAAACCTATTTTATTAGAAAAAATCATCTTCCCAGAACCAGTTATCTCAGTTGCAATCGAACCAAAAACAAAACAAGATCAAGAAAAAATTGGTATGGCTATGCAGAAATTGGCTGAAGAAGATCCAACTTTCCGCATCAAAACTGATGAAGAGACTTTGCAAACCATTATTTCTGGTATGGGTGAGTTACATTTGGATATTATCGTGGATCGCATGAAACGCGAATTCAAGGTAGATGCCAACGTTGGTGCTCCTCAAGTTGCTTACAAAGAAACTATTCGTACCAAAGCTGAAGCAGAAGGTAAATATATCAAACAGTCTGGTGGTAAAGGTCAATTTGGCCATTGTTATCTTACTGTTGAACCTCAAGAAGCTGGCAAAGGTTTCGAATTTGTTGATGAAACTAAAGGTGGATCTATTCCTCGTGAATATCTTCCAGCTATTGAAAAAGGTGTAAAAGAATCATTAACTCGCGGTATTCAAGCTGGTTATCCAGTGGTAGATATCAAAGTAACCGTAACTGACGGTTCTTACCACGAAGTTGATTCCTCTGAAATGGCTTTCAAAATGGCTGGATCTATGGCTTTTCAAGCCGCTTGCAAGAGAGCAAATCCAGTTATTATGGAACCTATCATGAAAGTAGAAGTAGTTACTCCTGAACAATATATGGGTGACTGTATCGGTGATTTGAATTCAAAACGTGGTCAAATTCAAGAAATGTTTGATCGTGGTCAAATGAAAGTAGTAAAAGCTATCGTTCCTTTGGCAAGTATGTTTGGCTATGTCACATCCCTACGCTCTATGAGTCAGGGTCGTGCTAGTTCATCCATGGAATTCGGTCATTATGCTGATGTTCCAGGCAACGTTGCCGCCAACATTATTGCAGGTAAAACAAAATAATTTACTTCAAAAAAAATCCGCTCCATTGGGCGGATTTTTTGTTGCAAATTTTATAACAAAAGGCGTGCTTCGTGGTGCCACAATCTTGTTTGTATAGACTAGTGTATACAAAAGTGGATAAAGGTGTGCATAACGCCACTCAAAGGTGGACAACCTATATACGAATTAACACTATCTTTAAATTTTATTGGCTAATCTAACTACAAATAGCGTTTGTATACACTACTCTACACAACCTGTTGACAAAACCCAATATATGTGGTATACTAATTATGTAGTTCTTTACTACAATTTAATTGTTCGCTTACTAGCGAACCAAACCATCTGAACTGCTTATTTTATAAGAAGTGGATTCACAACTGCTGTACAAATATATTGAAGCGGTAGTGGCGAATCCGAACTTCTTGTCCGGTAATCTCAATCTTGCATCTAGTTTGACCTTTTGTGTCTTGCTGATGCCTGAGATTCACCATCAAGCGGTCGGGGGTATCACTGTCTTGGTTGATGACATTCATCTGTACGATGTTTGCTCTCGCCATGTACAGCGCCTTAGGGGCAAGATCCTTAAAATTATTTTTGTGGGGTACTATGCCCCTATTTTTTTTATAAAATTTTTGCTTGACTACGCTTGGCAATCTGTTATAATAATCACGTTCAAAATAATTTTCATATATGGCAAAATCGACATTCAATAAAGAATTTCTTTTAAAAATAAAAACCTTACTTTTGAAGGAAAAAGAAATATTGGAAAAAGACTTGGGTAAATTTACTCAAAGAAATTTCAAAGTTTCTGGTGACTACAACAGTAATTTTCCAGAATATGGTGATAAAGACGATGAAAATGCAAACGAAGTAGCGGAATATGCAGCAGAACTTCCTTTAGAAGAAAGCTTTGAAAAAACGCTTCGCGATAATGTTCAAGCATTAAAACGTTTGGAAGAAGGCACATACGGAATTTGCAAATACTGCAAAAAACCAATCGACGAAAAACGTCTAGTTGCCCGCCCAACCTCCAATGCATGTGTTTCATGTAAGAAAGCTATTACCCAGGAAATATAAACTAATATGCAAACAAAAGTCCGCCAATTAATGATTCTTATTGGCGGCTTTTTTTTATTTTGTTTAGATCAAATATTCAAATATTTATCATTAAACATCTTTACTTCCGACCACCTGGCTTTTAAATTATTTGGTTGGAACCCGTTTATAAATCATGGTATCGCCTTTAGTTTACCGCTACCAAATATTGTCACATTAATTTTCACTATCCCAGTAGTGCTGATTATTTTATGGTTATTAATAAAATCTTTTTTTTATCCTATTCGCTTAAACATATTTATTGGCTTAACTTTAATATTCTGGGGATCAATATCGAATTTACTAGACCGAATAATTTACAAAGCAACCATAGACTATTTTCTAATCGCCACCGGCGTCATCAACATCGCCGACATCCTAATCGTCATCGGCTTCCTTCTTCTATTTATCCAGAAGAAGAAATAAATTACTCTTGAGCGGGTTATGGGCCGAGGCTCATCCTTTTGACCTCGCGGTCAAAAAAAGCGAAAGAGTGATTTGTTTCTTCGTCTAATAAACACACTATGTTCATCAAACTCCGTTCAGCCGCACCAATCGGATTAAACTGTTTACCAGTAGATGTAGAAGTGGACATCAACAAAGGCCAAACAAATTTTGGTATTATTGGATTAACCGATACCGCAATTCAAGAAGCAAAAGATAGAATTCACTCTGCTATAAAAAATTCTGGATACAAATATCCTTTTAATTTTAGAATTCTTGTAAACCTTGCCCCAGCCAACTTACACAAAGAAGGCCCAATGTATGATTTGCCGATGGCGGTTGGCGTAATTTTGGCGAGCATTACCACTCAGATAAAATATAATCTTGAAGACACAATAATGATCGGCGAGCTCGCCCTCGACGGCACTTTACGACCAGTGAACGGAGTGTTATCTATCGTCTTATTTGCCAAAGAAAATGGAATAAAAAAAATAATCATTCCACTGGATAATGCTCAAGAAGCTTCTATAATTGAAGGTGTAGAAATTTTGCCGGCTTTAAATTTAAAACAGGTTGTGGGTTTTATTTTAAATGAAAATGAAATTGAGCCATATACAAAAAAACTTTCGCAAAACCAAGAAGAAAATTTTAATCTAGATATGTCACAAGTCAAAGGACAACATTTTGCAAAACGAGCATTGGAAATTGCGGCTAGCGGTGGTCATAATATTTTATTGTCTGGTCCGCCTGGGTCTGGCAAAACTTTATTAGCACGAACTTTACCAACAATTTTACCAAGCCTGACTGAATCGGAAACGCTAGAAATAACTAAAATATATTCGGTAGCCGGATTACTACACGGCGACCTTATTCAGAAAAGACCGTTCCGCTCGCCTCACCATACTATTTCAAATATAGCTTTGGTGGGTGGTGGTGGCTATCCGCGTCCCGGAGAAATATCCTTGGCTCACCGCGGAGTTTTGTTTCTGGATGAATTTCCGGAATTTAATCGCAATGTTTTGGAAGCTTTACGACAACCACTAGAAGATGGGATAATTTCCGTAGCCCGAGCAAAAGCAACCGTACATTTTCCGGCTAGATTTATTTTGGTCGCCAGCCAAAATCCATGTCCGTGTGGTTATGCCAGCGATCCTGACCAACTTTGCAACTGCTCCGCCTCCATACTTTTAAAATACCAAAAGAAAATTAGTGGACCAATATTAGACCGCATCGATTTACATGTCGAAGTACCCAGACTAAAGTTCGAAAAACTTTCGTCAGATGAAAATGGAGAAATATCTGCAGAAATTCGCAAGCGAGTAGAACAAGCTAGGAAAATTCAATTGGATCGTTTTGTAAATACAAAAATAATTACCAATGCTGAAATGGGAAATGGCGAAATAAAAAAATACTGCCAACTTAATTCTGAATCAATAAATTTGCTTAGTGGTGCAGTCGACAAAATGCATTTATCTGCTCGAGCCTATAATAGAATTTTAAAAATCGCCAGAACTATTGCTGATTTGTCGCAAGAAAAAAATATATCTGTAAGTCATTTGGCCGAGGCTTTGCAATTTCGCGTAAAACACAACAATTAAAAATTTAAAGCCAATTTAATATGCAACCAGATTTAAAATTTCCTCAACAATTTTTTTGGGGATGCGCCACCTCTGCTCATCAAATTGAGGGTGGGTTAACTAACGATTGGAGTGAGTGGGAAAAATCTCCAGCTCGTCTAAAAAAACTGTCTGATAAAAAATTAAACCATTTTGAATTTATTTCTGGAGCGGCGGCCAACTCATTTGAAAATAACAATGCCGATATTGCTTGCATGAATGAAATGAATTTAAATGGATATCGTTTTTCCATTGATTGGTCACGCATTGAACCAGAAAATGGAAAGTTTAACCAAGAAGCTTTAAATTACTATTTGGATTTTATCAAAAAATTACGCGCACACCACATCGAACCCTTTGTCACACTCTGGCACTGGCCTCTGCCTATCTGGCTAAAAAACTTGGGCGGTTGGGAATCCAAAGAAATCGTAAAATATTTTGATCGATTTGCCAAAATTGTCGCGACTCATCTAAACTCAGAAGTAAACTTTTGGACTACACTAAACGAACCGACGGTTTATGCTGGTATGAGCTATCTTACTGGCGAATGGCCACCACAAAAGAAAAATCCTCTGGCATATTGGAATGTCTTATCTAATTTAATTAAAGCCCATCGCCGTGTCTACTGCACTTTGAAATCAATTGACCAAAACAATCAGGTTGGAATTGCTAACCATTTGATATATTTTGAACCTTACAAAAATAGATTACATAATCAACTTCTTAAAAAAATTATAAATTGGTGGATGAATGAAAGATTCATAAACAAAACAAAAGACTATCAAGATTATATCGGATTAAATTATTATTTTCATCATCAGATAAATTTTGGTTTTCACAACAATCATAAATATGAAAAATCTTCTGATTTGGATTGGGGATTACACCCAGAGGGAATTTATCACCTGTTAAAAGAATTAAAAAAATATAATAAGCCAATCTATATCACAGAAAACGGGTTGGCAGACAAAGGCGACCAACACCGTTCGTGGTATATTGGCGAAATATTAAAGAATGTCCACCGAGCTATCGACGAAGGGGTGTCAGTTAAAGGATATTTCCATTGGTCATTAATCGATAATTTTGAGTGGGCCTACGGAATTCATCCGCGTTTTGGATTATACGAAGTAAACTATCAAACTTTTGAACGACGACCCCGCAGTTCGGCCCAATATTATGCCGACATCTGTAAAAACAACCGAGTAATCTAAACAAAAAAAGCACCCAACAGTGGGTGCTTTTTACAATATTTAAATATTATCAACTTTGGCAACTTTGGTGGATTTTTCTTCGTAATAAATTTCGACAGCCGTGCGCTTCACACCGAATTTTTTTGCCTGGACTACTGGCGCATCCAACCACACATCCATCCGGCCATAACCATAGCGAGGATTCATGCGATCGTCTACTGTAAAAACTTTGTCGCCATACAAAGCTGGAATTTTAATTTTTGTACCCATCGGCAACCAATTGGCCGCCACCATTCCATCATAAACACGTTTACCAGACGCCGCAATAAACGGACTGTCATCGGTTTGCCCAGGAGTGCTAGTATAAGCCGTTAAAACCGTCATAACCACCTTACTCGGACGCTTGACACTTTTGGTCAAATGGAATAGTTTTCCTTCTGGACTTTCAGAAATTGTTAATTCTTTTTGCTTAGGATTAGGCAATTCTTTTTTTATAACAGAAGCTTCAACCAAAGCGGGGGCCAAAATCTGAGTCATTAAAACTGCTATGACAAAAGAAATTTTAATTGTTTTATAATTAATCATGATATTTATGGCTAACCTTAGCCAATTTATATTAATTAAAAAGACATCTTTTTAGGACGTCCCCTTCGTCAATAAGGCCTAATTATAGGCCAAAAAGGCAAATTTGTCAATAGCAATAGGGCATAGTATAATAATATAAAACAATTTAAACAATAAAATTCATGAAAAAAATTCTTACAATAATTGGTGTTCTAATTTTATCCGCTTTTGTGGTCGGCACGGTCGTGGTAATTTGGATTGGAAAAGATTTGCCAGATCCAAACCGTCTGAGTGATCGTCAGGTGATTCAAAGTACAAAAATTTACGACCGTACTGGCGAACACCTTCTTTACGAAGTTTATCAAAACCAAAAAAGGACGTTGGTCGAACTAAACCAAATGTCTCCATATCTTCCTAAAGCGGTAATCGCCATCGAGGATAAAAATTTTAACAACCACAGCGGTGTTGCCTTTCTTAGTATTGCTCGCGCTGGTTTCAACAATCTTATTGGTCGTAAAGCAGGCTCTGGTGGCGCATCAACTTTGACTCAACAGCTCATTAAAAATACCATGGTCGGGGATGAACGTTCGATTTTTAGAAAAATCAAAGAAGCGATGTTGGCTTTGCGTTTAGAGAAAAAATATTCCAAAGATGAAATTATCAAAATGTATTTAAACGAAGTACCTTTTGGATCTACTAATTACGGCGTGGAATCTGCTAGTCAAAGTTATTTCCACAAAAGCGCCAAGGACATCGACATTGCCGAATCAGCAACTTTGGCCGCCTTAATTCAGGCTCCTAGTCGCTATCTTAATAACGCCAACACTTTACACGATCGCCGCGACACTGTTTTGCGTTTGATGAACGAACAAGGTTACATTACCTTAGATGAAAAAAAACAAGCTCAAAACCAAGCTTTGCGCGTCTATCGCAGTAGTGGAATTATGGACGCCCCTCATTTTGTTTTATATGTAAAACAATTGCTGGCCGACCAGTTTGGAGAAAAGATAGTTGATGACGGCGGATTAAAAGTTATCACCACCATTGATTACGAAAAACAAAAAGCGGCTGAAAAGATTGTTAAAGAAAATGGCGATAAATTTGCTAAAACTGCTAACGCCAATAACGCCGCCTTAGTTTCTATTGATCCAAAGACTGGTCAAATTTTGGCCATGGTTGGTTCTAGAGACTTTGGTAACGAAGAAATTGACGGTCAATTCAATGTCGCTATTCTTGGAAAACGACAACCAGGATCTTCATTTAAACCGTTTGTTTATACTGCGACTTTTGAGAAAGGATATACTCCTGACACTGTCGTTTACGATACCGTCACTAATTTTGATTTGGGCACAAACGGAGATTATACTCCACATAATTACGACGGCAAAGAACACGGACTCGTGACCTTTAGAAAAGCGCTCCAAGGATCACTCAACATTCCGGCAGTAAAAGCACTGTATTTAGTTGGGACAAAAGAAATGATCGAATTTGCAAAACGATTTGGATATACTACTTTTACTGGAGATCCAGGATTGTCATTGGTGCTTGGTGGAGCTGAGGTAAATTTATTGGAACATACAAATGCCTTCGCTACATTGGCAAACAACGGATCATACCACGTTCCTGTCAGCATTTTAAAAGTTACCGATCCTAAAGAAAATGTTTTAATAGAATGGAAAGAGGTTCCTGGAACAGAAGCAATCAAACCAGAACTGGCCGCAACAATTAGCAATGTTTTGAGTGATGATGCCGCACGTGGTTATATATTTGGACGCAACGGTTCGCTTACTTTGCCTGGCCGACCAGTCGCCGCCAAAACCGGAACTACCAATGATTACAAAGATGCTTGGACGATGGGATACACACCATCAATCACTACCGGTGTTTGGGTTGGTAACACTATTCCATCGCCGATGAAAGGTGGAGGTAATACTTTGGCTGGTTTAATTTGGAATCAATTTATGAAGGAGGCAACAAAAAATACTCCTGTAGAAACTTTTCCAAAACCACCAGAAAACGATGCTATTAAACCAGTTTTGCGTGGAGCAGACGGCGGTATTAAATTAAAAATAAATAATATTAGTGGTCATATTGCCACTTCAACTACTCCACCCGCCCTCATCACCGAAAAAACATATTTGCCACCACACGATATTTTGCATTATGTAAACAAAGACGACCCTCGCGGCCCAGTTCCAGCAAATGCTTATGTTGATCCACAATACCAAAATTGGGAAAACTCACTAAACGATTGGGCGCAAAGACAAAACAATAGTGGCCATGCCATATCATTCGAAGACCCACCAACTGAATATGATAGTGCAAATTACAACCCAGAATTAACACCACAAGTTCAAATAATTTCACCAATTACCAACCAAACTATCGAGGGTAAACAACTAAACATCGAAGTAAAAGCAACCGCACCACGCGGTATCAAGCAAGTGTTTTATACAGTTGATAACGAACAGGTTGGCTCAAGCGATCAATTTCCATTTAACTTTTCTTACACCTTTACAAAAATGTATGCCACTCAACATGTCTTAAAGGTTTCTGCCGTTGATGACCAGGGCAACGCTGGGCAAGCTTCAGTAGTATTTTCAGTAAATGCTCAATTCGATCCAGCCACTTTTAGTTGGGTAGATGAAACAAATATCACTATCGCAAAAGAAGACTTCCCAAAAACAATTCAACTCCGACCAATTCGCTGGGATGATATAAAAAACATAAAAGTTCAATTAATAAATTCCAAGGGTACAGCCAAAAACATCTTTGATTTCAACCACAAAGAAGATTCATTGACAGGGGACGGCCTACTAGAATTCGCCTGGAAAACTTATCCTGGCGCCGGACAATACACTCTCAAAGGAACACTCATAAACAGTAACGGACAAACGGAAGAAAAAAACTTGTCGGTGATTGTAAAATAAATAATAAACTAATTAATAAAACACCTAACAAAGGTGTTTTATTAATTATGATGATGATAATGATAAAAAAAATACCGATAACAATTACATTTGAGCGGGTTATCTAGTTTCACAGATAACTACTTCGTCATTCGCAAGTATTAATAAATTAATACTTGTCTCATAACTCGTAGTTATGAGACAAGGCTCATCCTTTTGACCTCGCGGTCAAAAAAAGCGAAAAGTAATTGTTGTCGGTATTTTTTTTGCCCAACGCGCTAAATTTTATATTTTACTTAGCGTCTCAATCATAGACATGGCCGCATTGCCCGCCTCAGCCCCGCGGTTCTCTTTGATTTGAGTAGAACGATCAATCGCGTCTTGAATATTATAAACCGCTAAGACCTCAAAAATGACGGGAATTCCAAATTCCAAAGACAAACTCATACATGCTCTTGCTACTTCATTGGAAATTAACTCAAAATGATAAGTTTTGCCTTTATGAATTGCCCCAAAAGTAATCACTGCATCATAAACCTTTTTTTCTGCCAGTTTTTTTACTGCCAAAGGAATTTCAAACGAACCTGGCACGCGTATAATATCCACTTGTGACGAGTCTACCCCTTTACGCTTCAAAGCTTCCAAACAATGTTTTTCCAAATTTCCAACAATATCTTCCCAAAAAGCACCACTGACAATAGCAATTTTAATATCTTTTATTGGCTTCATAAATTTATCACTACTTATTTAAAAACTTTTTTAAATATTTTCCCAAAATATCGGTCTCAATATTTAGACAATCGCCGACCTTAATGTTACACAGCATCGTATTTTTCCAAGTAAAAGGAATGATTGCGACGGTAAAAAAATTTTTACCAACCGATACGACCGTAAGAGAAATACCATTCAGAGTAACCGAACCTTTTTTTACAATATAACTCAGAATATCATTTTTAGTTTGAACTTTTAATAGACGACTATTTCCAACAACCTCAATAGATTTCAACATTCCTACACCATCAATATGTCCTTGAACAAGATGTCCTGATAAAAAAGTATTCAAAGTTGCTGGTAGCTCTAAATTTACAACGTCTTTTACTTTTAGTTTTCCAAACATTGTTTTGTTTTTAGTTTCTGGCATCACATCTACTAGAAAACTAGTTTTGGTTGGTTTGTTGACTGTCGTCAAACAAACACCGTTGATAGCAACGCTGGTACCTTTTTTAATTTTATTACAAAAGATCTGGCTGGCCGAAAAAACAAAGGATGACCCTTTGTTTTTTTGAAGTATTCCTAAATTTTCAACAATCCCTGTAAACATATAGAAATATAAAACTCTTATTGTCGAATCGGCATCACAATATACACAAAGGTATCATCGTTGGTTGGCACAAACAAACAAGGGCTGTCCGCATTAATCATTTTTAAAGTACTAGTTTCGGATTTTATATTATTTAACCCATCCAACACATAGCGATGATTCAACATAATCGAATTATCATCACCATTAATTTCTGCGGCGATTTCAGAACTATATTCACCAGTCTGAGAAGATGTCGAGGCCAATTTTACTGCACCTTCTTTACTGTTGATTATACAAGAGATGGCGTTTACTCCAATAGTAGTAAACAAACTGGCCATTTTTATTTCTTTAGTCATTTTTCCGGTATCAAACATAGCCGAAGTTTTGAATTCTTTTGGAATAATTTGAGCGTAGTCTGGATAGTTGCCTTCTACTAAACGAGAAACCAATTGAATATTACCATAATGCATGGCAATTTGGTTTTCCCCAACTAAAATACGTACATTCTGCTCTTTGTCTTCGTTATCAGCCAAAGATAGGATGTGAATAATTTCTTGGGCCGTTCTACCCGGAACAATAATTTTGAATTCTCCTTCACCTTGCTGAACTTTGATTTTTTTCTCAGCCAAACGATAGCTGTCGGTGGCTGCAATAATTAAACCACTATAATAAGAAGTATTAAATCCAAAATACATCCCAGACAATTCTGGCCTAATTTCAGATTTTGCCAAAGAAGAAACTGTTTGTCCCAAACCACTTTTTAATTGCTCGGCATTAAACAAGAATCCGCTACCATCACTAACCGAAGGAATAACTGGAAATTCATCGGCCGGTGTTCCCTTTATTTTGGTAGATGATTTTCCACAAGTTATCAAAAGTTCATTGTCTTTTAACTCCATCTCAATCTTGTCGTCAGAAAGCAAATTAACAAATTCACTTAAAGTTTTGGCTGGCACGGTAAACGAACCCGGCTCATCCACCTTGGATCGAACATGAGCAACTATTGCCAACTCTAAATTGGTGGCAATTATTTCTGTTTGTTGGTCGTCTGCTTTGATCAAAACATTTCCGAGTATTGGTAGGTTTACATTCTTATTGGCGATGCCTCCAACTATCGATAGCGCTTTGGACAGGTTGTCCTTTGTACACGTTATTTTCATAAAGGCTGGTTGGGTTACATTACTTAATTAAGTATATATATAAAATAATAATAGTAATAAGGCGGTGGACAAAGTGAATAAGTGGTTTTTTAATCTAATCTTAGCTTTGTTTGGTGTTGATAAATTTTTAACGGGTTGGTGGAAAACTGTGTGGAGAAAATCTGTTTTTTAAATTATTTATTTTGATGTTGATAAGTGCCTATTTTATTCTTTTAGTATCCACAACTTATTAACAATTTTTACACAGCATTTAGCATAAAAACAAAACTATATTTTAGATATTATTGATGTATAAGCGCTGACGGATTAGTTCTAATTCTTGTTTTAATTTTAAATCATTATCAATTTCTTTGGTGATCTTTTCATTCGCATGCATTGCGGTGGTATGGTCTCGACCTCCTAATTCATCACCGATGGAAGGAAAAGACATCTTTAAATCATTACGTAAAAGATACATGATAATTTGGCGCGGATAAGACAGTTTCTTTTCGCGACTCTTTCCGCAAACATTTTCAATTGAAACATTAAAGAAAGTGCAGACCGTTTCGATGGTTTGTTGTGATGTGACAGATCGTCTAGCAGAAGCGGAATCAAAACTGGAAAGAATCGACTTGACCGACTCAGCAGTTGGAGCCATATTTTTTAATTGATGGTAAGCGATAATTTTATTTAACGCTCCTTCAAGTTCGCGGATGTTACTTTGAACGATTGTAGCGACTGTATTTAAAGTCTTTTCATCTAATACAAAATTCTTTTCCTGACATTTTTTACCTAAAATTGCGACTCTGGTTTCAAAATCTGGAGCAGACACATCTACTATCATTCCCCATTCAAAGCGTGATTTCAAGCGATCCTCAAGGGCTGGGATGGCTTTTGGAGGGCGGTCAGATGTAAGGATAACTTGCTTGTTGGCTTGGTGAAGTTCGTTGAAAGTGTGGAAAAATGATTCTTGGCTAGCGTCTTTACCGGCTATAAATTGGATATCATCAATTAATAAAGCGTCGATAGAACGATAGCGATTTTGAAAATCTCTTGCTCCACCACTACGCAATGATGTAATAAAATCGTTGGTAAATTTTTCAGCACTAACATATAGTATGTTTGTGTTTGGGTTTTTTCGTAATAATTCATTGCCGACTGCCTGCAAAAGGTGAGTTTTGCCTAAACCAACCCCACCGTAGATAAATAATGGGTTGTACGCTTCACCAGGACGATCCGCGACTGCTTTGGCAGCGGTAAAAGCTAGTTCAGATCCTTTTCCAACTACAAAACTATCAAAACTATACTTTGGGTTGATAGTAAAGCCACCAGATTGGACGGGTTGGCTACTAATTTGCTGAGCATAAGATGGAGGCTTTTCCATTTCGTGGTTAGTTACAGGTGTAGGAGTGGTATTGATTACCTGTTCAATAACATTTTTGATATTTTCAATTTTATATTCTAACCGTTTTATTGGAAGAGCGGTAATTCGTTCCAAAGACTGGATGATTTGATGGTGGTGTTTTTTTTCAATCCAAGCCTGATTAAAAGTGTTTGGAACACACAATATTACGTGACCTTCAGTGAAGGTCACGATGCCAGTATTCTTAAACCAAGTATTAAAATTGGCTTTGGAGATTGCTAACTCTAATTCGGATAGAACCGCCTGCCAGATTTCATTATTAGTCATAGTTTGGTTTTTTTTAAAACTTTTATGTTATTTTAGCACAAATATCTATCTATACAAACGTAAAATATTCTCAAACTGTGTACAGAATGTGGATAAGTTATGGGGACTGTGGATTATTGACTAAAACTCCTATATATGGTAATATATTCATCATAATACATTAAGTTAAAAGGTATGGCAACTAAACGAACGTATCAACCAAATAAAAAACACCGTGCCAAAGCCCATGGTTTTCTAGAAAGAATGTCCACCAAGAATGGTCGCGCCATACTTTCAAGACGCCGCGCCAAGGGACGCACAAAATTAACAGTTTCAGATGAGAAATCTGGAAAATTGTTAAGAAAAGCTAAATAATTTAAACCCCCGATTGAGTCGGGGGTTTTTATTTGGTATAATATCCTTCGTAATGATGGGAAAGTAATTATGTATAACAAAGAAAATCATTTAACTAAAGTTCGAGATTTTAATTTAGTGCTAAAACAAGGTTGTTGGGTAAATAATCTGTTTTTGAGTTTAAAAGTGTTAGATTTAGCCAAAAATGAGAGTTATTTTCCATCCACAGGGGATGTGGATAAGTTTAAAAAACAGCTTAAATTAGCAGTAAATGTAGGGTTAAAGGTGTCTAAGAAAGCAGTGGTGCGTAATCGGGCCAAGAGACAGATTGTGGAGGTGTTGCGCGAGATGATGTCACGGGATGTAATCAAATCGGGGTATTATTTGTTTTTTGTGGCTAAGCCAAATGTTAAGGATAAAAGTTTTGCTGAGATTAGCGAGGAAGTGAAAGTATTATTGAAAAGAGCGAAGGTGTTGGGCGAATAAAATTTTAAAAGACTATTTTATTTCGCTTTTTTTGGCCGCGAGGCCAAAAGGATGAGGCTCGGCCTCATAACCCGCTCAATTAAAATAGTCTTTTAAAATTTTATGCGAATTAAGCCTTTAGATTACATTAAAAAGGGAAGTATTATTTTGGGATTACCGATTGTCTTTTGCATTTGGGTTTATCAAAAGACGATTTCGCCGGATCATGGGGTGATAAAGGGGTTTTTTCCGCACGGATATTGTCGGTTTTATCCAACTTGTAGTGAATATGGTAAACAGAGTATAAAAAAACACGGCTTGTTGGTGGGTCTACCAAAAACCGTGTGGAGAATTATTCGTTGTAATCCGTGGAATGATGGCGGAGTGGACATGCCTTAGTCAAACAATTCAATAGTTTTGTTTTTACTCGTCGCACCTGCGGCGATTTTTATTTTGCTTTTTGGTTTATCAAAATAGTCAGCCAGTAGTTTTATCAGTGAATCGTTGGCTTTGCCATCTACTGGTGGTGCAGTGAGTTTAACCTTTAATGTGCCATCGGACATTTCACCGATAACTTCATTTTTTGATGAACGGGGCAATACTCTGATTTTTATTTTTGACATAGATTGTTTTTATTTGGCTATATGTTATTTCTGATATCTTTTAGGATAGCCAAATCATCGAGCACTTTATCGTCTTCGGTTTCTAGATAAAAATTTATATTTTTTAATCGTTTGTTTTTTAGCATTGCTTCAAAACCAGATTTACCGATTAACCCTTCGCCGATATGTTCGTGACGATCTTTGCGACCACCTAATTCAATTTTACTATCATTACAGTGAGTCATTTTTAATTTATCAAGGCCAATTATTTCGTCAAATTTTTTAAAAGTTTCTTCTACTGCTTGTGGGGTTCGGATATCATAACCAGATGCGAATCCGTGCTGAGTATCATAACAGACGCCAATATTATATTTATTTAATTTTTTATCATTTAAAATATCGGCAATTTCTTCAAATGTATCACCGATAACAGCACCTGCCCCAGCCGAAATTTCAATTAAAAATTGAGCACTGCCTGTGTAGCCGTTGAGCATTTTGTCCAATCCTTCTGTTAGTTGAATTAAACCGGCTTCCTCACCTAAATCTTTGTAACTACCTAAATGGGCCATAACATAAGACGCGCCAAGTAGTGAAGCGCGTTCAAGTTCTTCTCGAACTACGGTGATTGATCCGTGTTTTATGCGAGGGTTTGCACTGGCAAAATTGATGAAATATGGTGCGTGCACCACCCACTCTTTGAGGTCGAATTCTTTACAAAGAGATTTGAATTCAGCAGCTATTTTTTCGTCTAATGGAGCGATATACCCGCCCTGTGGAGATCGTGTAAAAATTTGAAAAACTTCACATCCGAGTGCGTGGGCATTTTTTGGAGCGTTTATTAAACCTTTTGCCATTGAAACATGAGCGCCAAAGTACATAATTTTATAATTATAATATTTAAATCATAACATTTATATAAAAAAATATCCAACTTTCGTTGAATATTTTAGTGGGACTTTATAATTTATTTTAGGATTGTTTCTTTTAACCAAGCAACAACCTTTTTGTTTTGAATAGTGGCTGTTAGAGTGTCCAAGACTTCCGGTCGCTTTAATGCCTCCTCAACTTTTGGATCATTTTTATATGTAACTCTAATTGCTTCAATTTCTTTTTCTAATTCATCTTTTCCTACTTTGATATCATTTTCTTTGGCGATTTGTCGTGAAACTAAAGCGGCTTTGACGCGAGTCATTGCGCGCTCTGCAAAATCATCAGCAATTTCTGCCTCTGTTTTTTTCAGATCCTTCATGTATTTTTCAAATTCAATACCTTGTTCTTGTAAACTATTTTTTAATTCGTAGAACATTTTTTGTTTTTCCGAAGTCACCAAAACGTCTGGAACTTCACTGAATTCACTTGCTAAAATTACTTTCTCCAATAATTCCGCCTCAATGCGCTGGTCTTCTTTTCCTTGAGCTTCTTGTTTTAAATTGGTCATTAAAATTTCTTTCAAACCTTCCAAACTTTTTTGTCCAAGTTTTAATGCTAGTTCATCATTAATTTCAGGATATTCAATCGAATAAACGTCGTTAACTTTTACATGAAAATCAATATTTTTTCCAGCCAAATGTTTTTGATAATGTTCATCTGGAAACTTCAAAGAAAATTCTTTTTCTTCACCTTTTTTCATGCCAAGCAATTTGTCTGCAAAACCTGGGATATAATGTCCTTCACTTAAATATACTTGATGTTTTGGTGCTTGGCCGCCTTCAACACCAACTTTGTCGATAGACATGTTCATTGCAACCTCAACCTTGTCCTCTTTTGTGGCGACACCTTCCTTTATAACTTCGATTGCTTGCATTTTTCGTAAATTTTCTAAAACATCATTTATTTCTTGATCACCAACCGTAACTTCTTTTTTCTTGGCATCAATTTTGGAAAAGTCAGCCAATTTTACCGAAGGCAAAAGAGCGGCTACAGCCTTAAAAACAAAGTCATTGCCTGGAGCCATTTTTTCGATTGTAATTTCTGGCATTCCAATAGTTTCAATCTTTTCAGCGGTAACTGCCAAGTGATAGTTCTTTTCAACGATTGATTGTAAAGCTTCTTCCAAAATTTTAATTTCACCAAGACTTTGTTTAACAATATCATAAGGGGCTTTGCCTGGGCGGAAACCATGAATAGCGGCGCGCTGAGAAAGACGGCCAGCGGCGGCTTCCATTTCTTTTATATAATCAGCTGGAACGACAGTGATTTCTAGTTCAACTTGAAATTTTGGTAGTTGTTTTAAAACTTGTTTCATAATTAAAGATTAAATTTACTGGTAAATATTATCTTAAATGTGGATAAAAGTCAATAAATACTTGGTGTTTATTGACGATTTTGTGTTTTTGTGATATTATGTCGGGTGGTTTGAGGGTATTGCTTGCAAAAGAGGAAAAACAGATGAGGATTGGTAAAATAGTTCTTTTGGTTAGTGTAGCGCTTTTCACCAAGGCTTATGGTGAAGGTGTCGCACTTTTTTTTGGAGGTGGTGTTGTACTTCTTTATTTGGCGGTTTCATACCGTCTTTACTGTAGGGAGGTGAGGCTTGCCAATGAGTTGGTAAGACGCAAATAGTGAAATTTCTCATGCACACCCCGACTAGCTTGCCTGCTAGTCGGAGGCGCAATTGGGGGAATATATCACCAGTAAATATCTATCTTTATAAATATTTTGTAAGGAGAGATATCTGGTGATATATAATAATAAAAAATCTCGACTGATTAGGTCGAGATTTTTTTTGTTTAGATTCCCATTTTCATGGGAATGACATTTATTTTAACAATAATCCAACAATCAATAGAGCAACGATGTTGGCCACTTTAATCATCGGATTAATAGATGGGCCAGCAGTATCTTTGTATGGATCGCCGACAGTATCACCAGTCACCGCAGCCTGATGAGCAAAGGAACCTTTGCCACCGTAGTTACCAAGTTCGATATATTTTTTGGCATTATCCCAAGCGGCACCACCAGTAGTCATAGAAATTGCTACGAAAATTCCAGTAACGATGATACCAACCAATAAACCACCAAGAGCTTCGATGCCCAAGAAATAACCAACCGCAATCGGCACAATGATTGGAATCATAGAAGGAACAATCATTTGACCGATAGCCCCTTTAGTTACGATATCCACGGCTTTGCCGTAGTCTGGTTTTCCAGAACCGTCCATAATACCAGGAATTTCTTTGAATTGACGACGAACCTCTTCAACAACTTGACCAGCTACTTTACCAACTGATTCCATTAACATGGCGCCAAATAGGTAAGGCAACAAACCACCAATAAACAATCCAACCAAAACTTTCGGATCGTTGATCATGAATTTATATGTGTCAGGAAGTTTGTGAGTGAAATCGGCAAATAATACTAATGAAGCTAAAGCGGCCGAAGCGATTGCATAACCTTTTGTTACCGCTTTAGTAGTGTTGCCGACAGCATCAAGAGGATCGGTAACATTGCGAACGTCTTCAGAAAGTTCAGCCATTTCAGCAATACCGCCAGCATTGTCTGTAATTGGACCAAAAGCGTCGATAGTTACGATGATTCCAGTCAAAGACAACATACTTACTGCGGCAATTGCGACACCGTATAATCCAGCTAAATAGTGAGTACCCATCATGGCGGCCATGATCAAAAGTACTGGTAAAGCAGTAGATTTCATGGAGACAGCCAAACCAGCAATGACATTGGTACCATGACCAGTTGTACTAGCTTTGGCAATATGTTGAACTGGAGAATATTTTGTAGAAGTATAATAATCAGTAAGTGCAACCATTAATGCAGTAAGCACTAAACCGATGATAGCACATAAGAAGACGTTCATTACGCTAACACTAGTTAGACCACTCATTAACCATTTTGTAGCTGGATAAAAACCAACTAAAGCGATCAAGCCGGCAGCGATTAAGCCTTTGTACAAAGCCTTCATCACATTCTTGTCTTCGCCTAAACGAATAAAGAAAGTACCTAAGATAGAAGCAATGATTGAAATACCACCAAGTACGATTGGGAAAACAGCAACTTTATCATTGCTTGGGAATAGTAGCCCACCCAAAATCATAGCGGCAATTGTAGTAATAGCGTAAGTTTCAAATAAATCAGCAGCCATACCAGCACAATCACCAACGTTATCACCAACATTGTCGGCGATTACAGCTGGGTTGCGTGGATCATCTTCAGGGATGCCTTTTTCTACTTTACCTACCAAATCCGCACCAACATCAGCAGCTTTGGTAAAGATACCACCACCGATACGAGCGAAGACGGAAATTAAACTACCACCAAAACCTAAACCGATTAAAGCGGATAGATCATGTGTTAAATAATAAAAACCAGATACGCCAAGTAATCCAAGACCAGAAACCAAAAGTCCAGTAACAGAACCACCTTTAACGGCAACATCAAGCGCTGGTTGAAAACCTTTTTTTGCGGCTTCAGCAGTACGCACATTGGCTTTGACGGAAATCAACATGCCAACAGTACCTGCCAAACCAGAAAATACTGCTCCAACTACAAAACCAAAAGCAGTAACCCAATCGATAAATAAACCTAGTAAGATAAAAACAACAACAGCTACATAAGCGATTGTTTTGTATTGACGTGACAAATAAGCTTTGGCACCGTCTTGAATAGCGCGAGCGATAGATTGCATGCGGTCATCGCCAGCTGGCTGTTTTAAAACCCAACGAATAAGCACACCGCCATAAGCAATAGCGACAAGTGCTGGTAAAATTCCGCCCAACAATATAATCATAAGTCTATGAATTAATATTAAATTAAGGTTGCTTCGACCCATATCTTATGATAAAATAGCCCAATCGTCAAGGTATGAAATATAACGTTTTATTAAAATTTTTGCGCTTTTTAGTCTATATTAAGCGATTTTCCTGGTGGATAGGTTCCGGGCTCTTTTTTGTGCTGTCTAGCGTATTTGGTAAATTTTACCGTTTTTTTGCCTATTTAGGGTTTAAATTCAATCTTTTTTTAAAGAAAATGGGTATTAGTAGCGGGGCAGGAATGATTGCGCGTGACATAATTCAGCCTATTATTTTTTTATTATTATTTGTAGTGGCCATTCCTCAGACAAAAATATTTGGACAAAAAAGTGATTTTTCAGCTGGCCAAAAAACTCTGGCCTATAGTTTGTTTGCAGTTGAACAAGATTATAGTCTTGAAGAAGTGGCGGCAGAACCTGTTCAGACCAATATAGTTCCTGCTTACAATTGGCGTGCTGGGACAATTAGTGCAGACAACACTCCAAGTCTTTCCGCCACAGTGATTTATGATCAAGAACTAGCTGGAACATACGCTGGTGGTATGGTGATCAACAAACCTCACATTATGACGGGTAGTGTGAATACCAGTGGATCTGGTCGTAAACAAACAGTGGAATATATTGTTGAATCGGGAGATTCGCTTAGTGGTATTGCCAATCGTTTTGGTGTAAACGTGGCAACCATTCTATGGGAAAATGGATTGACTGCAAAATCAAAATTAAAATTGGGACAAAAAATTCTTGTTCCACCTGCCACTGGTGTGATGCATGTGGTGAAAAAAGGTGACAGTCTATTAAAACTCGTAAAAATTTATGGAGCCAAAATGGAGGATATAATCACCTTTAATAATCTAGACGAAAATGGAAGTGATTTGCGTATTGGTGAAAAAATAATGATTCCTGGTGGTGTAAAACAAGAGGTGAGGGTAATCACTAGAGTTGTCAAAAACGGTAAGAATTATATTACTGAACAACAAAGTTATGGAGCGGTCGTGCGTCCTCCTTCATCCAATAGATCACCAAGTGCCTCTGGTTTTGTTTGGCCATCCGGTGTACATATGATTACACAATATTTTAGTTGGACTCATCACGCTCTTGATATTGCCGGTCCTTTTGAAACACCAACTTATGCCGCCAAAGCGGGTACTGTTGAATTTGCGCAATGTGGTTGGAATCGAGGTTATGGTTGTTATGTACAGATCAATCATGGTGGTGGTGTGAAAACTTTGTATGGCCATCATTCTCGTTTGTTGGTATCTCCTGGTGAGTATGTTGAAGCAGGACAAACTATTGCTTTGATGGGTAATACTGGTAATGTGCGTGGACGTACGGGAATTCATTTGCATTTTGAGGTAATTGTAAATGGTGTGCGAGTGAATCCGCTTGGTTATGTGAGATAGTATCGAACTTATATTCGACTTCGCTTTTTTCGACCGCGAGGTCGAAAGGATGAGCCTTGGCTCATAACCCGCTCAGTTCGAACATAAGTTCTCTACTTGATTTTAATAACAAAAAATGGTAATCTTTCAGTGGTAAATCGGTACCGTCGCCAAGCAGTAAGGTCGAGGTCTGCAAAACCTCTATGCGTGGGTGCAATTCCCACCGGTACCTCTAAATCCCTTTCAAAGGGATTTTTTGTTTGCTCAAAAATTGTTTTAAAGGTAAAATAAGGGCACTAATAATATTTATGAAAAAATTTGTAATTATCGACGGCAACGCCATTGTTCATCGGGCGTATCATGCTTTGCCACCAATGCACACTAAAGATGGAGTGATGGTAAATGCAGTGTATGGTTTCACTTCCATGTTGCTGAAAGTTTGGAAAGATTTAAAACCCACTCACTTGTGTGTTAGTTTTGATGTGGCAGGTGGAACTTTTCGCCACGAACAGTACGACAAATACAAAGCTACACGCGTAAAAGCGGACCAAGAACTTTATGATCAAATGCCGCTCGTCCATGAGCTCGTGGAGGCGTTTAGTATTCCAATTTATGAAAAAAAAGGATATGAAGCGGACGATGTGATTGGTACTGCTGTGAAACAATTGAAATCCGAAGTTGATGAGTTGTATATTGTGACGGGGGATATGGATACGTTGCAATTGGTGGATGAAAAAATAAAAGTTTTTACTTTGCGTAAAGGTATGAACGATGTGGTGATATACGATCCGGCCGAAGTAAAAAAACGTTATAGTTTTGGGCCAGAATTAGTTATTGATTATAAATCTTTGCGCGGTGATACTTCGGATAACATTCCAGGCGTTCCAGGAATTGGAGAAAAAACTGCGACCGAATTAATTTTAAAATTTGGTACTTTGGAAGAAATATACAAAGTAGTGGACGAAGAGAAAGACAAAACAAAAAGTGAATTATTTAGTGCGTCGGTTTTAAAAAAATTAGTGGAAGGTAGAGAAAGCGCTAAGATGAGTTATGAACTCGCGACCATAGATTGCGCTGTGCCAGATTTAGAAATAAAATTGGCGGATTGTGCGATGAGTGAATTTGATCGCGATAGAATTATTAAATTATTTCAAAAATTTGAATTTGTTTCTTTATTAAAACGTATTCCTGGGTTTGAATATGTTGAAGGAGGAGAGTCAGAAAAAACTAAAGCAACTAAAAATAAAAAAATTACAGAGTTGCAATTTAAAGATTTACAAAATAAGGATGAAGTAAGTGAGTTGTTAGAAAGAATAAAAAAGACTGCCCAGTTTGCCTGTAAAGCGGTAGTGAATGGTAAAGATGTTTTGACCAGTGAACTGCAAGGAATAGTTGTTATCGTGGGTAATGAAGGCTGTTATATTAATGGTGGTTTGATAGAAGTTTTTTTACCAATTTTTGCGCAAGAAAATATTGAGTTGGTTGGTCATGATTTGAAACCATTGGCAAAAGTTTTGTTGTTACATAAACAAGAAATAAAAAATTCTTTGTTTGATGTAATGGTGGGTTCGTATCTGCTGAACCCTGGTAGTCGTGCTCATGATACCGCAAGTGTAGTGTTAAAAGTTTTAGGAAAAGAATTGAAAGTTGGAGCGGGCCAAGAAAGTCTATTTGGAGTAGATGTTAAAGCGATTGCTCAAGAACTATATTTGTTATCACAAACTGTTTTTGAATTGAAAAAAGAATTGATAAAGACGGATAATTTAGGTTTGTTACAAAAAATCGAAATGCCATTAATGTTGGTGTTGGCACAAATGGAATTAAATGGAGTGGCCGTTGATTTGGAAATGTTGCAAAAATTATCATTAGAGGTAAATGAAAATATTAAAAAAGTTTCTAAAAAGATTTTTGATTTGGCGGGAATGGAATTTAATATATCTTCACCATTACAATTGCGTGAAGTATTGTTTGAAAAGTTGGATATACCGGTAGAGGGAATTAAAAAAGGTAAAACTGGCTTGTCGACATCAGCGGAACAATTAGAAAAAATGCACGGACTCCACCCAATTATTGAGGAGATTGAAATTTATCGCGAGCTAGCCAAATTGCAAAACACTTATGTGGACGTTTTACCAACTTTGATTAATAAAAAAACTGGACGTATTCATACGACCTTTAATCAAGCAGTCACAGCTACAGGGAGACTGTCTAGCTCGGAACCAAATTTACAAAACATTCCGATTCGTACTGAAATCGGCAGAGAGGTACGAAAAACATTTGTGGCCGAAGCGGACAATGTTTTGATTAGCGCGGATTATTCTCAAATTGAATTGCGTATTGTGGCCTCGATGGCGCAAGATAAACAGATGATGGAAATCTTTGATAAAGATTTGGATATTCATATTGCGACAGCGGCCGCTATTAATGGTGTGCCTCTGAATGAAGTGACCAAAGAAATGCGTCGGGCGGCCAAAGAAATTAATTTTGGGGTGCTGTATGGCATGGGTACATATGGTTTAAGTTGGCGTGCAGATATTTCACATGCTCAAGCCAAAGAATTTATTCAAAAATATTTCGAGCAATTTAGTGGGGTAAAACAATATATTGATCAGACGATTGAATTTACCAAGAAAGAAGGCTATTGTGAAACACTGTTTGGACGAAGACGTTATATTCCAGAACTAAATTCACACAACTTTCAGTTGCGCAGTGCAGGGGAACGAATGGCAATAAATCACCCGATTCAAGGAACGGCAGCGGATTTAATCAAAATGGCAATGATCGAGGTAAATAATAAGATAAAAAATAATCCCGATGTGCGATTGATTCTGCAGGTGCATGATGAGTTGGTGCTCGAAGTAAAAAAAGGAGCAGAAGAAAAAATTGGACAGATTGTAAAAGAGACAATGGAAGGTGTGGTGAAATTAAGGGTGCCGGTAAAGGTGGAAGTGAACACCGGGCATAGCTGGGGTGAGATGAAATAAAATAAAAATCCCGATTCATTAATCGGGATTTTTAAATTATTATTATTATTTTATTCTAATTTAACTCAATTTTTTTATTGTTCCATATTTTGCATCTACTTCAACTATATCACCATTTTTTAAAACTTTAGTAGCAATTTTAGTACCAATTATACATGGTACATTAAATTCTCTAGATACTACAGCCGCATGGCAGGCCAAGCCACCCTCGTCGGTAATTAGCGCGCCAGCCTTTTTCATAAGTGGCATATAGTCTACCGATGTCATGGTTGCCACCAATATTTCTCCATTTTTAAATTTATCAAAATCTTCGTGGCGTAAAACTACTCGCACTATACCGGAGTAAAAACCTTTATTTGCGACTGTTCCTTTTATTTCTTTTATGTCGGTAGTATTAAATTTAAATTTTTCTTCATGATTTTTGACTTCGTCAGATCCACTAATGGCAAATTTATTTATACTGGTGGTATAGATAATTATTGGATTTTTCTTTCGTTCCGCTACAATCTTGCTCATGTCTTTTTTGGTTTTTAATATTTCTAAAATTTCCTCGTGTGTTAAAAGACCGATGTCTTTCCAATCATTTATCTTTGCGATTGTAGCTAGTTCATTAAAAAGCGGGCGAATATTTAAACTGACTTGAGAAAAAATAGCTTTTCGATATTCATTCAAATAAGTAATATTTGCCAAAGCCTTTAATTCTTTTGCAATTATTTTGTTTAATTCAAAATTTGGTTTAGCCGGAATTTTATGGTCAATATTTTTTTGTTTTAACAAATTCACAAAATATTCTTTTGACCACGGTTCTCCAACAAAGCTAACTGGAATCCAATGATACTTGTTGTATAGTTTGGTTGCGAATTTTTCCAAATTTAAATTTTTAGAATATTGGCGAATTTCTCTTTCTAATTTTTGAATTGGTGCTAATTGTTTTGGAATAGAATGGTAAGCAAGTATTTCTTGAAGGCCAGAATGATCTTTTAAAATATTCGTAATTTTGTCTGTTAAAATGTTACTTGATATTAAAGTTATATCAAGTAAAGCTGTACAGTAACCGTAATATTCGAAAAATCTTTTCAAACTTGGTTCATTATTTTTAAGTTTTTTTGACAAAGTTAAAAATTTTCTACCATCTTTTAGATAATTTTGTTTCAGGAAAGTTAAATAGTTTTTGGATTCTAAATTTTTTGTTAATGATTCGATAATGTTTTTCGAACTACCTATTCCGTCTTTAGTCTGGTAAAAATCAGATTCAAAGCCACGATGAACACGGGACATTATTAAAAAAGTCGGCAATTTATACTTTTTTAGACCGCGACCAATAAAATTTATGGTTGAAGAGTTATGCCAAACTGGTACATTACGGGAAGCATAAAAAATCCAATTTTGTTTTAAAATGTTTAATTTATTTTTCATATCATAATTATTCTATCATTATATATTTTATGTGTAAACAAAAAACCGAGTGCAGATTGCAGTCGGTTTTTTGTTGTCTTCTTGATATCAACAAGATGGTGTGGCATTAAGCGAACGCCACAGTCGCGTGACTTTTTGTTTTTCTCGGTAGTCACGAACCGATTTTGGAGTTAGCTGAGATCCTGAGATTCGAATCCCGCGGCATCGCCGTAGAGTCCGGTGACATTTCCCTTCAAATGGGAAACATCACCCCAGATTCCCGTGATGTCTCCTGAAATGCCACTGACATCACCCGTAACCTGCGAGCAATCTCCCCGGATGTGGGACACGTCTCCGTGGAGCCTGCTCACATCACCCCTGAGCAGAGTAGAAACATTTCCACGAAGGCCGGTGATGTTGCCGCAAATAGCCGAAACATCTCCAGCGGTAATGCGGCTCGCGTTACCGACCAGTCGACAATGTCCACCCTTCACCGTACGGCGCAGAAAGGCCAGATAAGTAAAATCACTCATGGTAACTCCTTGTAAAAGAGCAAACATCTCAATCGTTTGAGATGGTCACGATTTTGTCCGCTTTGGATTTTAATCGTGAACATACCATAATATTACATTTATAAAATTTGGTCAATAATTCTTGTATGTAAATAATATTTAATAAATACTTTAATATATTATTTGACTAAAATTAGCCAATATAGTAGTATATATCTGTCGTCGTAAATTATCGACAAACATATGAAACTTGAACAAGTATTAGCAAATTTAGGTCTATCCAAAAATAAAGGGTTAGTTTATCTGACTCTTTTGCAATCTGGCAGTGGAAGCGCTCAAGAAATCGCTAATAAAGCGAATTTGCCACGCACGACCGTTCATGAGATTCTCCAACACCTTTTAATATTAGGTGTGATAAGTTTTGCTACCCATGGTCGTGGACGTATCTATGCGGCCGAACCACCAGACAAACTTAAATATCTTTTGAAAGATAAAGAAAAACAATTAGAAAATGTTTTGCCAGAAATGTTTTCGATGTTTAATATCGGCGGTGTTAAACCGAAGACAAGATATTATGAAGGTGTGGCCGGAATAAAAACAGTTTTTGAAGATACTCTGACCGTAAATAACAAAGTACTGTGTGGTATTTTATCAATGTCCGATCTTTTTAAAATTCCCGGTAAAGAATTCATGAATGATTATACCGCTAGGAGAATTAAAGCCGGAATAAAATTAAAAGTAATTAGATCGGAAATAAATGAGGTCGAAGAAACCTGGCCGCATAGTTCGAAGGAATTGCGAGAATTGCATTATGCCAACCAAGCGATGGTTTTCCCAATGACGATGTATTTCTATGATAATAAAGTAGCTCTGATCGGAACAGAAAAAGAAAATTTTGGGATGATAATCGAATCGGCTGATTTTTATAAAAATCAGATGAATTTTTTTGAGGTAATGTGGCAGGTGACTAGGGCCGCCAAGAGAATGGAATGACAATTGCGATAAATTAAGAAAAGTATTACAATGCCCCTACTATGGTAATCTACATTTACGGCGAAGATACGTTTCGGAGCCGACAATATTTACAAGAGCAAGTAGAGCGTTTTAAACAAACTCGTGATCCTCAGGGATACAACGTGGTATTTTTGGACGCACAAAAATGTGAGGCTGGTAAAATTACTAGTGAAATTTTGGCCACGCCATTTTTGGCGGAAAAGCGCATGTTGGTGGTGGAAAATATTTTATCGATTTCAGATAAAGAGTTTTTAAAACAATTGATTGATCGTATTAAAAATAATAAAATTCCAGAAAGTAATATTGTTATTTTCTGGCAAGGAGAAAAATTGAGCAAAGTAAAAGAGGTAAAAGATTTACATGCTTTATTGTCCAAGGAAAAATATACCAAAGAGCACGAACTGCTTATTGGTTCACAATTAGTTAATTTTATTATCAGTGAAGTTAAAAACAGAGGTGCTAAAATAGCCACCGTAGCAGTAAATTATTTGGCGCAAAATGTAGCGGGGGATATGTGGTTTTTGAATTCGTTACTAGATCAATTGTTAGCTTATGCACAAGAAAAAGAAATTAGTTTAGCCGATGTAAAATTATTTTTGGAAGAAAAAGTGGATGACAATGTTTTTAATATGGTGGAGGCGATTGTGTCTGGTAATAAAAAACAGGCTTTTAAATTGGTTACAGAACAACGTCGCATGGGTGAAGATGATTTTAAATTATTTGGTTTAATCGTTTGGCAATTTCGAATAATACTGCAGATGCGCAGTTTGTTTGATGAACAAAGTAGTATTTCTAGTGATATTATGGCAAAAGAACTTGGCCTTCATCCTTTTGTGGTAAAGAAAAATTTATCACTGATTAAAAAATATAACAAAAAACAACTGTCCAATATTTATGAACAGTTGTTAAAAATGGATTTTAAAGCAAAGACCGGACAGACAGATTTGGGTTTGATGTTGGATCTGTTAATCCAGTCTGTTTAATTATTGCAATAATTTTTTTATTTCTTGGGCAGCTCTTTTCATTATCTTTTCAGTTTCTTCCAACATATTAGGTGTTACAATTATGTTTTCTTTCTTTGCTGTTCTCAACAAAAGATCATTGGCTGGTCTGTTGAAATCCCCAGCTTCTTCACTTTCTTCATAAACTTCCAGAGGTATCCCTTTTTCTTCAAGAAAAGCTTCTTTTGTTTTATCTGCGTCCACCACTCTAGTAGAGCCATCCTTTAAAGTTTCAATACCTTTGCAACTTTTTGCTAATCTAGAAGCGTGATCTGCTTGTTCATTTATTGTATAAAAATCATCTTCATTTTCAGGTTGCACAATTTTAAAACCGGCGCTTGCCGAAAGTTTAATAGGGGCAACACTACCATTTGCAAGTTCAATAGTTTTTATTTTTTCAATTGACGTAATAATTTTTACCACAATTTTTTCAACAGTTTGAGATAATGTTTCTCCTTTTAATGGTTTTAAGTTTGAAAGTATTAATCCGTACTCGTCGCCAGAAAAATGAATTGCTAAATCAGTGGCGCGGATGGATTTTAATTTTTTTCCAACTAATTTTAATACCTCATTTCCCACATCATGTCCGTAGGTGTCATTAACAATTTTAAAACCATCGAGGTCCAAACTGACGACAGCCATTGGATTTTTTTCTTCACCAGTTTTTAAATGTTCTCTAAATAATTCAAATGTTTTATCAGCCATTTTTCTGTTTGCCAAACCAGTAAGCGTATTTTTATGTTTTAAAGTATCTAGTTCATACTGTTGTTCAGCCATTTTTAAAAACAGATCAAAAGACAACTTTCTTGTGTTGTTCTTTATGCGGGCTATTAATTCTGGATCCAATCGCCCTTTTGCCTCCTCATAAACATCTATTGGGGCGCCTGGTAAAATAATTTCTTTGTCGACAAGGTAGTTTCTTATAGTTCGATCAATTTGTGCATCCAGTGCCGCCTCGGCCTGCAAGGCAATCATTATCTCTTTTTGAACAGATTCTGGCATTCGTTGAGTTGTATCACCATTAAAAGACATAAAATATATTTTAAAAAAATAACCCTGTAATTTACAGGGTTATTATAGTACATTTACTTATTATTTAGCAAGTTTGTTTACTTTCTTCATCAAACGAGAAAGCTTGCGAGCGGCTGTGTTCTTTTTGATAGTGCCGTGTTTTACAGCCTTATCTAAAGCCTGTTGAGCTGTAGTTACCAATTTCTTGGCTTCAGTTGCAACAGTTGACTTTACAGTGGCTTTGATAGCTTTTTTGAAAGCTTCTTTACGAGTTTTGTTTAAGGCGGCGCGTTTTACTGCTTGGCGCAAAGCCTTTTTAGCGTTAGCTTTATTTGGCATAGTATTTTTAGAAGTAATTTATAAATTGAGAGCTCCGCTATTTTAATACTTTTTTTTGATTTTGTCAACGTTGTATAGTTTTTGCACTTTTAGTTCAATAACTTTTGTGATAGAGTGAGTCTGCTTTTAAAATATTATTTATGACTGACAACCAGATATTTGACCTAGAACAGGGGCTAAACAAATTATCTCTTGATGTTGCTAAAGAAAAAACTACCATTGATAAAATTATAAAGGTTTTTGAAGATTCACCCGTGTATTCCGTCAAAGATCTGGGAGGCACAGTTCAGGAGTACAAATACTTTGTTTACCCATTTAAGGGTTTTAGTTTGGTTGATTACTCATTATATTATAGTCTTGGGAAATATTTGGCTAGTTTTATAGATAAGGATATCGAGGCGATTGTGACAATAGAATCCGACGGTATTCCGGTGGCATCGTTTGTGGCTGCAGAATTAGGAAAGCCATTAATTATTGCTAAATCATTTCATTATAATTTACCATGTGTAGAATTTGTGCAACAGACAGGGTATTACAATCGACCCATGTATTTGTCGAATGTTATTGAGGGTAAGCGTATCGCTTTGGTGGATTGTATGGTTTCGACTGGTGGCACTATGAAAGCGATGATTGACGCAATCAAATCGCTTCCCGGCACAGAGATTAAAGGGGTGTATTGTATCAATAATAAAAATAATTATGGCGATCAGCAAGATGAATTTGAAGGCCATGATTATAAATATCTTTTTAATACTTTTATAAGTGATGAAAATAAAGTTGAAGTTTCATTGTCCAGATCACTAAAAGAAGTCTTTTGGCAACAAATTGACGAACGTTTTTTTAAATTGGCAAAAGATTGCGCTCAATTTTCTAGTTTTTCAAAAAACGGTTATCAAGTGGGTGCTCTTATTATGTCCGCTGATAACTTTGAAATTGTCGCCTGGGGTTTTAGACGTTCCAATATACATGCGGAACAAGATGCGATAGCGATGTTAAAGATCAATTGTCCAGATTGGCAAAAAAGAGAGTTTGCACTTTATACCACATTAGAGCCGTGTGTATATCGCAATGGAAATGGGCATACGGCATGCGCGGATCTTATCAATGATATTCCGCAAATACGCTGGGTAATAATCGGTGATGTTGATACTGCTGATGGAAAAATAAATGGTGCTGGTATTTTAAAACTGCACGAGAAAAAGCATTTAAGGTTGATGGGTGACCATAAAATATTGCGCTGTGAAAAAGAAGTTATACATTTTATATAAAAAATATCCCCAATTTAATGGGGATATTTTTTTAGGTGTTTGAATACTTCAAATCCTTTTGTATTTGAATTCGTAAATCTTCAAGGTCCTTGAACTTTTTTTGCGGTCTTAGATATTCTTTTGTAATAATTTTAATTTCTTTATCATAAATCATTTGTGAAAAATTAAAAATATGCAATTCTAGGCAATCAGTTTTACTTACAGAATTATACCCATAATATAACAACCCATTAAATATTTCCTTGTTAATTTCAACAGAAGAAGAGTAGAGGCCTTTTGACATTTTTTTGGCTAACACTACTTCAAGATTAGCGGTAGAAGCTCCAAGTTTATTTCCAAAATTTAAACCATTTTTTACTTTTCCGATAATGGTGTGTGATTGATTTAGTGTAGTAATTTTATATACGCATAAAATCAAAATTAAAGAGGCTAACAATTGAGTTGGTGCCAAAATGTTGTGATTTAAAAAATAATCAAAAAATATTGCCGATACTGGCCAAGCCAATTCGCACATCGTAGCCAAAGAAGCTGTGATTTTTGTTAGGCCAAAATAATATAAATACATGGCGGCCACACCAGAAGTAAAGACAATAGTAATTAAAGTAGACCATTGTAAATTAGAGATCGAAGAAAATTTTGTGCTATAAAAATATAAGACAGGGGCGACCATAATTAAAACCGTAAACAAAAAACGCAAAGCAGTGAGAAGTCCAAAAGGAATATTTTTTAATGAATATTTTCCAAAGGTAGTAGATGATCCCCAAGAAAAAGCAGCTAGTAAGGAAAATAAAGCAGTAAGTGCGGATACAGTTTTTAAATTTGCGATTGTCCAAGGATTGGAAAAAGTGACAAAATATCCAGCGGCAATCGCGATGAAACTGTAAAGGTAAACAACGCGGGGAAAGCGTTCGCGCAAGAAAATAGCTGCAAGTCCGATAGCAAAGATTGGTTGAAATTTTTGTAATAAAATTACTACTGAAATATCTTTAAAACCTGTTAAGAAAAGTGCCTTGGTCATAAATGTGGTTCCAAGTGCACCACCAAATAAGGCCACCCAAAAAATCGCTAAGTATGTTTTTTTATTTATATTTTTAAGTTCACTTTTGTAAATTAATAGAAAAGGTATTAGAATTATCAACCCCAAACTATGTTCCAAAAAAACCACAAATGGTGAAGGTAATGAAAAAAGATGAGGGCGTAAAAAAGTACCATCCAAACTCCAGAGTAAAGCAGATATTATGACGGCTAAACTGCCTACTAAGACTTTATTTTTCATATTTACTTTAGTTTGATGTTAGTTAGACCTAAATTTAATTCTCTGTTATGATAGTATCATAAATAATAATATATATGAAGAACTGGAGAACTAAAAAATTAAAAAATTTGGCGACTGCATTTTTGTCGATTAAAGACCAAACCGATATGGAAAATTTTTTGCGAGATTTGTGTACAGCAGAAGAGGTTGAAGAACTGTCGTCACGTTGGGAAGTGGTTTTATTATTAGACAAAGGTGATTCCTATCGCGAAATAGCAAAGAAAACAAAGGTCAGTACTACTACTGTCACTCGTATTGCACAGTGGCTAAACAATGGAGAAGGCGGATATAAAGCTGTTTTGAATAATAACTTGAAGGGTAAAAAGTAAATTATCCACAGGCTGATAGTTGACGAATGAAATTATCTGTGTTACTGTGTTAATACACTAATACACTATGAAAAATTCTCAATTACAATTTAACCATCACAAAATAGACCTCTGTTAAAAACACGAGAGCATTTTGTGTTTACAGAGGTCAATCGCCAAACCGGGCGATTTTTTATTTATTAATTTAAGTTTATGAAAAACAAAATTCAAATTGGTGTAATGGGATCGTGTTCAGATTTAAAGTATTCTAAAAACAATGAAAAGTGGGCAGAAGAAGTGGGTTATTGGGTAGCCAAAAATGGAGCGACATTATTATTTGGGGCGGAAAAAGATTTTGATTCACTTTCGACTGTGGCTTGTCGTGGAGCCAAAAAGGCTGGTGGGTTAACAATCGGAATGACCTACGGTGACGGTCGAATAGTAAAAGAAAAATCTGCAGATATTATTATTGCTACGGGGTTGGTGCGTGGTGGTGGGAGAGAGACGAGTTTGGTATTAAGTTGTGATGTCATAATTACTATAAACGGTGGTTCTGGAACACTTACAGAAATGTTAGTTGCTTATCAGGCTGGAATTCCAATAGTAGCACTTAAAGGAAGTGGCGGTTGGAGTGATAAGATGGCAGGTAAATATTTTGATGATCGAAAACGAATCGAAGTAAAATCGGCCAATAGTCCGCGTGAAGCAGTGTCAAAAGCAGTGGAGCTTGTAAATAGTATAAAGAATAAATAAGTGGTTATTATTTATTACAGCAACTAAAAGGAGGTAGAAAAATGTTTGTCATCTCTCAAGACGCTCACTTGCTTTTGCAAGGTTGGGCGAAGATCCACGGGTTAGCTGTTCCGCCGGAAGTCGGTCTTGTGAGTGAAGAGCTCACCAGTTATCTGCGAAAAATCTTTCCGTCAGTGGAAATGGTATTCGCTGATGAGCTTCAGAATGGAATGAACAGGTTGGTAAGTGCTACCGGTTTGATTCCTGTGTCACTGGACCGTGTCTATTTTCAGAGCAAACTGCATCTGGATGTGACGCGAGCGGTTGATGAATATGGCGATGATGCCGGTGTGGTGGCTCGCCATGGTTTCAAACCGTTGTCGGAACAGGTGTCTGACTTGAAAATCAATCTGCAGGGTCAACACGAAGTTGTTCTTGTAGATGATGTGATTTTTTCAGGTGGCTTACTCCTTGAGCTGATCGGTCTGCTCAAGACTCAAGGGGTCGATGTGCCTGTGGTCGTTGCTGGTGTGGCAATTGGCGAAGGCATTGATGTTTTGAAAAGCTGTGGGATTGAAGTGCATGCAGTGCGCGTATTTTCCACGGTTATCGATGAAATCTGCGAACGGGATTTTTTGCCTGGCGTTCCTCTGTCGGGTAGAACCGTTGCTGGAATTGGAAAAGAGGGTGCTCCGTACATTTTGCCGTTTGGTCGTCCGCAAGCGTGGGCGTCTATTCCCGAGGTGTGGGAGCATGAATTCTCCAAGTTTTGTCTGAATCTGGCCGCCAATGTGTTTGACCTCGTTGGTCAGGCCTCTGGTCGTCAGATTTTGCCGCAAGACTTGGAAAGGTGTCCGATTGGAATTGACAGGAGCGACCAACGGTCGTTTGCTGACATTCTTCGGATCATGGCGGCTAGACTCTAGCCGGTAGCCGCTGTTATTAATTTAACGGCGGCATTACCATTTTTAATTTTTTTAGCATGGACAGGGGCGTTTTATTTTGATAGTATTAGCTAGTAATATTAACAAAATAATATGGCAATTTTGGTATCTGGTTCATTGGTCTATGACCATATCATGAACTTTCCAGACAGTTTTAAAAATCATATCATGCCTGAGCAAATTCATATTTTGAATGTTTGTTTTATGGTAGATAAATTGGAGCGTAGTTGGGGAGGTACGGCGGGAAATATCGCTTTTACGATGAAAATGCTTGGTGGCGAGCCTTTGCTTTTGTCGGTGTTAGGTAAGGACGGACGCGATTATTTGGAATTTATGAATGAATTTGGGATTAAAACAGATTATATTTTATCTGATAAAAAACGTGCGACAGCTTCCGCTTATATTACGACCGATGCAGATGATAATCAGATTACTGCTTTTTTTGGAGGTCCGCTCGCGATGGCCAAGGATAAAAATATTAGTGAATTTATAAAAGAAAAATTTGATTTGGCTATTGTTTCGCCTACTGACAAAGATGTGATGATTCAGCATGTGAAAGAATGTAAGGAGAAGGGTGTAAAAGTAATATTTGATCCAGGACAACAGATGACTGCTTTTTCAGAAATAGAATTAAAGAAAATGATCAGTCAATCTGAATTTGTAATCGGCAATGATTATGAAATAAAATTATTGCAGGAACGAACTGGTTGGAATGAAGAAGAAATTTTAAAAAATACTAATGTATTAATTACCACATTGGGCGAACATGGTTCGGTGATAAAAACTTCTGATGGTGAAATAGTCACTGCCGGCGTTTGCGCACCTTTATCATTTGACGATCCAACTGGTGCGGGCGATTCATATCGCGCCGGATTTTTTGTTGGATATGAAAAAGGTTTGGATTGGAAAACTTGTGCGCAGATGGGATCTGTGGCCGCAAGTTATGCTATAGAAACTTATGGTACACAAGAACACAAATTTACCAAAGAAGAATTCTGTCAGCGTTATGAAAAAGCGTTTAAAGAAAAATTAGAATATTAATTTAAAATTATGAAACACGAATATAAAGTAAAAGATATTAGTTTGGCCGCTTGGGGAAGAAAAGAAATTGAAATTGCGCAAAAAGAAATGCCGGGGTTAATGTCCATTCGCAAAAAGTATGGTGCTAAAAAACCACTAAAAGGAGCAAATATTACCGGTTCCTTACACATGACAATTCAGACTGCAGTTTTAATTGAGACACTTACCGAACTTGGCGCCAAAGTACGTTGGGCTTCTTGTAACATTTTTTCTACCCAAGATCATGCGGCTGCCGCCATTGCGGAAAATGGTGTGTCGGTGTTTGCTTGGAAAGGTGAATCGTTGGAAGATTACTGGTGGTGTACAGAACGAGCTTTGGATTTTGGAAATGGTACTGGTCCGGATCTAATTGTGGATGACGGAAGCGATGCCACCATGTTAATTCACAAAGGTGCAGAGATAGAAGCAGATCCAAAAATTTTGACAAAAAATTATTCTAAAGAAGGCGAAGATTATCGCGAGATGATGAATTTGTTGAAAATTGAATTCGCAAAAAATAAAAATCGTTGGACTAAAGTAGCAAAAGTGGTCAAAGGTGTTTCCGAAGAAACTACTACTGGTGTACACCGTCTGTATCAATTATTTAAAGAAGGAAAATTATTATTTCCAGCTATCAATGTCAATGATTCGGTGACAAAAAGTAAATTTGATAATGTTTATGGTTGCCGACATTCTATCGTTGATGGTTTGAATCGGGCTATGGATGTTATGCTTGGTGGTAAAATTGCAGTGGTTTGTGGTTTTGGTGATGTAGGAAAAGGTTGCGCCCAAGCTTTAAAGGGACAGGGCTGTCGTGTTGTTGTCACTGAAATTGATCCTATCTGTGCACTACAAGCCGCTATGGAAGGGTTTGAAGTAAAGACACTTGAAGAAACTTTGGGAACGGCCGATATTTATGTAACCGCTACTGGTAATAAAGATATTATCTGTTTGGAGCATATGTTAAAAATGAAAGATCAAGCGATAGTTTGCAACATCGGACATTTTGATAATGAAATTCAAGTTGAAAAATTGAATAAAGCCAAGGGTGTAAAAAAGATAAATATCAAACCTCAAGTAGACAAATATGTTTTGTCTAACAAAAAAGAAATTTATATGTTGGCCGAGGGTCGTTTGATGAATTTGGGTTGTGCTACCGGTCATCCAAGTTTTGTAATGAGTAATAGTTTTACCAATCAAGCTTTGGCGCAATTAGAATTGTGGAAAAATAAATATGAATTGGGTGTATATCGTTTGCCAAAAGAATTGGATGAAGAAGTCGCTAGATTACACCTGGAAAAAATCGGCGTTAAACTTACAAAATTGACGAAAGAGCAGGCTGATTATTTAAATATCTCACAAAGCGGTCCGTTTAAAGCTGATCATTATCGCTACTAAATTTAGTTTGATAAAAATTATTTAGAAATTATGATGTTACCAATAGTAATATTATATTTCATTTTGTTTTGCTTGCTAGCGCAGAGAAATTTTAAGATGGCAACGGGATTGTTGATAATTCTTCTGCCATCTTATTTTGTTCGTTTTAGTATTGGGCCGTTGCCTAGTACGATTTTGGAAGTTAGCTTTGGTGCATTATTTTTGGTTTGGGTAATAAAATATTTTAGACAGGATGCAAATGAATTGAGGAGATTTTATAGTGAACAAAAAAGCTTGGTCTGGTTGGTATTTTTGTTGTTATCTTTTTCTACATTGGGAATTTTTATTTCTTGGGAGCCACTCAAATCTCTCGGAGTATGGCGGGCGTATTTCTTGGAACCAATTTTATTTTTTATCGTAATGGTTGGACGACGTAAAGAAATAAAAAAAGATGATTTAATTTTATTTTTATCATTATCAACTGTAAGTATTTCGATAGTTGCAATTTTGCAAAAAATTACTGGTCAACCAATATTATCCACGCTATTAAAACCAGATGCACAAGGACGCGCGACTTCTTTCTTTACTACGCCAAATGCCATTGGGTTATATATTGCACCGATTATTCCGTTTATTATTTATGGAATAAAATCTTCTTCACCAAAGAAGCGGTACATATTAATTTTTGTTTTAGCTTTGGTTGCTATAGCCTTATCTTTATCGGAAGGGGCAATAGTAGCGCTTGGTGTTGCTATTGTGGCAGTACTTTTTTTGCTTGGTTATAAAAAAATAGCGAGTAGTCTAGTGTTGATTGGTATTTTGACGGTGATGTTTATTGCACCCGTTCAACAAAGCATATTGTTTAAAAATAGATCTGGACAAAATCGTCTGACGCTTTGGGGTTACACTTTGACATATTTAAATAAAAAGCCCACCAATTTTGTTTATGGCGCTGGAATGAGCCAATTTTTTAGGAAAATACAGCGACCGGTAAATGATTTTAAAGTAATGGAGTCGCAAATCTTTCCACACAATATTATCTTAAATTTTTGGTCTGAAATCGGGTTGTTTGGAACGATGTTCTTTTTTGCAATTTATATTTTTGCGATTCGATTGTCTTGGAAAATATACAAAAAAGAAAAATATTTAGGTATTACATTTTTAATGTGCTTGCTGATATTTTTTGTTCATGGTCTGGTAGATGTTTCGTATTTTAAAAATGATTTAAGTTTTTTGTGGTGGATTGTGTTAGCAATAATTTCAATTTAATATGAGGCTATATTATTTTTATGAACTTCTTACCGCACCAGGGGTAATGATGCACGAATTAGGGCATGCAATTTTTTGTTTGTCGGCAGGAGTAAAAGTGTATCGAATTAGATTGTTTCAATTTGGAAAAACTGCGGGATTTGTCGAGCACGATGAACCGAATAATTTTTTTCAAGGATTTTTAATTAGTGTTGGGCCGTTGATTGTGAATTCTTTGTTTGCATTATTTGCATTTGCAAAGTTTAATTATTCAACAACGGATTGGCGGCCATGGGTATGGTTGTATTTTGGTGTTGTTATTGGATTACATGCTATTCCTTCTGATGGGGATGATCATGCATTATTGGTATTGGCTAATCGTCGATTTTGGAAAAACCCATTGGTAATTATTGGCTATCCTTTTATCTTATTGTTATATATTTTTTATCTTTTGAAACGGTTGCATATTGATTGGTTGTTTGTATTTTTATTATTTTGGTTGGGGCATATTTATTTAAAAAAATAATTGCATAAATAAAAAAATCCAGAATTAATCTGGATTTTTTTGTTGATAATTATTTGTGTTCCTTGTGAATTGATTTATCGTCAATCATCAATACTAATAAAATTATGAGGGTGGTGATTGAAGCAAGAATGTATCTTTCTACCCCGACTGTCATACCGATAGCGGCGGCCATCCAGAGACCAGCGGCGGTCGTCAGACCCTCGACACGGTTTTCTTTGTGTAAGATAGTGCCAGCGCCTAGAAACCCGATGCCTGTCACAATTGAACCAGCGATAACGGCTGGATTATTTGTGAAGAAATTTCTCGATAATAAAGTAAACAAAGCGGAGCCAGCACAAACCAATGCATAGGTGCGAGGTCCTGCCCATTTTCCCCAACGTTCGCGCTGAACACCCAGTATTGCCCCAAGCACTATGGCTAGTAAAATTTGTAATATATACCAAATGTCTTGGGCGGCAAGATAATTATATATCATAAAATATAGTTAATTGATGTGTGGATTATATCACTCATTGACTAATTTGTTAATATTTGGTATATTATTTCTGTTCAAAGTATTTTGGGCCGATAGCTCAGCTGGTAGAGCACCGCGTTTGCAACGCGGGGGTCTAGGGTTCGAATCCCTATCGGTCCACAATGGATATTTGCCTGGGTAGCTCAGTGGTAGAGCGAAGGCCTGAAGAGCCTTGCGTCGTGAGTCCGATCCTCACTCCAGGCACCAAGGCAACATTCAAGACAATTAACGGGGTGTGGCGCAGTTGGTAGCGCGTCTGGTTTGGGACCAGAAGGCCGCAGGTTCGAACCCTGTCACCCCGACCAACTATTTAAAACAGAGTAAACACTCTGTTTTTTTTTGTTTTTTAAGTTGTCGTGAAGTTTTGTATTAAAAAAGCCCGTTATAAAAACGGACTCTTTGTAAAATACCTTTCGTCCTTTCGTAACTTTCATATGGACTCATCAATGCCGAACAAATCGACAGAGGCAATGGGGAGGTGGTAAGACCTCCCCGGCCGAATGAGACCCTGCTTACCCAGGGTATGTTTGTCTGACTAGTTCCTACTTGCGCGTCTCGAAGAACGCGACGGCGGCGCGAGCGGCGACCAGGGCTGAAGCCATGTACTCTTCCGAGTAGTATCCTTGCTTTAATGCTTCCAGCCATGCGAGGTGGTTCTCGGCCCGCTTCAGCAGGGCGTTGAGCACATCACTGCGCTCTAGCCTTTCCTGTCCGTTGTAGGCGTCGAACATGACGCCGTTTTTCTCCGCGTTGGCAAGTATTGATGTCGCTCGTGACATGGAGCCTTTGCTTCCAAAGTTGACATCGACGTGGTATGCACCCGCGTACCGACGGAGTCGGATTCGCGTGCCCGAGGTCGGGGTGCGCAGAGCAACCTCTAGAAAACCAATTTCAACCGACGCGAATGAGTCGGTGTTAGCCCCGTATACGATGTCCATAATTTCTTTTATGGCCATCGACTTTTTTTCGGCATTGGTCGTGACGAAGTCGATCATCTTCTCTGCCAGCACGTTGCCATCGATTCCCTCGGTGAGGGAGCCGAACGGTTGGAATGCGGCCAAAAGGGCGTTTTTGACGTCACTATCGATGTTGTGGTTGAGGTGCACGCAGATCTTAGTAATTTTCACAGCACTCTCCTTTGGCTTTCGCCAAAAGTCACTGTAGCAACACGCCACAGGACAAGGATTTTACGGCTATGGACATAGCCACATAATTCTTGCCCTGTGATTCAGACATACTTGTTATTAAAGAGCGATATTATTTCTGTCTTATAAATGTATGTATAACACTTACTCGACAAAAAAATGTACTACAAAAAAGAGGTTTTGTCAATATGCGGAAAGTCTTCCTTTGAAACAAAGAGATTTCTTGTTATACTTAACATATTATGAAATATATTGATTACATTTACGGAGAAATAGAAATTGTTGAACCGATAGTTTTAGACATAATTAAGAGTAAGCCAATGCAAAGGATGAAGGGTGTTGACCAACACGGTTATTTGCATAATCCAAAAAATATTATATTTAAGTATGATAAGAGTCGTTTTAGCCATTCTTTGGGAGTTTACATTTTGCTAAAAAGATTTGGTGCACCTTTGGAGGAACAGATTGCGGGCTTGTTGCACGATGTATCACATTCGGCTTTTTCTCATTGTATGGATGCTTTGAAGGGGAGTAATCTTGTCCAGGATTACCAAGATAATATCCACGAACAGTATATTAAAGATTCGGAGATTTTCGATATACTTAAAAAATATAATTTAAATCTGGACTATTTAATGAATGATAATAATTTCCCTCTAAAAGAAAAGGCATCACCAGATCTTTGTGCAGATCGAATCGATTATTTATTGCGAGATGCTGTAATTTTTAATGAAATAGAGCCAGAAAAAGCTAGATATTTTTTAGATAATTTATTAATAAAAAATAATTCTTGGATTTTTAAAAATTTTAAACCAGCCAAAGAATTTCGAGATTTATTTTCTTTGATGAACAAAATTTATTATGCAGGGTTACTAACCGCAACAATGTTTTATACACTCTCTAATCTTATACGTCATGCGCTAATTAAAAATTACATTTCTGAAAATGATTTATATACTACAGACTTTGAGGTTTTGGATAAAATTAATGTATATTTAGAAAAGGATTCTGAATTAAAAAAATTGAACGATCGGGTTCACAACCAAGTTGCTTTTGTAAATGATCCAAATAATTTTGAAATTAAAGTAACTCATAAATCCAGAGTGATTGACCCGCTATTTTTAGATGGTGAAGTTATAAAAAAATTGTCTGATGTCGATATTGTTTGGAGAGAAAAGATAGTGGAAGAAAAGAAACCAAAAGTATATTATTTAAGGTATGTGGGGATTTGATCGATTATGATTGTAGAATGTTTTAAATTCTGGTATAGTATTTTTTTAACAAACTAATTTTAAATTTATGGAATTAAATTCAGTTGTTGCTCAATTAAATTGGCGCATGGCAACTAAAAATTTTGACCCTGATAAGAAAATTTCTGATAGCGAATTTGAATTATTACTTGAAGCTTTGAGACTTTCACCTTCATCTTACGGTTTACAGCCATGGAAATTTGTTGTGGTAAAAAATCCAGATGTCCGAGTAAAATTACAGGCCGCTTCGTATGGCCAAAAGCAAGTAGGCGATGCATCGCATTTGATTGTCTTGTGTGCCAAAACTTCGCTAGGTCAAGCTGACGTCGATCATTATATTCAAAGTACGGCAGATGTGCGCGGGTTGAAAATCGAAGATCTCGCCGGGTTCAAAGGAATGTTAAGTACTTTTATTGGTGGCAAAGAAAAAGATGTTTTACAAGGTTGGGCTACTAAGCAAGTTTATATTGCATTAGGAAATTTGTTGACTACATGTGCAATTTCTAATATTGATACCTGTCCAATGGAAGGTTTTGATTCTACGGCCTATAATGAAATTCTAGGTTTAGAAAAATTTGGATTATCGGCAACTCTTGTTTGTCCTGTTGGCTATCGCTTAGCAGATGCGCCTGAAGCCAAGGAGAAAAAAGTTCGTTTTTCAAAAGAAGAATTGATTATAACAATTTAAAAATAGCAAAATAAAAAGCTCCTGAATTTTCAGGAGCTTTTTTGTTGAACAAATTATTTTCCATGATTTCTTTTTTGTTGTTTAAACCAATCTATCGCTAAATCCAAATCTTTTTCGGAAAATGCCGGCCAATATGTTTTAGTAAAATATAATTCACTATAGGTACTTTGCCAAGACATAAATCCAGATAGTCTATTGGCACCGCCAGTACGAATTATCAATTCCGGATCTGGTAGGTCAAAAGTATCTAAATAATTAGAAAAATTTTCTTCGGTTAATTCTTTTGAAGAATTACTTGAGTTCATTATTTTTTTAATTGCTCGTACGATTTCATCACGTCCACCGTAGTTCACCGCCAAGGTAAAAACTAAGCCCGTATTATTTTTGGTATGTTCGGCTATCTCGTTTAACTTTTTTTGAGTTGAGACTGGTAATTTTGAAGTATCACCAATGATATTAGCCCGAACATTATTTTTATTAAAATCGCCAAGATAGTCAACCAGTTTTTCAAATAATGAGAAAAGATGTTTTAGTTCTTTTGGTTCGCGCTCTTTTAAATTTTCTGTAGAGAGTGCCCAAACCGTTAAGAATTTAATATCTCTTTTTTGACAAGCGGTGATAATATTTTTTAAGTTTTTACCGCCTTGAGTGTGGCCGATTAATTTTGGTAAGTTGTTTTCTACTGCCCAACGACGATTTCCATCCATGAGAATGGCAATATGGTTTAAATTATTTATTGTATCTTCAGTCATACAAGTTCTGTAATGCTATTCAAACAAAAATTATTAAATTTAGAGTGTGTTTATTTTTTTTATTGCTTTAGCTACTGCGCGAACTATTTTTTTATCAAATGGGTCGGGGAGTATTTTTTTTGTAGTTGGATTTTTGACACAAGCGGCCAAATTTTGTGCCGCTTTTACCAACATAGCGTCGGTAATCATCGTGACATGATTGTCTAATGCACCCCTAAAAATTCCAGGGAAAGCCAAAACGTTGTTGATTTGATTTGGAAAATCACTACGACCAGTGGCCACAATAAATGCACCTGCTTTTAAAGCGATCTCTGGCATAATTTCTGGAGTAGGGTTGGCGAGAGCAAAAATTATTGGTTGTTTGGCCATGCTTTTAATCATAATAGGGGTAAGTAAATTTGCTTTACTGACTCCTACAAAGATATCGGCGCCAACCAATGCGTCTTCTAAAGTGTTGATATTTTTTATTTCAGGTTTCAACCAATCAGCCATCATTTTTTTCTCTGGAGTAAGGTCGGTGCGTTCTGAATGAATAACACCGTGACTATCACAAACGATAATTTGAGTGCCACCATAAGCATAGATCGCTTTTGCGACTGCTGTGCCGGCGGCGCCAGCTCCATTTACTACAATACGTGCTTGATTAAATTTCAATTTTTTAATTTTCAAGGAATTGATTAGGGCCGCTAGCACTACGGTAGCGGTTCCGCGTTGGTCGTCATGCATTACCGGAATGTCCAATTCAGCCATTAATCTTTTTTCTATTTCAAAACAACGTGGTGCCGAAATATCTTCAAGATTGATACCGCCAAAAACTGGAGAAATATTTTTTACCGTTTTAATTATTTCTTCTGTGTCTTGAGTCTCGAGACAAATTGGAAAAGCATCAAGGTTTGCAAACTCTTTAAATAAGGCCGCTTTGCCCTCCATAACTGGAAGGGCGGCCAGAGGGCCAATATTGCCAAGCCCCAAAACGGCAGAACCATCGCTTATTACGGCGATGGTATTACCTTTAATGGTATAAAGTTTGGCAAGTTTGGAATCAACAGCAATCGCTTTGCTCACCGCGGCTACACCAGGCGTATAGACGGCCGAAAGAATTTTTTTGTTGCTGATTTTAATTTTGCTACGAGTTTCAAGTTTCCCTTTTAATTTTTTATGTAATTTTAGAGAAATTTGATCGATAGACATATATTAAATTAATTTCAAAACGTTCCACCAATTATTTACATAATCGGCACGACGATTTTGGTATTTTAAATAATAAGCGTGTTCCCAAACATCTAGACAAAACATCGGTTTGTGACCAATAGTAAGTGGAGAATCTTGGTTTGGTAAAGAATATATTTTTAGTTTATTGTTTTCGTCATAAACTAACCAGGCCCAACCACTACCGAATTGTCCAATAGCCGATTGAGTGAAATCCGCTTTGAATTTTTCTACAGAACCAAATTCAGAATTAATATCCGCAATCAATTGTTCATTGAGTTCTTTGTTTGGTCCCATTATTTCCCAAAATAAACTATGGTTTACAAAACCACCGCCATGATTTTTAATTTTTTTGCGATCTTCTTCTGAGACTTCTAAGGTGTTAAGATTTTTTAAAATTTCTTCACCAGTTAATGCTTGTAAAGCTGGATATTTTTCTAATACAGCGTTGAAATTGGTAATATAAGTTTGGTGGTGTTTGCTATGATGAATTTCCATTGTTAATGCATCGACAAATGGTTCGAGTGCATCATAAGCGTAATTTAATTTCGGTAATGTAAACATAATCTTAATATTAAATTTTTCCAATCAGTTCTTCGTTTGGTGTCAGTGTTTTGGCACCTGGTTTCCAACTTGCAGGACAAACTTCGCCGTGATGAGCGTAAACATATTGAGCGGCCTGTAATTTGCGAATTAATTCGTGTACGTTGCGTCCTACACTATTTTCGTTGACTTCCACTACAACCAAATTTCCTTCTGGATCAAATACAAAAGTGCCACGCAAAGCCAAACCTTCACTGTCGATGTAAACACCCATTTCTTTACAAAGATCGCCAGTTGGATCAGCCGCCATTGGGAAAGAGATCTTTCTAATAGCTGGAGAAGTGTCGTGCCATGCTTTGTGAACAAAAGCAGTGTCGGTACTGACGCTAACAATTTCGGTATTTAATTTTTTAAATTCCTCGTAATTGTCTGCCATTTCTTCAAGTTCGGTAGGACAGACAAAAGTAAAATCGGCTGGATAAAAGAAAAGTACGAGCCACTTTCCACGAAATTCTGATAATTTAACTTTGCCCAATTTACCATTTTGGTAGGAATTGAGTTCAAAATCGGCGATTGGACTGCCAATAACTGGCAATTTATTTAAAGTGTTATTTGGATTAGACATATAATATTTATTAATAAATAGGGGAAAAAAATTATTCTTCCATTAATGGTGGAACTTCGTCGTCTTTTTCTTTGTCGGCACCATTTGCTTCTTCCTCTTCTGGTGCTTCACCTTTGTCTACTGCTTCCCAAACAGCTTTGACAACCTTCTTGATTATTTGTGGATTATCTTTGAGGTATTTTTTAGCGGCTTCACGTCCAACTCCTAGTTTTTCTTCACCAAAGCTGTATGTTACACCTCTTTTTTCAATAATTTTGTACAAAATACCAGCATCTAATGTATCACCTGATACAGATATGCCCTCATTATACATGATATCAAATTCACAAGTGCGAAATGGTGCAGCAACTTTATTTTTGACAACTTTTACTTTTACACGGTTGCCAATAATTTTGTCTCCTTGTTTGATTTGAGCGGCTCGACGCACTTCAATACGTACAGAGGAGTAAAATTTGAGCGCCATACCACCAGTAGTAGTTTCTGGGTTGCCAAAAACGATTCCGATCTTCATACGAGTCTGGTTGATGAAGATAACCACTGTTTTGGATTTACTAATAATAGCGGTAAGTTTGCGTAAAGCTTGACTCATCAGTCTAGCATGCAAACCCATGTGCGAATCGCCCATATCACCTTCAATTTCTGCTCTAGGTACAAGGGCGGCCACCGAATCGATAACGATAACGTCAACCGCGTTGGAGCGCACTAGTGTCTCTACGATGTCTAGCGCTTGTTCGCCAGTATCAGGTTGAGAAATTAAAAGTTCATCCACTTTAACACCGATTTTTTTGGCATAGTCTGGGTCAAGGGCGTGTTCCGCATCTACAAAAGCGGCAATGCCACCCAATTTTTGAACTTCAGCTACAATGTGTTGGGCTAAAGTAGTTTTACCACTAGATTCAGGTCCATAAATTTCTATCACACGACCGCGTGGTACACCGCGAACACCCAATGCGATATCAATCGATAAACAACCGGTAGGCACAGCATCTACTTGCATGGTTTTGGCTTCGCCAAAAGTCATGATAGCACCTTCACCAAATTTACTTTTGATCTGTTCGATTGCACTAGCCGCCGCTTTAAGTTTCTGTTTGATCTCCTCAGCATTACTTTTTGCCATAGATGGGTTTATAAGGAATTAAGAGCTAAGGTCAAATGACCTTAATTCCCAAGTTCTTACTTCAAACTTACACGAGCAGGTTCTTTTATCATTACAACTACATGTCGGGTGACAGTAGTAGTTTTACCATGTTTTTTGGTAGTCGACAAGGTGATTGTATTCACACCGTTGGATAGTAAAATAACGTCGTTAAATTTACCTTGTTCATTTACTTTTATCTCTTTTCCGTTCACTTCCAGTTGGCTTTCCTTGTCGGTTTCACCTTGGATGGCAGTTTCGGCACGGTTTGAAAGTTGGCCTTCAATTGGTGAATAAACTATCAATTTTGGTGGAGTAACGATGCCGTGAATTTGCCAGCCAAGATAAACTACAAATAAAAAAACTGACAAAATAAAAGCCAAATTTTTTACAACTAAAGACAATGGTTGCAAATTGTATTTGTCAGATTTTGGAAAATAAGATTTGGTTAATAGTTTTAATCCACCTTCACAGTCAAACTTATAGGCGATATCTTCAAAATTTAAATTGTATAGCTTACACAATTCCCGCATGTAGGCCTGGCGGTGTGATTTTGCTTTTGGTAAATCAAAAAAACGATTGTTTTCAAGCGCTTCTAAATATTTTAATGGAATCTGAGTTTTTTTGACTGCTTCTTCGATCGACAACCCCTTGGCTTCACGAGCAGTTTTCAATTCCCAGCCCAAATTTTTTGAGGTGTCTATTTTTTTGTAGCAGAAAATTGACATAATCAATTTTGATGGCGTAAATTATTCTTTTTCGACGCGCTCGTTGAAGACTGTACCACCAGAATCAAGTGACTGTTCATTTTCGGGTATTTCTTCATCCTCTTTTGGACGAACAAATCCACCTTGAGAGGATAAATGTTCTGTGAAAAGTTCACGTGGTTTGGCGCCGTCTGCTGGTCCTACTATACCAGCTTCTTCTAGTTCGTCAAGCAAACGAGCGGCACGAGCATAACCAACGCGTAGGCGTCTTTGTAATAATGAAGCGCTAGCTTTGCCAGATTCCACGACACATTTTTTGGCATCTTCAAACAATGAGTCTTGATCATCGCTAGAACCACCAAATAAATTTACAGTACCATTGTTTGAGCCAGAATTTTTGGATACTACAGAGTCGTCATATTGAGGCGGTTCATCATTTTTGATATTGTCTACCACGCGTTTCATTTCTTCTTCAGACACAAACGCTCCTTGGACACGTTTTGGTTTGGATAAGTCTGCTGTTAAGAACAACATATCACCGCGACCCAAGAGTTTTTCGGCACCAGAACAATCGAGGATAGTGCGAGAATCAACTAATGAGGCCACAGAAAAAGCAATACGAGCAGGAATGTTGGCCTTCATCAAACCAGTAATAACTTCTACACTTGGGCGCTGTGTAGCGACAATCAAATGAATACCAACAGCGCGGGCCATCTGAGCAATACGAATAATACCGGCTTCCACTTCACTGGCGGCTGTGGCCATTAAATCGGCCAATTCGTCGATAACAAATACTATATAAGGTAGTTTTTCTTCGGCCAATTTGTTGTATGATTGAATATCGCGACGACCAGCTTTGGCCAACATGTCAAAACGTCTTTCCATTTCCCCGATTGTCCATTTCAGAGCATTTACGGTTTTGGCGGAATCGGTAATTACTGGAGTGAGTAGATGAGGGATACCATTGTACATCGTCAATTCTACCCGTTTTGGATCAACAAAAATGAAACGAAGATTTTCAGGAGAATTTTGATATAACAAACTTAAAATTACAGTATTGATGCAGACTGTTTTACCAGAATTGGTAGCGCCAGCAATCAAAAGATGAGGCATTTTAAGCAAGTCTGCAAACCAAACCTTTCCCGCCACGTCTTTTCCTAGTGCGATGTGCATATTGTGAGGACGGTCGGTAAATTCTTTGCTTTCTAACAATTCTTTCAATGTCACCATCGCTACTTTTTCGTTTGGTACCTCGATACCAACCAAAGATTGACCTGGGATTGGAGCCTCGATACGAATAGGGTGGGCGGCTAAAGCCAAAGATAAGTCATTGGATAAAGCAGTGATGCGAGTAAGCTTGATACCCTTGGCTGGTTTTAATGAATATTGAGTAACAGTCGGACCAACGCGCACTTCGCCCATGTCGACATCGATACCAAAATTTTGAAATGTATCTTTGATGGTTTCAGCATTTCCTTTGATATCACCAGAAGTTGGTTTGGATTTTGAAGTAAACAACAAACTAACTGGTGGTAATTTGTAATCAGTATAATCTGGTTTTTCAACAATGATTTCTTCGGTTTTTGCTGGAATTTTAAGTTTTTCTTCGATATCTTCTATAGTATCATCGTTGTTTTCATTTTCTTCTTCATCGACTTCATCTATTGGTTTTTTGTGAAATACTCGTTTTTCTTCTTCCTCTTCATTTTGCGCTTCATCGGTATGTCTGGCTTCATATTCGCCTTTAATACTGAATTTTACTGGCTCAGAAGCAATACCTGGTTTCTTAAATTCAGCAAAAAAAGCGATTATTTTGGTTCCAACCCAACCCAACATCAAGAAAAACTTTTTGTTTAGATCAACCATCTGGGCAAGAGTGGTGTTGAATAAAAATATCAATGAAATCAATAATATTCCAAATAGAATCAATGTTCCTCCCCAATAGCCAAGGTATTTGGAAAGTGGCCAAGCTAGAGCTAAGCCAAAAAACCCACCGCCAAAGCCCAAAGTAGCTTGAGTGTACATATCGATAAGAGGTTTTTGGATATGTACAAGACCGTTGAAACTAAGAAAAAATAATACCGCTCCCAACGTATGAGTATGTCGGTATTTTATTTCCAGGTCTTTGATTAATAAGGTTGCAATCATGATCATCACTATCGGGAAGACATAGCGTACTTGTCCAAAAACGATCGCTAAAATGGAATCAATAAAAATTCCCGCCACTCCCGCAATGGAAAAAAAGCTAAGTACAGAAAGCCCAGCGATAATAAATAATAAAATCGCCAAAAGACCCTGACTAACTTCAGGGTTAAAATTCGCCTGCGGTTTTTCCCGGCTTGGCCGCTTTTGATAATGTCTGTGCACTCTTGCCATAAATTTTATTAAGACTATTATAACACATTTTTCGCATTGATAAAACTACTGTCCTGTGATTAGTTTATTTATAAATTATTTTAGTGCAATAAATTTCTATATTTTCTTTAAAAAATTTGGTATAATGTAATCATGCGAATTAAAAAAATAAATAATTTTGGTTTTACATTGATTGAGCTTACAGTGGCAATCGCTATTTTTTTAATTTTTGCTTTGGGCATATATAGTACAAGTACAATCGTTTTTAAAATTGTTTATCAGTCGCGCATGCGAATTCTCGAGACGGCGCTGTTGAGTGAACAGCTTGAAATTGCGCGCAATCTGCCTTATGAAACTATTGGAATTTTAAATGGTATCCCAAGTGGTGTACTTCAACATTCACAAACTATCGTTCGCGATGGAGCGACTTTTTCGGTGATTACCTCTGTTCGAAATATTGATGATCCGTTTGATGGAACTTTAGGTGGTACTCCAAATGATACCGCTCCGGCCGATTATAAATTGATAGAAGTTTCATCTATATGTATAAATTGTTCTCAACAAACGCCGGTGATTTTGAGCACTATTGTTGCCCCAAAAAATTTGGAAGGTGAAAGTAAAAATGGAGCTTTGTTTATTCATGTCTTTGATTCAAATGGTTTGGCAGTGCCTCAGGCCAATATTCATGTAGTAAATACAGCTTCAAATCCCGATATTATTTTTGATGATGTGACTGATAACGACGGCATGCTGAGAATTGTCGATGCACCAACGGGAACGCTGAGTTACAATATTACAGTTTCTAAGCCGGGCTATAATAGTGATTATACAGTTTCAAGCACAGTTGAAAATCCAAATCCACTCAAGCCACCATCAAATGTGGTGAGTCAAACAATTACCGAAATTAGTTTTAGTATAGACACAATCAGCGCCTTAAATATTTCTAGTTTAAATTCCGTTTGTTCAAATATTACCGGACCAAGCGCTACGATTAACGGAGAGAAAATTATTGGCGCAAGTCCAAGTGTATATAAAATGAGTCAAAATTTTTCACTGGCTTCTAATAATTATATTTTTAATAATTTGGAGTGGGATACTTATCACCTCAGTTTGTTGGGTGCGTCTTATGATTTAGCTGGTTCGGTTCCTATGTTACCAATAAAGTTGAATCCGGGAGCGACGCAAAATGTTTCTTTGATATTAAAGCCACATACCGCCAATTCATTGTTGATAAAAGCAAAAGATGCGGGCACTGGTTTGCCATTATCGGATGCCACGGTGCATTTATCAGGAAATGGTGTTGATGATAGCCTTCAAACAGACTTGGGATATACTAGACAAACCGATTGGTCTGGTGGGAGTGGGCAAATTAATCTTTCCGATGAGACTCAATATTTTGCTGATAGCGGGACTTTGTCAAATACAATTTCACCCGGTGATTTGAGTCTTAAAAAAATTGGCAATCTCTATTTTGTTAGTGGCAATCTAGAATCCTCGACTTTTGATTTGGGTAGTAGTGTAACTTTACGCAATATTATTTTTGAACCAATTTCTCAACCAGTGCAAGCAGGTTTAAATTCTATTTCATTTCAGTTGGCGGCTACCAATTCTTCGACGGCCACCAATTGGGATTATCTTGGTCCAGATGGGACTGCCAATACATATTATACAGCTACCAACACTTTGATTTATTCTGGTTTGAATGGAAATCGCTATCTTCGATATAAAGTATTTTTATCGACTGAAGACAATCATTATTCTCCACAACTGTCTGAAGTAAATATCACTTTTACAAATAATTGTGTGCCGCCCGGCCAAGTATTTTGGAACGGACTAGCTAGTGGTACATACAATTTGGATGTTTCTCGCACAGGCTATACCACCAACAGCGGGACTGTCGTAGTCGATGGAAATGGTGAGATGGAAGTAAATTTATCACCATCATAATATGTTTAAAAAAATAAACAATCAAGGTTTTACCATGCTCGAACTGATTGTAGTAATTGGATTATTTATTTTATTTTCTGGAGCGATAACAGAAATGATGATCTGGGGTAATCATAGTAAGGATGTTATTTTCGAACAGTTATCAAAACAAAATGATGGGAGAAATACTATTCAAAATTTCTTAAACGATTTGCGTCGTGCCAGTTATTCTAGTATCGGTGCTTATCCTTTGGAGTTGGCTGCAGCCCAAGAAATAGTTTTTTATTCCAATATTGATTCGGATAGTTGGAAAGAGCGGGTGCATTATTTTATTTCTGGCACAACACTCAAACGTGGAATTACCAAACCGAGTGGCACACCACTTACATATAATAGCGCCAACGAGGTGTCGACAATTGTTGCTAATGATTTAAACAACACTACCACACTTTTTTTGTATTATAGCCAAAATTATGATGGTTCTAGTAATACTTCTAGTTTAAGTTTTCCAATAAATATTTCGCAAGTTAGGTTGATAGGAATTAAACTGTGGTTAGATTTAAAACCAAATGTTTCTCCAGCCCCACTTTTTATTGAGGGTAAAACAGCGTTGAGAAATTTAAAAAGTAATTAAGATGAAAAAAGTTTTTCAAAAAATAAACAATAAAGGAAATATTTTAATGTTTGTAATGGTCTTTGGATCGATTGCTTTTAGTTTGATTGTGATTGGAGTATCGGGTTATGCGGTTTCTGAAAATCGCGCTTCAAATTATAAACATAATCGTGAAATGGCGTTTCAAATTGCTGAAGCCGGAATCAATTATTATCGTTGGCATTTAGCTCACAATAAAACTGACTACAAAGATGGTACAAATAATGACGGTCCATATGTACATGTTTATGAAGATAAAGATGGTAATCCGATCGGTCATTTTTCTTTAACTATTACTGCACCAATAAATGGTTCGACAGTAGTCACGGTACAGTCGGTTGGTTGGCTCGATTCACAGCCAAACAGCAAACGCACACTTAAAGCGCGTTTAGGTTTTCCCGCTTTGACTGATTATGCTTTTTTGACAAACACGGATGCTTGGATAGGTGATGATGAAATTGTTCATGGTAAATTTCATGCCAATGGTGGTATTCGTTTTGATGGTACTACTGACGCACCATTGACTTCAGGAGTTCCAACATATTTATGTAAGGATTTTCACGGTTGTGGAAATCAAACCAAACCAGGTATTTGGGGAGCGGGTGGTCCGACTACATATTGGAGCTTTCCAGCCCCAGCCCAAGATTTTTCCGCCGTCACTGCTAAACTTGCGGAGATAAAAACAAATGCAAAACCACCAAACACTGGAATTTATTTAACTTCTTCTGGAAAACAGGGGTGGAGATTGGAATTTGTTTCAAATGGAACTATCAAAGCATATAAAGTAAATACGACCAACTGCTATAAGGGGCAAGATGTAAATAGTAATAAATATTTTTGGCCATGTATTGATATTGCTACTTTGGGTTCGGCCACTACTTATAATATGCCTGCCAATGGCTATATATATGTAGAAGATAATGTGTGGGTGGATGGTACCGTCAATGGCCGAGCAACAGTTGGGACGGCCGCTGGAAAATCCATTATGATAAATGGTAACATTCTTTATCAAGCAAAAGATGGCAATCATGTGTTGGGGTTAATTGCTGAACAGAATATTTTAATTCCGCATAATTCTCCAGATATTTTGGAAGTAGATGCGGCTGTGTTGGCACAAAATGGGGCGACCAAAAGGTATTATTATCCTGGAGATATGAAAACTAGTATAACTATCTATGGTTCAGTAATTTCTAATGGACTTTGGACTTGGAGTTGGGTGTCTGGAGGTGGGGCAGTGGTATCTGGATATAGAAATACCAATGCGACTTACGATGCCAATTTGACTTATGGACCACCGGTTGGGTTTCCGGTGGGGTCGCAGTATAATTTGATTTCGTGGGAGGAAGTGCAATAATAATTGCTAATTTTTTGTATTTTGATATAATTGCTTTACCTATTAGTATACGCTCCATAGGTTTAAATTTTCTTGTGCGAAGACTTGTAGTGAATTAAAAATCCTGCAGACAGCTGGTTTTGGTTCTCACTACTTCGGACAGTTCGCACTGCGAAAATTTAAATCTATTTCGCTATTAATTTTATAATTATAATATATCTAAATTTATGTCACAAAAGATTCGTAAGTTAGTGATTCCGGTGGCGGGGCTTGGTACGCGTTTTTTGCCGGCTACCAAGGCACAACCTAAGGAGATGTTACCGATTGTGGACAAGCCAATTATTCAGTATGTGGTAGAGGATGCGGTGAGAGCGGGGATTACGGATATTATTTTGGTGACTGGTCCTAGTAAGCGAGCGGTGGAGGATCATTTTAGTCCAAATTATGAATTGGTAAACTGGCTCAAAAAACAAAAGAAAAATGATGTTGCTGAGGAGGTGAAAAAAATTGCTGACATGGCTAACTTTATTTTTATTCGTCAAAAAGGTCCGTATGGTAATGGTACTCCAGTACTTTGTGCAAAAGACATTGTTGGTGATGAGCCATTTGCGGTGATGTTTGGTGATGAATTTTTTTATACACCAAAAAAATCTCAGTTAGAACAATTAGTCGCCGTGTATGATAAATATGGCGATCCGGTTGTAACTACACGCATGGTTAGTGATGAAGATACCAAAAAGAACGGTATCATCGATGCTCTTGAGGTAGAAAAAGGAATTTATCAAGTTAAAAAAATAGTTGAAAAACCAGGTCCAGAGAAAGCACCATCACGTTTGGCTAGTTTGGGTGGTTTTATTTTTACACCAGATATTTTTGAAGCTTTGGAAAAAACAAAGTTAGGTAAAGGTGGAGAATTGTGGTTGGTAGATGCAATTGAAAAAGTATTGAAGAAAAGACCAATTTACGCTTGTCTGGTAGATGGTACATACTTTGACACTGGCTCAAAACTTGGTTATCTCAAAGCAAATGTTGAATTTGCTTTACGTGACCCTAAATTAAAAGATGAATTTAGGAAATATTTAAAGAGTGTGGTATAATTTATAAATTCATTTAAATTTCATTAGCTTTGTAGTATGAAATTTGGTAATTTTTTTATATTATTTGCGGTAGTCACTGTTTTGACGACGGCAGGTTTTGGTTGTAAAGGCTTGTCACAAGAACAAGTGCAAGCGACCACGCCTGTTGCTTTGGAATATTGGACTGTATTTGACGATGTTGATGCTTTACAAAAAGAAATTGCAGTATATCGTGCCGCTCGACCATACATCACAGTGAATTTACGTCAGCTTAGAGCGGACGAATTGTATCCACGTTTGATTGAAGCTTTGGCCGAAGATCGTGGGCCAGATATTATCTCTATTCAGAATCGTCGATTGGGTGAATTTGGGAGCAAGCTTGCCCCAATGCCTGCGAGTGTAAATGACACTATTGTTACGGTCACAAAAACTACTCTAGGAACTAATACGGCCATCACTACACAGGTTCAACCTTTGGTTAACTTGTCTCAACTTGACAGTGAATATATCAAAGCAGTGCGCGATGATGTAGTTCGTGGCGGTCAAATTTTTGGATTGCCATTATCTATGGATATGATGGCTGTTTTTTATAATAAAGATTTGTTGGATAAGGCTGGCGTTCCAGAGCCACCAAAAACTTGGGAAGAATTTCAAACTGCGGCCAAAAAAATTACTAAATATGATAAAAAAACCGGTAAAATTACTCAGTCTGGAACAGCGCTAGGAACAGGAAACAACATTGCCGGAAGTGACGACTTACTTTATTTGTTGTTTAGACAAAGTGGTGTTGGTTTTGTAGAAAAAAATGGACAGGCGGTCTTCAATTTATCTGGACAATCCGCTGGCCAAATAATGGATTTTTATACAGATTTTGCCAACCCAGCTCGTGATACTTATTCTTGGTCGACTGATCAAGGCGATGCATTGGAAGCATTTTTAAATGGAAAAGTTGGATTTTTCTTTGGTTATAGTTATCATTTACCAACTATAAAAGCACGCGCTTCACAATTTGATTATAGATTGCTTCCATTGTTCCAATTAAATCCTGACGCGCCAGTAAATGTAGCCAGTTATTGGATGCAATCGGTACTTGCAAAATCCAAACACCAAAATGAAGCCTGGGGATTAATTAATTATCTCACTCATTCCAAAGCAAACAAAAACTATTTAGATCAAACTGGCCGTCCAACCGCATTGCGCGCTTATATTGTTGATCAAAAAAGTAAACCAGATTTAGCACCATTTATAGATCAAATTTTGATTGCCGAAAATTGGTATCGCGGTCGAGATTATACGGCGGCCACAAAAGCAGTACGTGATTTATTGACAGAATGGTTGTTGCCAGCTCCCGACCCAGAAAAGGCCGATCAATGGCGTCAAGACATTTTAAATCGAGCGGCCACAAAAATAAATCAAACTTTATAATATGTCAGGAATCAAAAAAATAAGTTTTATCTTTGCATGTTTGGTATTATTTTTTTCTGTAAGCGATAAAGTTTTGGCAGCTGGGGCGGATTGTATGTGTTCTACTGATTTAAAATCATTTAAACCAGCAGAAATATTCAAACAACAGGGGGCTGTGTTAAAGGCGGTTTGTTTTGATTCGCCAGCCCAAAACTCTTGTATGCCGGTAGATCACCCAGAAATAGTTAAAGATAAATTGAAACCAGATTGTTGGAGATATGATAACCCAGAATTATGTATTATTGGAAGTCAAGAATGGAAGATTAAATATGATGCAATGTTGGAGAGTGGGAAAGACACAATCGAAGTTTCGACAAATAAAGAATCTACTGCCGTCAGTAAATTATCATCACTAATCGTGACTTGTGGACAGCCTGGAAAATTAAGTTCTTGGAACAAAGATTGTACAGACATTACGGTGTTTGTTAAGTTGTTGTTACAATTAACAAATTATTTGTTTGGTATTATTGGTGCACTGGCATTGGGAGCTTTTGTTTATGGCGGTTTTCAGTTGATACTTTCACAAGGAAACCCAGAAAAAGTAAAAGCGGGAACCGATGCTATGATAAATGCTGTGATTGGTTTAGCTG
>Ga0208373_1000398_pt1 | contig 77285 bp, 61 predicted proteins | sample RifOxyC2_FD_184036 | JGI IMG/M metagenome (GOLD analysis project Ga0208373, IMG submission 184036) | Soil microbial communities from Rifle, Colorado - Rifle Oxygen_injection C2 (SPAdes) | ecosystem: Environmental > Terrestrial > Deep subsurface > Rock core/Sediment | place: Rifle, Colorado...
CAGGACTTTCATGAAAAACGTGCCATTCTCAATGGCCACAGTGTATACACCTGAGTGAATCCGTAACCCCTTGTAGTACAACCAATTGAGTGCCATGTCTGTAGAATTTATAGTAAACTCACGCTAGGCCCGCTTCGCCTTCGCGTAAGCGAGGCGAGCGAGGCTGGTCTCAAAATCAAAATCTCAAAACTAAAAGGAATTAATGAGTTATGAGACACCAAAAAATAGGCGCCCTGGTGGGATATGCGCGGGTTTCCACCCAGGACCAGAACTTAAATCTCCAAAACGATGCCCTGAAGGCAGCGGGGTGTAAAAAGATATACCGGGACACTGCCAGCCCGCCTCCTCACAGAGGCGAGGCAGGCGGAGCTGCAGAGGACCGGAAAGGCCTCTCAGGGGCCATAGAATACATGCGGAAAGGGGATACCCTGGTTATTTGGAAGCTGGATCGGCTCGGTCGGTCCCTTCGCCATCTCATCGATGTTGTGAAAAGTTTAAACGATCGCGGCATAGGATTAAAGAGCCTGCAGGAGAACATCGATACCACTACAAGCGGCGGAAAACTTATTTTTCACATGTTCGGCAGTTTGGCGGAATTTGAGAGGGATATTATTCGGGAACGAACACTGGCCGGATTGAAAGCAGCCCGGGCCCGCGGGCGCAGAGGCGGTCGGCCAAGTGTCATGGATGAGAGAAAAATTAATATGGCAAAGGCAATGCTGAAGGACAAGAACAACTCGATACCGGATATATGCCGGACGCTTGGGCTTTCGAGAGCAACTTTGTACCGGCACGTGAATTAGGTGACCAAAGAACCAAGGAGAACCAACAAGGTGACTGAAAAACAAAACTGGTATCCGATAGACAAGCTACTGATGTTTGAATCCATGGTTTTAGAGAGCATCAACAATACATTAGAACAATATGCCCTTTTTATGGAGGCCAAAGAAAAGCCGCACATGTTGGATGATTCCATCATCGATCGCGGGGTAAGGGTATACCAAGACCAAATGGAAGAAACAACGTGGCATGAAAGGCAGATAGCTCGATGGAGGCAGCAAGGGCTAAACGAATGGCAAAGAGTTCAGGTAGATAAGTTTGAAGCCGACAACAACAGGTTCCGCGATGAATCGAAAAAAGTATTGGAGTTGTTAGAAGAGCTCAGGAAAGGAACCATCAATAGAATTATTGGTATGAGTGACGAGGAACTCGGCCTGAATGTTCTCTTGGGCAAGATAAAACCGCCATTTGGAGGGAAATAAGGCTTCATGGAGTGCCTAAAATGTCAAACGCTATGATACTTTTGCCCTTAATGTTTAAGAATTCCAAACGACCTTAAATAAAAAAATGCAAAGTAAGGAAAAACAAGTAATATCGAAGAAAAGGGTTGCAGACCACGGCGAAGTGTTGACCGGGAAACGCGAGGTCAACGCTATGCTCGATCTGGTGAAACAGGAGACGGAGCGGATCGACTCGCGTTTCCTTGAACCGGCTTGCGGCAATGGGAACTTCCTGACCGTGATTCTGGAACGGAAGCTGGCGGTGGTAGAGATGCGTTACGGCAAGTCGCAACTGGATTTCGAGCGTTATGCAGTCTTGGCTGTATCTTCGATATACGGAATTGACATACTCGAGGATAACGTACGAGATTGCCGTGAAAGGGTGTTTGAAGTCTTTGACGGAGTCTACACACTTCTGTTTAAAAGCCAGGCAAAGGAAAAATGCAGAAAAACGGTAAAATTCATCCTTGAGCGCAACATAGTCTGGGGTGATGCACTGGACCTAAAAACAAAGAATGAACCAAGAGTGCCGATTGTTTTCCCAGAATGGTCGCCGGTCAACGGCAATATGCTAAAGCGGAGAGATTTTACGTTTCACGGATTGCTGGCTCATGAGGGCATGAAGGAGCTACCGCTCTTCTCCGATCTTGGCGAGGATGTGTTCATTCCAACGCCGAAGAAGGAATACCCCCCAATACATTTTATGGAGATCGCCGATGCTCAGCAGTAACTACAATCCCGACGTGCTGTCCTGTATCGCTAATCTGAGCAGTGACGAAGTCTTCACGCCACCAAAATTGGCGAACCTTATTCTTGATCTGCTTCCGGCGAAACTCTGGAGCGACAAGAAGGCCACGTTTCTTGATCCGGGGTGCAAGTCAGGAGTGTTTCTCCGCGAGATCGCCAAGCGCCTCGACAAAGGATTGGAGAAACAAATCCCCAACCGCCAGAAGCGGATGAATCACATATTCAAGAACCAGCTTTATGGCCTCGCCATCACGGAACTGACCTCTCTGCTTGCTCGCCGGTCAGTGTACTGCTCTAAGACGGCCAACGGCAAGTATTCCGTCTGCAGCGTCTTCGACAATCCGCAGGGTAATATCCGCTTCAAGCGGGTCGAACACACCTGGGAGAATGGCCGCTGCGCCTCTTGCGGGGCCAGCCAGGAGGAATACAAGCGGGGCGGTGAACTGGAAAGTCACGCCTATTCATTCATACACACCGACAAACCGGAGGAAATCTTCAATATGAAATTCGATGTAATCGTGAGCAATCCACCGTATCAGTTGAGCGATGGTGGCTTCGGCGAAAGCGCCCGTCCGCTATATCATCTGTTCGTCGAGCAGGCCAAGAAACTCAAGCCGCGCTACTTGACGATGATAATTCCCTCCCGATGGTTCGCAGGGGGAAAAGGGCTTGATGAGTTCAGAGAGTCAATGCTCACTGACAATTGCTTGCGCTCAATCGACGATCATCTTTGTGCATCGGACGCCTTCCCTGGAGTAGGCCTCAAGGGTGGCGTTTGTTACTTCCTCTGGGATAGGGACAATCCCGGGCTCTGCCGAGTGACCACCCATTTCAAGGACTGGCCTGTCTCAACAGCCTGTCGTCCGCTTCTTGAAGAGGGCGTGGATGTATTCATCCGATTCAATGATGGGCTGTCGATCCTCAAGAAGGTAGTTGCTGTGGAGAGTGGGGAATCGCAATCGCTGTCTCTGCCTGACAATAGACGATTCGACCGGCTGGTTAGTTCCAGAAAGCCGTTCGGGCTAGAGACAACATTTAAGGGCAAGGCAGCTAAACGTGCCGGTGACTTGCTGGTGTATCAAAACGGCGGTACGGGATACACCCCGAGAAACTCTATCACGAATGGCGTTGAACTCATCGACAAGTGGAAGGTCTATGTGGGCCGGGCCGCTCCGGGGACTGGCAACAGAGATACCTACCCTCACAGGATCATCAGCACACCATTCGTCGGGGAGCCGGGGAGCATCTCTTCGGAAACGTATCTGTGCATTGGCCCGTTCGATTCGAAAACTCGGGCCGAAAGCGTTTTGTCCTACCTTTCCTGTCGACTGACTCGCCTCCTGATTCTCCTGCACAAACCATCGCAGGACACAACCCGAAAGGTCTATACCTTCGTACCAATCCAGAACTGGACCAGGCAGTGGACAGACACGGACCTCTACGCGAAGTATTCGCTCTCCGCGAGTGAGATCACCTTCATCGAGAAGATAGTTCGCCCGATGCCTGCCGAGAGGGAGAAGGCAGACGGGGAGAAAAGCGATGAGTAAGCCAAAGAGCAAAGTCCCTGCGAAAAAACCGGATGCGCTTTTCGACCGCATCGTTTCGATCCTCGAACGGGCGCGCGGCAACGTGGTCCGGGCGGTCAACACGAACATGGTGCTGTCCTACTGGCTGATAGGCCGGGAGATCGTGCAGGCGCTTCAGGGCGGCAAGGACCGAGCTAAGTACGGCGAAAAGGTTATCGAGGATCTTTCGGCGCGACTGACCGAGCGGTATGGACAAGGGTTTTCCGTTGCTAATCTACAGTGGTTCAGGAAATTCTATCTTGCTTATCGCGAACGAATTACAATTCCATACCCAATGGGTACGGAATCGGTGCCCCTGCAAATTCCCTACCCAGCGGGTACGGAATTGGTTAAGAGCGTAAAACTCTCCCCGACGGGAAGAGAATTGGCGTCTGTGGAAAGAAGTCGGCCAACCGGTGACGAATTCCAGCAGGGATTTTCGCCGCAACTCTCTTGGTCGCACTACCGCGCCTTGATGCGGGTGGATAACCGCGAGGCGAGGGATTTCTACGAACGGGAGGCGGTTGCCGGCGGATGGGACAAGCGAACGCTGGAGCGGCAAATTCGGTCCCTCTACTACGAGCGCATCCTGAAGAGCCGCAGGCCGCGGAAGATGCTGGCGGAGGGCCGGAATCTGCCGGTCGCCGCCTCGCCCGCAGCCGATGAATTGAAGAACCCGTATGTGCTGGAGTTCCTGGGACTGCCGGACGTGGCGGCGTTACACGAGTCGGACCTGGAGCGGGCCATTATAAATCACTTGCAGCGCTTCCTGCTGGAGCTCGGTAACGGCTTTGCCTTTGTCGCCCGGCAGAAGCACATCCGCATCGAAGAGCAGGATCGTTTTATTGACCTGGTCTTCTATCACTGCCGTCTCAAGTTCTATCTCCTAATCGATCTCAAGGCCGACGAGTTGACCCATGCGGACGTCGGGCAGATGGACGGCTATGTGCGGATGTACGACGGCCTGTTCACCGCACTGGATGATAACCCGACGATCGGCCTGATTCTCTGTACTGAGAAAAACGAGACCGTGGCGCGCTACTCGGTGTTGAACGACCGCAAACAAATATTCGCCTCCAAATACATGATCTGCCTGCCTTCGGAGGAACAGCTCCGGCTGGAAGTCGAGAAAGAGCGGCGGCTGATCGAAGCGGCTCGGGAAGATAGCGACCATGAGTAACAAATTTTTCCCTCCGCGTCCACAATCGCGGCCTACCATCTACGCCTACGAGGATACCAACCCGCAGTATGCGGGCCTGCTCAAAGTCGGCTACACGACTGTGGACGTGCAGAGCCGCGTCACCCAGCAGTATCCGACGTTGCGTCCCGGCAAGCCGCCGTACCGGATAGTTCTGGAAGAGTCCGCCATGCGCAATGACGGGACGGTGTTCACTGACCATGACGTACACCGGATGGTGCGGATCAACGGCGTCAAGAACCCCGAAGGCGAATGGTTCCGATGCTCGGTGGATCAGATCAAGGCGGCTATCATCGCGGTGCGGACCGGGCAACTGAACGAAGAGAACCGGTCGCTGGATTTCAAGATGCGGCCGGAACAGGAAGCAGCGGTCGAGAAGACGGCGGTCTATTTCGCCAGTTGGCGCAAAGAGAAGGGCAACCGCAACAAGCCGCCGCACTTTCTCTGGAATGCCAAGATGCGTTTCGGGAAGACCTTTGCCTCCTACCAGTTGGCGAAGAAGATGGGCTGGCGCAAGGTGTTGGTGCTGACGTTCAAACCGGCGGTGCAAAGCGCCTGGGAGGAGGACTTGAAGTGTCACGTGGACTTCAAGGGCTGGCAGTTCATCAAGCCGGGCGGTCTTTCGTATGAGGACGCCGACAAGAAGAAGCCTTTCGTGTGCTTCGGGTCGTTTCAAGACTACCTGGGCCGCAACCCAAGTACAGGAGGTATCAAGACGAAGAATGAATGGGTGCATTCTACGACTTGGGATTGCGTGGTTCTGGACGAATACCACTACGGCGCATGGCGGGAGAACGCAAAGGAGTTGTTCGAGGCGGAGGATGAGAAGGAGATGGCCTTCGGTGAGGGGCAAGGAGCGGAATTCCTGAAAGATCGGGACGAAGAGATCGAAGACATCATGCCGATCACCACAGACGGTTATCTCTACCTGTCCGGCACGCCGTTCAGAGCAATCGCGTCAGGCGAGTTCATCGAAGAGCAAATCTACAACTGGACCTATTCAGACGAACAGCGGGCTAAGCGGGACTGGAAAGGCCCAGGCAACCCCTATGCCGCGTTGCCTCGGATGGTGCTCCTAACCTACCAACTCCCGGACGCGATCCGTGAAATCGCAATGCAGGGCGAGTTCAACGAGTTCGACTTGAACGTATTCTTTTCAGCCGAGGGTGTCGGCGACAAAGCGAAGTTCAAGTATGAAGACGAGGTTCAGAAATGGCTGGACCTGATTCGCGGCGCATTTATGCCGACCAGCATTGACAACCTGAAGCTCGGAGCGCAGAAGCCGCCGATGCCGTACTCGGACACGAGGCTACTAGGTGTGCTTTCGCACTCGTTCTGGTTCATGCCAAGCGTGGCGGCCTGTCACGCTATGCGGAACATGCTGGCGAAGAAGCAGAACAGGTTCTACCACGACTATAAAATTATAGTTGCGGCAGGGAGCGCCGCCGGAATCGGCGTAGCCGCTTTGCCGCCGGTGCTGGAGGCAATGGACGATCCCCTCAAGACTAAGACTATCACCCTGTCCTGTGGCAAGTTGACCACAGGTGTGACGGTGAAACCGTGGACGGGCATTCTAATGCTGCGCAACTCCTCCAGCCCGGAGACCTATTTTCAGGCTGCATTCCGGGTGCAGTCTCCCTGGACGGTTCGAAACTCCGATGGTGCAACCCCGAACGAAGAGCAGGTCATAAAAGAGGAGTGCTACGTTTTCGACTTTGCTCCGGACCGGGCATTGCGGCAGATTGCCGATTACAGTTGCCGGTTGAATATTAACGAGGCGAACACGGAGAAGAAAGTGGAGGAGTTCATAAGTTTCCTGCCGGTCCTGGCCTACGACGGCAGTTCAATGAAGCAGATTGACGCTGCTGGCATTCTTGACATGGCCATGAGCGGCACGACTGCAACTCTGCTTGCGAGGCGCTGGGAAAGCGCCCTCCTGGTAAATGTGGACAACAACACCTTGCGGCGCCTGATGGACAACAAGAAGGCGTTGGATGCCCTCATGAGCATAGAAGGTTTCCGCAATCTGAATCAGGACATCGAAACCATCATAAACAAGTCGGAAGCAGTGAAGAAGGCCCGCAAGGAGGCCAACGACGAGGAGCTATCCACCAAGAAGAAGAAGGAACTAACCGAGGAAGAAAAGGAGTACAAGAGCTTGCGGAAACAGATTCAGGAGAAGCTAATAAAGTTTGCCACGAGGGTTCCTATCTTCATGTACCTTACCGACTACCGGGAGAGATCGTTGAAAGATGTGATTACGCAACTGGAACCCGGGCTGTTCAAAAAGGTAACAGGCCTGGTAGTGAAGGACTTCGAGTTGCTTGTTAGTCTGGGGGTCTTCAACAGCAACCTGATGAACGACGCAGTGTACAAGTTCAAGCGTTATGAGGATTCAAGTTTGATCTATACGGGCATAAACAAGCATGAGGGCGAGGATATAGGCCTATACGACACTGTATTGAGACAAAAAGATATAACAGAGATAAAATAAAAGGAATGGGTGTCCCAGAATCAAATGATATTGGGACAGCAAGTTGCTATCAATAAGCTCTATTAATCCACAGGTTCAGCGCGAATGCCGGATAAATGAAAATGGAGAATAACATTATGTTTGGATCCAAGAGAAAGGTTTAATTTTTTATAATCTTTTCGTTTAATAGAGAACACCTGCTGGTAGTCAAGAATTTTAATACGATTGAAACCACATCCTTAAAAACTTTGTATCAAAACTAATATTATGCATTCGTCATGGCAATATAATAAAGGGGTGTCCTGCAATGGTGGCGGACGGCTTTGCGGAAGCCACGATTGCAGGCGGGTGGTGGGGCTCCGGCGGTTGGTTCTGCCGCCCGTACTCGCGGACGACGCTGGGCCAGCAGGACCGGCGGCGGCCGTGTGTGCGGGCGTTGGGGATGCCCCGAGGACCGGATGAGGCTTGGCGATCCGGACCGCAGGGCGGGTATATAGGAGTGGTAATCCGGCGGCCCGGAAAGGACCGCCGGATCCGGATTATTATGAAAGGTGCCTTGAAACGAGCTTCGTCATTTCGAACATGCTGACCGTCTTTTTCCCGCCAAAGACCTTCTTGAGATTTTCGTCAGCATTGATGTTGCGTTTGTTTTTAGCATCCTGGAGCTTGTTTTTCTTGATGTACTCCCAAAGTTTTTTAACGACCTGTGTCCTGGGTAGTGCCTTGGAGCCTACTATCGCCGCCAGCTCTTCGCTTGGAGTGAGTGGTTTCATGAACGCCGCATTAGCCTTTTTTGCTGCCATTGAGAACTCCTGTAGTTTAGGGTTGATAGAAACGAGAATACGCCTTGAAATATAAATGTCTTTCTATATAGCGCACCAGCGTCATGTTCAGTGCGCGCAGGCTTGGGCCACGACATCCGCGGCCGATGGTTTAACGTGCAAACCCTGTGATACTTTTGCTCTAAATGTTTAAGAATACCCAAAAGACAGGCCTTGGCTCCTCTCTTCATGGCGGAACGAATGGAAAAGAGACCCGCCGGGACAGCCCGCAAATAAGGCGTGTCGGCGGTTTTTTCATGGAATGAAAGAAATTAGTTCCATTTTCTGGAACTAAATATTATATTATAGGTATGCGCATAATCTCGCGGTCAACCCTGAAGGCCTTCTGGGAGAAACCGGAATACAAGGATTCCGAGCAGCCGCTCAAGGAATGGTACCAGGAGGCCTCGAAAGCGGATTGGAGCACGCCGAACGAAGTGAAAGCGCAATTCGGCAGCGTCAGCGTCATTGGAAACCAAAGGCTAGTCTTTAACATAGCAGGGAACAAATACCGGCTCATTGTGGCGGCAAAGTATGCGTTCAGGTGCCTGTACGTCTGTTTTATAGGAACCCACAAGCAGTACGATAAAATAAACGCCGAGGAGGTATGGTCAAATGAATATTAAACCAATCAAAACCGAAGCGGATCACAAGGGCGCGCTGGCGGAGATACGGAAACTGTGGGAGGTTGAACCCAACACTCCGGAGGGCGACAAGCTCGAAGTGCTCATCATGCTCGTGGACGCCTATGAGGAAAAACACCATCCCATTGCGCCGCCCAATCCGGTCGAGGCTATAAAATTCAGGATGGACCAGGATGACTTACGGAGAGTGGACCTGGCCCGCATCGTGGGTGGTAAAAACAGAGCAACAGAAGTGCTAGCAGGGAAAAAAATGACCCGTACAATGATAGAGAACCTGCATAACAAACTCGGCATTCCGTACGAATCGCTGTTCGGGCCGCACGATCATATTAATTGCGTCAATGCATACAGGATCAGTATGGACACGGACCGGAAAAGAACCGTGCGCCGGGAATGGTTCGACAGAAGAAGGGAGGCGGCATAATGTATCTCACATCTCAACGGGTCGTTTCAAAAGATGGGCAAGAAGGGATCAATTCATTCTTTCACCTTCACCGGCCGCATAAACAGCCGAAGCTTAAAGGCCCCGCAGATATAACGGCCGTGGCCGAAGACAATACGGGAAAACTCATCAAGGACAATTGCGAGGTGGAACCCGGAGGCAATCGAGTTAAAAGCTACCTGGATATTGTGGCTCCGGACGATGCAGGCGAAAAACAAATAACCGCAGCGCTTGACAATTTACAAGGCGAGATCGACCAATCCAAAATGTGGCCGATTACTTATTTGGCCGATGGCATAGGGATCCGCTTCAATACGGACATGGAATTGTACAAGGCGCTTGAGGAAGAATTCTCCACGCTCAAGGCCAGCGCCCTTGCGTTGTTGCGGAGCGCCCGGAAATAAATACGGGTGTATCAAAAACAGTCATATTTAAGAATAGCATAACACATTGTCGTATGGCAAGATAGCAATTCAAACGCTAATTCATTTGCTTCAAAAAGAATTTTTAATATTCAGGTGGATTTTTCCCTCGAGCACAGGGGAATTCCGGGCCAGGCCATAGTCTATCCCTAAAAGTCCAGCTTTTGTTTTCAATGAAAAGCCTGCGCCGTATCCGAACAGGAGGTTGCGCGCGGAAACCTCCCTGAAAATCGCCGGTCTATCCGCTGTGGCGCCAAGGTCGAAAAAGAGGGCAAAGCGCGAACGCAGTCCCGCGAGAAACCGGTATTCGGTCCTTGCAAAGGCGATGGTTTTCCCGTAAAACTGGTTTTCCCGGTAGCCCCGCACGGTCAACGCGCCGCCCAGGGGAAAAAGTTCGCCCCTGTTCAACGTGGGATCGTTTGATGCCAGCGTTCGGTAGGCGGCCTTGCAATACAGCGCTTGGGTCCTCCCCATGGGCAGGATATATTCGGCGTTCGCGGAAAAGGCGGCTTCGTTGAAAACCCCGGTGCTACCCCTTTTTCTTCCGTAGCGCACTGGGAGTTCCAGGAAATATCCAGACCTGGGATTGTCGGGAAAATCGCGTGCATCGATTGTAATGCCTGCGAGCGTGGCATAGGTCCGATCAGTGGAGAAGAACGAACCTGTGTCGCGGTAGGTATTGGCTGACTGGGCAATGCCTGTGGAAAAGGTGACTTGGTCGGAAAAAGGAACCACTATACGTACTCCGGTTTCCCAGATGGTATAGGCTTCGGCTTCATCCGTATGGTAAGAAAAGGCGCCTTCGGCGCTGATTCTGCTTCCCAATACCCAGGGTTCGCGGTATCTGAAATCCCCGGAAAGCACCGGTGTTTCACGCAGATAATCAAAGCTCAGGCTTCTGCAGGTGCCGGCAATGTTTCCCAGGGCAAGATGGGCATATCCGGAAAAACGGTTTTCACCATCCCCTTCCTGGCCCGGCGCATAGCCAACCATGCCCTCGGCGCTGTTGTGCGAACCTTCTACAACTCTGATATGCACATCAGCCACTCTGCGGCCCTGCTGCACTGTGATGCGCGGCTCTTCAACCGTCTCAAAGAGACTGCTCCGCGCCAGGCGGGCAGTGAGTTTCAAAAGCTCAGTCTGGCTGAATAACGATCCTTCTCTGAACCCGGCAAGGCGGGTAATGGCCCCGGGCTTTGTGGTGGCAGCGCCATACACATAGAGGTTCCCGAAATGGTAGCGTCCCTTTTCGCTGATGGCAAGTGAAACGATAACGCCTTCCGGGCCATACGTGAATTCCCGCGGCGAAATTTCACAAAAGGGGAACCCGTGGTTTTCGTACCAGGCCAGCATGGCCTGTATGATACCCGTTACCCGCTCCTCGCTGAATGGTTCGCCGCGTTTGAATGAGGCATAGCTGAGAAGCGTGTCAGGCGGGATTTTATCGTTGCCAACCATAAGGACGGACGCAAAGGGCGACCGCGCACACTCGGTTATTGTGATCGTGGTAACCGAATCACGGCTTTGTGAATCAAAGGAGACGGCGAAGAAACCCTGCGTGTGATAGAGCCGCCGCAGGGCCGGAATGGGGTCTGTTTCCGCGGCAGCCGCGGCAAGCGTTGCCTGATCAAAGAAACGGTTTCCCGCAAACAAAAGACGCGCATGCGCAGGCCTAAGAGTAATGGCGAAGACGATCCTCTTTTCACGCGCACCCATGGTTTCCACGGTAATACTGGCTGTCAATGACCTATCGGCATACCACGAACGCATGCGCCGCATGTCGCCCTGGAGCGAATCATCGGCAAAGGGTCCCCCCTCTTTGTGATAGAGCAAGCGGAGCGGCGGCACAGGGCTCTCCTCAGGTTCAGGCGCCAAGGCAAGGGAGCGCACCCAGGCGCCTTCGCTCACAGTAATGGTGATGGTGCATGAACCGCGCAGACTGTCCTGTGTTGTGGAAAGGAGGAAGCCGCACGAGAGCGCGGCCTCTTTTTCATACGCCTCCCTGAACCGGGCAAAGGCGTTCCCGATCATCGCTTCGGTCGTGGAATCCCCTTTTCTGACAGCAAAGAGCGCGGCTGCTTCCGGGACCGACGTTGCGCCTGAAATGACCACCGAATCGACCAGCATGCTTCCCTGTACAATGGAACAGAGAATAACAGTCAATACCAGTATCAGACGTCGCATGGTTTCCTCTTAAAAATAGGCCTTGAGTTCCGCGGTGGCCCGATGCACCGCCTTCGGGGCATTGTCTTCACGTTCGCCCGCATAAAAAAGGTTCAGGTGCATGTTCTGGTTAAAGGCATAGTTGGCTGAGATGCTCCATCGATGGGTTGTTCCAGGCGCGTTGCCGTCGGCCATTTCATAGAGGAGCCAGGACGCACGGGTGCGTACATGGGCGTATTCGTACGATGCCTCGGCCTTTCCCTTTTCCGCGACCGAAACCATGATGCCCGGCTTCAGGGAATAGTGGGTTGCGCGCACCAGGTCGGTGGGGCCGGTCTGGTCGCTCTGTCCCGCAACAAGCGACAGGGGGAATGAGAGGAGACGGTGCGCGCGCCACGACACTTCGGTGGCGATTTTTCTGTTCCTGATGGCATAGACAAGAGCGGGCTGCTCCTTTGTCCGGTCAATCCACTCAAGCGACGGCTCGCTTTCGATGGTGAGGCTTTTTTTGAAAGCCTGGCGCACACGGAGCGAATAGTAATAGTCGTTCCACTCATCCGCGGCATATAGGCTGTCGCTTATGGGACGGTAAAAATACCTGAAGCGCGGATAGAGCCTGAGCCTAAGCGAAAAGCTGTTGCCTTCGGGCTGCAGGTTCACGTCCTGTTTTGCGGACAGCAGATAGCGTGCGCAGACGCCTCCGTCAACCGCGCCGGGTACAGGGTCGGGGATGTACCGCAGCAGGGTGCGTTGCACCGATCCGCCGTAGGCCATAGGGTACTTGTCCTGTTCCGCTGAAATATAGGTGTCGAACCAGAGATCTTTAAGAAAGCCGGCTGATTTTTTCAGGGCGTCGAGGCGGTTGAGATACGCTGAAATCCGCAGAGTGAGGTCAGCGGCGTTGATGTCTTTGCCGGCCGCGTTCGCATCGACCCGCGCGCCACGCAGCGCATAGTCGCCGCCCGGTCTGAAGACGTAGTCACCGGAGACGGAGTCCTTGCGATAGTCGCCAAGGCCCGCTCCGACGAACTCGTAGAGGTCGACCATGACCTGTGAGCGCGTGGCAAGGAGCGAGTACTGGAGGCGCACGTCGCACGCATTGTCAAAAGGAGATATTGCCGCGTTCGCCTCAACCAGGTCGCTGCCATACGATTGCCAGCGTCCGCCTTCGAGGCGGTTTGACCGGCGGTTTGTCATTTCCAGATCGAGCGTTGCCGCGGCAGGACCGTTGAGCGCGATCCGATGGACAATGGTCAGGCCCTTGGCGGAATCGACCAGCCGCGCCGGATCATCGCCGTTCCCCTTCATGTCGTTACGGAAGGTGATGGAATTTTCTCCGGAAAAGATGCCGATGCGGCCGCAGGCGGCCCCTGCGGTGTATTCCTGGTAGCTGTTCCGGGTTGCCAGCAGCGGCCCGCGCGTTTTTTCCACCTGTTCGCCGATGAATCCCGCCCGGGGAGAGAATTTTCCAATGCGCGCGCCAGCGCTGACCGTGGTGCGTTCCACACTTTTTTCCGTGTCGGCAATGGAAGCGGCGATGAATTCCTGCAGCGCGTTCAGGGTGCGGTCATTGGCGCGCAGGGCGCAACCGGCCGATGCGCGGTATGCGCTTTCCTGGTCAAGTATGGCCTTGCCCGCGGCGCCGGTCACTTCGATCTGCTTCAGGGGCGCATAGGCGAGCGAGCCTTCTGCGGTAGAAAGCAGGGGCTGGCGGGAAACCGGAAAAGAGAGTCCCCATTTTTTGTCAAACACATAGTAGTTCTGAACGGGCGAAAAAGGGGTGAAGCGGGCCTGGAGATATTCCTGCTTACCAATAAGGGTGAAGAGGCCGGGCCCTTTTTCCGGGATATAGTTGCCTAGACGCAGAGTGAATTCATTTACCGTGGCGCCGCCTGTATTGTCGCGGTCGTCGCGGTCGGAGAGTGCGTTGTTGTCCATGGCGCTTGCAGCCGTTTCGCCGTGTATGGTAATATTGCCTGAAGGGGCAAAGGAGTAACGGAACGACCCCACGGCGTGGTCGCGGGGCAGGGAGAGACGTTTTCCGGGAACAAAGGAGCCGTTGCCGGTACCCCGGTATTCGTAGTATACAGTGCCTCTGGCGTAGGTGCCTGAAAGATTGGGGTCAATGGGAGTTGTGTCAATTACCGGTGCATAGCTTCCCTGCGCGCCCGCGTCGGTGAACGAGACGTCATAGATTGGTTTGTTAATGAATCTCCAGACACTGTCCGGCGGATAGTGGATGAAATGCGAGTCGGGCGCGCTGCTGCGCGCGTAAAAGCCGCGGTAGATATAGACGCTGTCCGGGTCCATGAGGAAAACGCCGCTGCCTTCGGCAAAGCCCGAATCTCCCGCAGTTTTCATTGCCAGGCGGTCGTTATCATCGAGTGCGCCACGCACCGGATGAGCCCAATCGTCACGTTCACGTACGATCGATCCGCTGAGGGTGAGCTTTTTTTCAAAAAGGGAGGCGTTGCCGCTTCCGGCAAGAAGCGTGGAGGGGTAGTCCCGCTCGCTGTATTCATACTCAACAGTAATAGTGTTATCCGCAGTGATGAGACACCGCGGAGTGAATATGATCTGACCGTTGCCGTATTCAATAATATAGTCCCTGTTCTCGCCGCGCTGTTTTATTGTGCCGTCCACCAGGACCCTCTCGGTGCCTGCAAGGACAATTATGCCTGATGCGCCTTCCTTCGAGGTGAGGCGGTAGGGGCCCTGGTTCTGCTCCTGGCCGTGGAATTCCATGACATGATATGAGCCTTCCGAGACCGCGGCCGCCGCTGAGATCCGGCCATCGGCCGCGCCGCGGTACTGCGCCTGGACTCCTTTTACTTTCCGGCTGAAGGCGCCGAACCTGGCGTCTGTCTGGGCCAGATACAAATCGCCCAGTGAACCCTTGAGCCGCGGCGACTCGATCTCGACCAGCACCCGGTCTACCTCCCTAATTGATTCCGTGTTTCCCTCGGGCTGGAAGGGCAGGTTCTGGTCGGTCAGTATGGCGCGCACCGAGACATTGTCCGCGACCGTTCCTTGTATAGTGACGTCAAGGGCCTGGTCTATTGAGAAAGCGTTTCCCGAGCCCATTGATATGCCGATGGTTTTGCTGCCGCCAATGACCAGGGTTGACGGTTCATCCACGGGTATGTCCGGCGCAGAGGCTTCTCCGCCGGCTTCGGCCGTGGAGTCATATGGCTGTAGTGCGTTCTCCTCGCTGCGGTGAAAATAGACGGGTTTGAAATCGAGCGAAAATTCCTCGAAACAAACGAGCAGGGTCTCGGCCTCCATTGCCCCGGAAAGCAGGGTTATGCGCCGGGCAAGGTAATCAACGCGGTAGTCTGTCCCGTCCTTGAGTTCAACGCCCCTGCGGAATAGGCGCACTGACCCGGTCATCACTTTTTTCTGAGAAACCGTTAACGTGTCGCAGTCAGCGGCCACCACTGCGGTGCGCGAGACCGGGGAGAAGAAAGGCCCTTCAGCGCCGGCAACAAGGCAGCAGGTACACACGAAGGTGGCAAAGAGAGTGCGCATATGCAGGCTCAGGGTATGGAAAAGACGCAGATTCGTTTTCCCTGTGTATCGACAATATACCAGCGTCCAAAGCCGCAGCAGATTGCGCCGGGAACACAATTGCCAGACGCGTTCTCGAGGCTGTATTCCGCGCCTTTGGCCCCCTGTATGGAGTAAGTGGTGAGGGAGCGTTGCCGCGCATCAGCCGCAACGATCGCCGTATCGCCGCACGCGGCCAGGCCGCCCGCGGGTATGGAGTGGTCTGTTGTAAATGATCGGACCAGCGTGCCGAACCGGTCAAAGACAAAGATGGCGCCCGCGGCGGCGTCCGCCACGCAGATGGCGTTTCCCGCAACCGCGATTGCGCAGGGAACAAGGGGAGCGCCGTTGAGGTCGCGGTAGGTTTTCAGGAATGGGGTGACGCTGTTGTCCTTTTCCACGCGCATGATGGCGTTGTTCAGGCGGTCGCAGACAAAAAGCGTGCCGTCGTTTCCCGCGGCTATCGCGGCAGGATAGAAGGGCGTCTGGCTTTTTTTCGATGAGAGACGGAGTGAAGAGAGGAGACACAGATTGTTGTCGTACTGGACCAGCCTGCTGTTTCGTTCATCGCTTACGAAAAGATCGAACCCCCTGCGCCGGGTTATACCCGAGGGAGTGTTGAGGCCCAGCGCCCCTGAACTGGCGCCGCCTGTTTCGGCAATGAGGGCGCCTGAAAAGGAATATTTAAACACGCAGTTTTTTCCAGGGTCTGTGACCGCAATGCCGCTGTCTGCGCACAGAACCAGCCCTGCCGGCAGGGAGAGATTCTGGCCAAAGGCAAAAAGAAAGGGAAGGGGATGGGCCGCGAAAGCGGCCGTGGCCAGCGCCAGAACGGCAATCAGGGACTTCATGGGGCTTTTGAAACGGTCTTTGTACGGTCTCAATTGATGTCGAGAATCATGAGCGTTACATCGTCGGCAATGGCAGCTTTTCCCGTAAACTCCCTGAAATCGCGTATGATTTCGGTCTGGGCGTCTTCAGGCGAAAGATTCACCGTCTTTTTAGCTATGGACTCGAGCCGTTCGAGCGAATACATTTCCTCGGACATATTCTCGGCCTCGGTGAGCCCATCGGTGTAGAGGATCATTCGGTGGTTCTCTTTGAGCGGCATAACATTGTCTTTCACCATGGCGTCGTCGAAGACGCCCAGGAAAATGCCTTCGGCCTTTATCTGGCGCGAGTCGCGCGTTGCCTTGTCAATAATGAGGATGGGATTGTGCCCTGCGGACGAATACGTGAGCATGTTCTCCCGAAGATTGAGAATAGCGTAAAACATGGTGACAAAGTTGTCGGTCTTGATGTCCTGGTTGAGCACCCGGTTGATCTCCGAGAGGGTCTCGCGGGTGGAGTGGATATTGGTGTGCGACTTGATGAGGATTTTAACCATTGACATAATGAGTGCCGCCGCCATGCCATGGCCCGAGACGTCGGCGACAAGCATGCAATAGATGCCGTCGCCTATCTGGAAAAGGTCGTAGTAATCTCCGCCCACTTTTGTGGCGGGTACATAGGTGGCGGCGCAGGAAAAACGCTCGGTTTTGGGCAGGTTCTGCGGGAGCAGGGAGAGCTGTATTTCCTGGGCCTGTTCGAGATCCTTGTTTATTTTGTCATGGGCCACTTTGAGGTCGTGGTTGATTTTATTGATTTCGACATTGATGCGCTGCAACTCCTTGTTCGCCTTTTTCAGGTCTTCGTAGGTCTGGAAGTTGTCGAGGATGAGGCCTGCCTGGCTTGCCAGGGTTGAAAGGACCGTGATGTCCTCGCTTGTGGCAAGGGTCTCGGACGATGGACGGTCCATCCAGAGCACGTGGTTGCACTTGAAGAGCGGGCACAGGACGCAGAGCCTGCGGCGTTCGTCCTCGCTCACATGGGAATGGCGCTGGTTGCTTCCCTGGATTGTCCAGCAGTAGGGGTTGGGATTGTTGTACGCCGGACATTCCTTGATGGTGCAGTTGTGAAACTCGTGGCAGCGCGTGTACGATTTTGTGACAATCGGAATGGTGAGGTATGACCGGGGCGAGAGGGAGCCCATTGGGTCGTCTTTCGCCGATACCGGATCGACGAAGATGGGACGGTTGAGAAAGATGGTGTCGGCTATGTCGCCGCCCTCAATGAAACTCAGCGGTACCGCGAGATCTTTTACCAGGGCGTCGGGAATGCCGGTCCAGGTGACGGGCCGCAACACAAACCCCTCGGGATCGACCTTGAAGAGGATGATGCGCTCGAACTCCATGGTATCGTGGATGCCCAGCATCATGGTGCGGAAGACCGACGCAAGATCCGGGGTGGACATCATGACTTTAGTAATCTCGGTAATGACCGAGGTGGCCATGAGCTGGCTCTTGAGCTGTTCGTTCTGCTGCCTGAGGAGGTCGATCTCGGTCGCTGGTTTTTGGGTCATTATATGAAAAAGATAACCATATGTCCTGAATGAGGTCAATATATGGGTCCGGGAGCGTCATGCTTCACGATCATCCATGAAACAATGTATATTTTGCTGTTATGCTTTTCGACCTTCACCTTCATACAACCCTGTCCGACGGCGCCATGAAACCGGCCGACATCGCACGGCTCTCAAAGGAACAGTATACGGGCGCAGGGGTCGCGGACCATATCTCACCATACCAGAAGATACGGGACGAACAATCGTTCGCCGCATACCGCAAAGAACTTTTAAAGCACGATCTGCTGGCGGGCGCCGAGATATGCCTGGGTCCCGTAATTGACATTTCACAAGAAAGCCTCTCTTCGCTCGATTATATCATCGGGTCCATCCACGCGCTTTTCTTTGACGAAAACCTGTCGCTCTATTTTTGGGACGATCGGGTCCGCTTTCCCAACCTGCAGTATTTGGTCGACCACTACGCCAAAACCGTGGTCCATTTTCTCGATACCGCGCCTATCAACATCATGGGCCATCCCACGCTGCTTCCCATGTTTATGCAGAGCAAGGGCATCATTGACCCCTTCTCGGACAGCCAGATACACGATATGGTGGCCGCGGGGGTGCGCAACAAAGTCGCCTTTGAGATCAGTTCGCGCTGGAAAGTCCCCTCGGAACGCTTTTTACGCGAGTGCGCTCGCCAGGGGGCGTTTGTGTCGCTTGGGTCAGACGCGCATACGGCCGACCAGGCCTTTAATCTTGATTTTCCGCTTCAGATGATGGAAAAGACGGGCATAGATCGCGGCCAGCTTTTTGTGCCCGTGAAGAAGACCCGGTGAAACGCTGCCCGATCAGAGGGTCACGCCTTCCAGTGTGCCGGTCACACGGTCAGCGCCCGCTTTTTCGAGCGCCCCCTTTTTTGCAAACCCTGTGCGAACTCCCAGCGTTTTTGCGGCGATGCGTTTGCCGCACTCAATGTCCGCTACCGTGTCGCCGATGACCCATATATCGTTGAATCCCTTGACGCCGAAGCGGCGTTCGCATTCCTTAAGGGCGCGGACAGCCAAGTCGCCGCGGCTATCGCCCGAATCGCCAAAGGCGCCGCAGACAAAGAAGTCCCAGAGGCCCACCGTGGTCAGCTTGATGCGCGCTCCCTCGGGAATGTTGCCAGTAAGCAGGGCGAGACGCCAGGTGTTTTTGTGGCGCTCCAGGAAGTCGCGCACTCCCGGATACACGGTCCACGATTGTCCTGTGAGGCGCGCCTCATTGCGCAGCAACTCACAATACTTCCGCGTGAACGTCTCCCATGCCGTACGTCTCTGCGCAAAGGGAAAACCGGCCGATTCCAGTATACTGGTGAAGATGATGCAGTCGAGTTTGCCGGCAAAATGGCGCGGCGTAAGGTGAAGAGATGTTCCAAGCGCTTCTTGCACAGCGCCTGAGAAGGCGCGCATGCCCGCCCCGCCGGTATGCAAGAGCGTTCCGTCAATATCGCAGAGGAGCAGGCGCTCCGGGTCCATAGCGTCCCCCGTTTTTTCGCATCTAGTGCGCCGATGTATTGACAAACGCTATTATTTTATCGGCAACGGACGCTGGGGAGAAGCCGAATTTTTCATCGAGCACCTTGAAAGGCGCTGAAGCGCCGAAACGTGTCATACCTACCACTTTTCCGCGCACTCCAACCAGGCCCTGAAGAGTGACCGGCAGCCCTGCGGTAAGGCCAAAGGTGGGAACAGCGGGCGGCAGGATTTTTTCCTGGTATGCGGGGTCCTGCTCCCTGAAGAGGCCTTCTGACGGCGCGGAAACGATCTGGATGGTCACGCTCTTTTTTGAAGCCACGATTTTCGCGGCTTCAACAAGCGTTGCCACTTCGGAACCATTTGCCACAAGAACAAGGCCGGGTGTTCCCTCTGTATTCTGGACAATATACGCACCCCGGACCGCTTCGCAGGCATCTGTATAGCGTGTGGATCCGGGCCGGGCCGGAAGATCAGTGATGGCCTGGCGCGACAGGAGCAGGGCCGTGGGTGTTGTCTTGTTTTCAAGGGCCATCTTCCACGCTACCGATGTCTCGGCCGCATCAGCGGGCCGCAGGACCAGCATACTGCGTTTGCCCGATAGGTTGTTCATGTGTTCGAGTAAACGGAGTTGCGCCTCGTGTTCAACTGGCTGGTGCGTGGGTCCGTCCTCGCCAACTCGGAAGCTGTCGTGGGTCCAGATATATTTTACCGGCAGCTCCATGAGGGCCGCGAGCCTCACCGCGGGTTTCATATAATCGGAGAAGGTGAAGAAGGTGCCGCACGCGGGAATGATGCCGCCGTGGAGCGCCATGCCGTTCATGATCGCTGCCATGGTGAGTTCAGCCACGCCGGCCTGGAGAAAAGCGCCGGAAAAATCACCCTTTTTGAATGGGGTGGTGTTTGCGAGAAAGCCGTCAGTGTTGTCACTATTGGAAAGGTCAGCTGACGAAACAACCATGTTTCCCACGGTTTTTGCGAGGATTGCCAACACATTTTTAGATGCAGCGCGCGTGGCAATGCCGGGCTTGTGCGCAATGGCTGCAAAATCGATCGCAGCAATGTTTCCTGCCATATAGTCGCGGAGGGCCGCGGCTTTGTCTGCGTTGTTCTCTTCCCAGGTACGCTGTTCCGCATTTCGGGCGCGAGCTAGGCGCGTTTTTTTCTTCAAAGCTTTTTTATACAACGCTGCCACCTCAGCAGGAATCACAAAGGGATTGTCAGGGTCTGCGCCCAGATTCTTCATAGTCTTTGCAAAGGAGGCGCCTGCTTTGGAGAGAGGCATGCCGTGGGTTTCAACTTCGCCCTCAAAACGTGTATTGTCCTCTTTTACCGCGCCTTTTCCCATGATTGTTTTGCCAATAATCAGCGTGGGCTTTTCGGTTTGCTTCAGGGCTTTTTTAAGCGCCTTCCGTATCTGCGCATGGTTATTTCCATCGATGGTGAGTACGTTCCATCCCCAGGCCTTGTATTTCATTGCAGTGTCCTCGCTGGTCACCACGTTGGTTTTTGTGGAAAGCTGGACATCGTTTGCATCGTAGAACATGATAAGGTTGGAGAGGCCCAAGTGGCCGGCAATACGTCCCGCTGCCTGCGAGACTTCTTCTTCAATGCCGCCGTCCGATATGTAGGTATATGTCTTGTGCGCGGTCCATTCGCCAAAGCGGGCCGCGAGAAAGCGCTCGGCAATGGCCGCTCCCACGGCAATAGTATGCCCCTGGCCAAGGGGCCCTGAGGTGTTCTCAACCCCGCGTTCAACGTGGAGTTCAGGATGGCCGGGAGTTGGGCTTGCCCATTGCCTGAAGTTCTTTATCTCGTCAATTGAGTAGTGTCCCGTGAGCGTGAGGACCGAGTAGAGCATGGGAGACATATGGCCTGGATCGAGGAAAAAACGATCGCGGAAAAACCATGCTGAGTCAGTAGTGTCAAATTGCAGGAACTCGCTGAAAAGGATATGGATGAAATCAGCGCCTCCCATGGCACCGCCTGGATGGCCTGATTGGGCTTTTTCGACCATTGCGGCGGAAAGGATTCTTATTGTATTGGCTGCTTTGAGGCTCAATTCTTGGTCCATGTGGCACTCCTGTGAAATTTATAAGAGAAAATCACCCTGAAAACACATAAAGATAACCCTTTTTCAAAAAGGAATTCAAGGAGTATCAAAGATACATGGCGCCATTTTTGGCGCCATGCAAGATGTTGTCAACAAACAAATTAAGAAACCACCAATTTTTTACTAAAGTTTTGCCAATGGGTGCCGATATTATAAAGGGGAAGTTGCTTCCCTATTTGTGCCACGGATGGCATGGCAATACCTCATTTTACCAGGAGTAGGCCATGGACATCTCATCTGTTGGTCAGAATCTTCAGTCACCCACCCAAAACACTCAAACAGCAAAGGCCCAACAACCGGCTGAAAAGCAGGATTCTCAAAATACCGGAGAAGACCGTGTTGAAATAAACAGCCGGAATCCCGCGAACAAACAGGAACTTATGGCAACCTATTCCTCTATCAGGGCCAATCAGGCCAGTGCGCTTCGCGGGGGCATCATGAAAGCAATGTTCGGCGCTGGGAATGTCCAGGCGCTGGAAGTGCCCACTGCCGGAAGTACCGGTGTTACCCGGGAGAATATGACCCAAGCCGCCACGCAACTGGCCCAGCAGAGCCAGATAATGGGTACGCAGGCGTCCCAGGACAACCAGGTCGATGCTGGCCGCATGGAAGTACGGATTACCAATCTGGCGCGCAATACGGGTAATGTCATATCCGGACCCCAGGGCTTTGCGAGCCAGAACAATACGGTCGCGGTCAATGGCGCGAACAATACCGTTTCAATGGCTGGGACGCCTGCGCAGGGCGTCAGCCAGGCCACGTTTAACGCAACAGGCGGGCCAAACATCGACAACGCGCGGGTTAATGTCACTGGCGACCGCAACGCAATAGCGTTTGCCGGCGCAAACCAGGAAAATGCGACTCTCAATGTCAATGGCAATAATAACCAGGTCAACGTGGGCAACAATGTCGATAATCTGAACGTGAATGCCGCGGGTAATAATATCTCGGTGACCGTGGGCGACAACAATCCTCTCTCGCGCAACCAAAGCGGGTGGAATGTCAATGTATCGGCAAGTAATGTTTCCATATCAATACAGAACGGACAGGCAACGGTCTCGGGGGCAAATGGCAACCAGAATTTCGCGGTTGAAATCAACAACGAAACCCGTATGGTCACGGTGACCGAATTGCAGAAGGAACAGATCCAGGCTGATCGTACTGTTCCCCTGCCGCAGGCGGAACCCCCCATGAATGACCAGAGTGGATTACCGAACCCCAATGAGGACATTGGAGGGTAAGGGTCTTTTTTTAAGAGGTTACTGTGCCGAATGCCGTTCTTTCATCCGTTTGAGCACATCGCCAAGTGTTCCTGAAAAAGGCCCGGGCGTTTCCATTTTTATCGACACTAACGCCGCGGCAAATTTTAGCGATTCCCGCAGAGCATGGGTAAGCCAGCGGGCAAGATAGGCGCCAAAGTAAGTGTCTTGGTTCAATATTTCTAATTCAGCATGGTCCTTGTTATTAAAATCAAAATGATTACCGCCGAACTAAGAAATCAATAATATTACTTGTATGCGTCCATGCCAAGTCATGCCCTGCATCAGCAAGCATTTCAACATCACCGGTAAAACCAATGTTCTTCAAGGCTTCTAGGGTTTTCTGAGATTTGATGGCCCTATCATGTAGTCCGAGAATTATTCCTGTCTTGGTCTGGATCTTCTTAAATTGCTCTGGCCCCAACAAGTCCATTTTTGCCGGGACCTTTATTCGAAAACATTTAAACGCAAGATTGAATTCTTCCAACCAATTCTCGGCCATGGCCCGTGCAGCCGCATTTCCATGATACGCATTGTTTAAGATCCAAAAACAAAATTGTTTTCTAAAGAAAAGCGATGGTATTGCGCACATGATCAGTCGTGGGAACACACCAAACCTGGGCCAGTAAAAAGCCATGAACGGGGCGAGCAAAGTAATGCGGTGAATTCGTGTAAAATGAGACAAGGCATATTGCGCGCACAACCATGCCCCAAATGAAAGACCCATGAGTTCAATGTTATCGGTAATTCCCAACTGGTTCAGGGTTTGATCTAACCAATCAACAAGATCTGATGTTGTTGATATTTTTGCTGAATAGTAACTTCTGCCAAATTCGTGAATGTTATCTATGGCAACTACTTTGTAGCCAATGTTAATCAGATCGGAAACAATATGGCTCCACATTAATGAAGTGGAAGCTGCACCCTGGAGCAAAACTATTGTTTTACTGTTTTCCAATCCTGATATGCGGACATAGCTTGTTCCAAAAGACGTTTCAATGGTTCGGCATTCTGACGGTACAGGCCAACGTCTGGCTAAATCATCATAGCCTTTTTCGTAGACTATTTTGCACTGTTCTGATTTAAATGGAGTGTATTTCATTTAGATGACGTTTATTCTTTTAGTATAAATTGATACAGCGTTTTTCAAATGTTACTGTGCCGAATGCCGTTCTTTCATCCGTTTGAGCACATCGCCAAGCGTTCCTGAAAAAGGCCCGGGCGTTTCCATTTTTATCGACACTAATGCCGCGGCAAATTTTAGCGATTCCCGCGGATCATGGGTAAGCCGGCGGGCAAGATAGGCGCCAAAGGTGGTATCACCGCGTCCTGTACGGCCAATAGTGCTTGCATTGGAGAATTTCTCGTAGTATTCCTTTCCTTCGACATACCCCAGGACCCCATGGGCATGCGTGACAATCACCTCAGGGCATCCCCACGTTGCAATCCGCCGGGCTGCCGTGGACAAATCGTCAGTACCGGTCAGGGCCTTTGCCTCAACAATGTCTAATTTGACTCTGGCAAGACATGCGACTATGTCTTGTTTACGCGGAACATCATTAAAAGCAACCTGGCCGTTTTTTGGATCAACCTGGCGGACAAAACTCTGCATGTCCGCGGACAGCGAATAGCCGCGCTCTGTGAGTCCTTTGATAAAATCAAAAGAAAACTCCTGGTCACTCATTCCCGCCAGATGGACATAAGCGCTGGCGAGTTCCGGTATATCATCGAGCGTAAAAAAACCGGCGCTTGCCTCCTGAATCACTTCACGTTCGTCTACGTTTTCACTCCGGTGAATAACTACCATCCTGGTTGTTTTTTCCGCAGGGACAAGCGTACATTCAATTCCCGCTGACCGCATGGGCCCAAGTATCTGGTCATCCCCGGGTGACATACGGGTGACAACGGCAATACGCGCGCCGGTTTTGGCCGCGGCCATGGCCCCGCATAGTACGGCGCTGCCGGGTGCGGTCCTGGGTTGTTGATTATGCAAATGCACAATATCCCACGCCATTTGCCCGATAAAAGTAATATCAGCGTTAATCATGAGTGCGCCCTTTCGCTATAGTTATATGACTAGCGCAAAAATATAACTTTTTCAACTTTATATGAAACAATCCCTTTAATTATATTGAACATTCCACTCTTTTTTCAGAGAGGCGCAATGATCACGAACATTATCCACTATTTTAAATCAGGCCCGGACAAACCTCTGAAAAGCGCTGATGCGTCAGTCATCCGGAAGGAGTATGAATTCCGCAGGTGGAGCATCTTTTTCTCCATCACAATCGGCTATGGCTTCTATTATATGTGCAGGCAGAGTCTTTCGGTCATCAAGAAACCTGTTTTGGACGCAGGCCTTCTTGATGCGCAGCAACTGGGCGTCATTGGCGCGGCCATGACTTTTGCCTATGCCTTTGGCAAGTTTTTCCACAGTTTTCTTGCGGACCACAGCAATGCCCGCCGGTTTATGTCTTTTGGCCTGCTCGCTTCGTCGGTCGTCAACCTGCTGTGCGGGTTCAATGAACTGTTCATCGTGTTTGCGATACTGTGGGGAGTCAATGGCTGGTTCCAGTCCATGGGTATCGGCCCCAGCGTAGTGTCAATATCACACTGGTTCAGCAACAGGGAGCGGGGCACCCGTTACGGCATGTTCAGCATTGCGCACAACATCGGCGAAGGCCTTATCTTTATCGGGACCACTTTTGTGGTCAGCAGGTTCGGATGGCATTGGGGATTTTGGGCGCCGGGTCTTGTATGCGCCATTGTAGCTCTGGTGCTTTTACGCACTCTGTCCGACAGGCCCGAGACATACGGTCTGCCGCCTGTGGCCGAATACAAGAACGACCACGCAGGTTCGGCTGCCAGTGCAACCGCGGCCGAGATCAAGGTCATGCAGATAGCGGTGTTCAAAAATCCCTGGGTCTGGGTGCTGGGCATAAGCAGTGCGCTCATGTATATGGACCGGTATGCTATAAACAACTGGGGCATTCTCTATCTGCAGGAGATAAAGGGATATTCTTTGCAGGAGGCGGGTTTTGTTCTCTCATTCTTCGCCATCATCGGGTTTTTCGGGTCCATTCTGTCGGGGCTTGTGTCTGACAGGTTCTTTGCCGCGCGACGCAATGTTCCCACGCTGATCTACGGCCTTATCCTCATCGGCGGACTTTTGCTTTTTTACCGCAACCCGCCAGGGCACCGGTTGTTTGACATAATAAGCATCGGGTTGTGCGGCTTTGGCATTGGCGGGCTCCTGGTTTACCTGGGCGGACTCACGGCCGTTGATATCAGCTCGAAAAAGGCCTCGGGCGCGGCCCTGGGCATGGTGGGCGTCTTCAGCTATCTGGGTGCGACCCTGCAGGACGTACTGAGCGGCCACCTTATAGGAGCGTCAAAACAGATGATTAATGGCAAGGCAGTGTATGATTTTGATAACGCCTTTTATTTTTGGATAGGCGCCTCGATACTATCCCTTCTTCTGGCATGCACACTTTGGAATGTAAAAGCCAAGGAGTGACTATCTTTTCCGGCAAGTAGTTACTGAAAAAGATCATTTTACTTATAATCGAAGTAGAAACAATACAACACTTTTATTAGTTTTCCTATTGACTTTTCATAAAAAAAATAGTATAATTACAGTTGTAGACGAAATAATTAAAAAATATTAATGTTAGAAATAAAAAAATATGACAAAAATGAAAAATATAGTTTCGATTCGTATAGGTTATCAAATAAGGGTGGGGCTGTCCCTTGTTGAGGCAGAGATACCTGGTGCTGTTGGTATTATTCAAATAAAAGATATAGACCAGGCAGGGATTTTCAAACAAGAAGTCCTGCAGAATGGTGGCATGGCGCCATATATCTGGCCCAAGACCATTTCATATATATTACCAGAGACAGATGTTTCCCGTTATTGTGTTCATAAGGGTGATGTTTTATTTCTTTCTCGCGGGCAAAAGGCGTTTGCCATTCCAATTACGGAACCATTGGAAAATACAGTAGCCACGTACTATTTTTACATCCTTCGTCCTGAAACGTCGCAAATTTTACCTGAATATTTGGCGCTAAGCCTGAATTTACCTTTGGCCCAATCCTATATCAGAAATAACCTGGGCGGCACAGGCATGCCTTTCATTACTAAATCGGCTGTTGAGGATTTGCCAATTTCTATTCCTTCTCTCGATATCCAAAAAGCCACGGTCGCATTGGAAAAACTCAGGCAACAGGAAGAGCTTATTTTACGGAAATTAGTTGATGCCAGGCATAGGCAGTTCACGGCAGTGTATAAGGAATCTATTCAACAAGGTACATAAACTCAGGGAGAAGATATCATGGCTGAAAAAGTTTCTCAACAAGAGATCAATGAAATCCTCTGGCGCGCCTGCGACACCTTCAGGGGTACGCTGGATCCTGCCCAATATAAGGATTACATCCTTGTCATGCTTTTCGTGAAGTATATGAGCGATCTTGCCAAGGATAAACAGGCTGAATACAGTGAACGTTATAAAGGCGACAAACAACGCATTGAACGCGCGCTTGCCCGCGAACGTTTTGTTATGCCCAAGGAATCAGATTTCGACTTTCTCTATTCAAAAAGGGAGAAATCGAATATAGGCGAACTCATCAATATTGGTCTTGAGCGTATTGAAGACGCAAACAAGACCAAGCTTGAAAACGTGTTCAGGAACATTGACTTTAATAGTGAACCCAACCTTGGTGAAACCAAAGATAGAAACCGTCGCCTTATTAACCTCCTGAATGACTTTAATAATCCGAAGTTGGACCTGAGACCCAGCCGCATTGGAAACCAGGACGTAATAGGCAATGCCTATGAATATCTCATAGGCCATTTTGCGGCTAATGCTGGTAAAAAAGGCGGAGAATTCTATACACCGGCTGAAGTCGCAACGCTTCTTGCGCGACTTCTCAAACCCAAAGATGGAGATAAAATTTGTGATCCTGCCTGCGGTTCCGGCTCGCTCCTCATCCGCACTGGACGCGAGGTCAAAAGCGGCAACTATGCCCTTTTCGGCCAGGAGTCCAATGGTTCAACCTGGGCGCTCTGCCGCATGAACATGTTCCTGCATGCCATGGACAATGCCCGCATAGAACGGTGCGATACTCTGACAAGTCCCCGGCTTGTGGAAGAAAACAAGCTTATGAGGTTCAATGTTGTGGTCGCTAATCCGCCCTTCAGTCTCGATAAGTGGGGCCATGAGGACGCTGCTCATGACCGGTACAACCGGTTCTGGCGCGGCCTGCCGCCAAAGAGCAAGGCGGACTACGCTTTTATCAGTCATATGATTGAGACCACGCTTGAAGACGAAGGCCGCGTTGGCGTTGTGGTGCCCCATGGCGTGCTTTTCAGGGGTGGTAGTGAAGGAAAAATCAGGCAGAAGCTCATTGAGGATAATCTTCTCAAAGCAGTCATTGGCCTGCCCGAGAACCTTTTCTTTGGCACGGGAATTCCCACGGCCATCCTTGTTTTTGACAGGGCAAAGAAGACAAAAGATGTGTTGTTCATTGACGCGAGCCGCGAATACAAGGACGACAAGACGCAGAACCGCCTGCGCGAAGAAGACATTGCCAAGATTATCGAAACATTTGAGGCGTTTAAAACTATCGACAAGTATTCTTACAGGGCCAAACAGGATGAAATCATTGAAAACGATTTTAATCTGAATATCCCTCGCTATGTGGATACGTTTGTGAAGGAACCGGAGATAGATATCAAAGCTGTCCAGAAAGAGATTGAGGGACTTGAAGAAGAGCTTGTTGCAACACGGAAGAAAATGGCTGGATACTTGAAAGAACTAGGCTATAATTAGTATATTATAGCCTTATAACAAGTATATTATATACTAATATGAGTGCGAAAAGAAGTAATAGCATGTTTACGCCGCTTGATGATAAATTATTGGAACAAGCAATGACAATGCTCGGAGAAATACTGGAGGGAGAGACATTAGATCCAATAAATCTGATTGTTTGCGGTGGTTCCAGCCTGATCGCGACAGGTCTTGTTCAGAGAACAACAAAAGATGTTGATATTATCGCCCTTTTCAACAGTAAAAAAGAGTTGCTTGAGGCCCAGCCGCTGCCGCCTCAATTGATAAAAGCGGCGGAAGTAGTTGCCGTCGAATTGAAACTTCTGAAGAATTGGCTGAATAATGGACCAAGGAGCATCGTCAATCCCCGCATGCCGAATCATGGCCTACCTGAAGGTTTTTTAGAACGGCTGCATGAAAGGGCTTATGGGCCCCGGCTTACGGTCTATTACATCAGCAGGTTGGATCAGATTTATTTTAAAATATTCGCCTCTGTTGACCAGGGAAAACTGAACCGCCACCTGAATGATGTGATTGCTCTGCAACCATCTGAAACTGAACTCGTATCCGCGGCCCGCTGGGCAATGATCCAAGACCCATCAGAGGGGTTCCGCGAAACCTTAAAAGAAATGTTAATGGTGACTGGCTATGAAAGAATCGCTCAACAAATTTAGTGCGCGGTTCCAAGAGGCTTTCTTGGAATTAATTTGGCGCCAATGGTGTGTCTTGGGTGTACAAGGATATTCCGCAAAACCCGGCAACCAGTGCATTGATCCCGAAGCTCTGATTCTGATGACGTGTTCCGTAGGCAGGCGCGAACCACGTCTTTTTGATGAAATGCTTGATTGGCTGGTTTGCTATCAGGAATATGTGAGCAAGCAGCGCCTGCTTCTGCTATCAAAGTCCGGATTGTTCAGCGGCAATGCGGTATGGGCGGCTGTTGAAGGTTTTCTTGCAACTCAAAAAGCCGGTGCAAAATGGCGGAAACAAAAGGATGCACCCAACCGGAATGCAGAGCCGCTCTTCATCTTAAAAGATGGCCGCCCCATGAAAGGGTTTGGAGCCGGGGATGAGGTTTTTCGTTCATTGGGTTTTGAACGGGGCTTGGTTAAATTGAGGGGAATGTCACAACCATTCAGTCCTTCGCATCCTTCCTGTCTGCTTCTGCGGCTCCGGGCGCTCTTTGGGACAACAACGCGAAGTGAAATAGTCCTTTTCCTTCTTACTCATCCGGGCCCGTCCGGCGAAACACCTTCGGCAATTGCCAGGGAAACCGGTTATGCGCAGAAATCCGTCCACAATACCCTGGTTAATATGTCTTTATCCGGCCTTGTATCGCGCAGGCAGGCTGGCCGTGAAGTGCGATACGCGATTGCAAAGGAATTATGCCAGAGTCTGCTTCTGGGAATAAAGGAAAAGCCTTCCTGGCTGAATTGGGCAAGTGTTTTTGTTTTTCTTGAATCACTGTGGATATTGTTAGGCACTCCGGGATTTTACCAGAAAAATGATTCGTTGCAGTCTATTGCCATGCGTGAACTCTGGCAGAAGCATTTGTCCGCCTTGAGTGATAGCGGCCTTGGTGGTGAATTAAGAAGCATTGATCAGCTTAGCGGGAAAGAGCTTGTTGAAACTGTGCTGGAGCAGGTTGAGGAGATGATGGAATCGTTTTTAAAGGTTTAATACGGCGAGGACTTTGAGATGTCTTGGATCACAAGCATGATTGCCGTTGACATAGTAGATGAATTTGGCTATATTATTACTGGCAAACCCGCCGAGCCTCTACTGGATGCAAAACCAGAATGCTTAATTCCGGCGGGTGTTTCTTTTTATGGCCCGATCTTCTATCTTTTCGCCAAGATTGCACCACAGAGCCAATGGTCCACCAGGTTGTTGAAGCTGTTGGAAGATTATCCGGATGTACCGCTGCGGATTATGGGGTTTCCAGAGAATTGGAAGGAATGTCCAATATGAGCAAACGAATGAATAAAAACGATATTAGAAATAAATCAGATTGGCAGAAGATACCTTTTGGTCAAATTGCAGATTTTCGTAATGGAATAAATTTTTTAAGAAAAGACTTTGGTCACACTGTTAAAATTGTTGGCGTATCCGACTTTCAAGATCGATATGTTTGTGATTTGTCAAACCTTGAGACGGTTAGCATCTCGAAACCCAGCAATAACGAAGATATGGTACGAGAAGGAGACCTACTTTTCGTACGCTCAAATGGCAATAAAAACCTTATTGGCAGATGCTTATTGGTTCCTAAAATATCGGAACCAATCAGTCATTCAGGTTTCACCATTCGCGCACGTATTAAAAATGACAGTGTTATTCCTGAATATGTGAATTTGCAGATGCGTACATCCCTAATTCGTAACCAAATTTTCACTGAAGGGGGTGGGACGAACATATCAAATCTTAGTCAAGAAATATTACAACGACTTCTTATTCCACTACCATCTAAAAGCGAGCAAAAAGCAATTGTTGATGTCCTTCGAGTTTGGGATGAGCTGGCTTTAAATTTGCGTAAATTAATAGGGTGTAAGATTAAAACTAAGCAGGGGCTCATGCAGCAGCTCCTGACCGGGAAGAGGCGGTTCCCGGGGTGCAAGGGGGAGTGGAAGAAAATTCGCCTGGGAAAATTGTTTTTAGAAAGAGATGAAATAAATAGGCCTGATTTGCCGCTGCTCTCAATAACCAGCGAGAAAGGGATTATTCCCCATTCAGAAATGGGAAGAAAAGATTCTTCAAACGAAGATAAGAGCTTATATAAAAGAATTGCCGTTGGAGATATCGGATATAACACAATGCGCATGTGGCAAGGCGTTTCCGCGTTATCTCCACTTGAAGGTCTCGTAAGTCCCGCATATACTATTTGTATTCCAGGTCCCGACGCCTATGGTCCGTTTATAGCACAATTATTCAAATATCCTGAAGTCGTACACCAATTTTATCGGCATTCTCAAGGATTGGTTAGCGATACTCTGAATCTGAAATTTTGCAACTTTGCTGAAATTCAAGTAAATGTTCCCGATGTTTTTGAACAGAAGAAAATTGCCAGCTTTTTTGAATCTGTCGACAATGAAATTCAAAAGCTTAATGAATATTTGCAGGTTTTACAGATACAAAAGAAAGGTCTGATGCAAAAGCTTCTCACGGGGAAGATACGGGTGAAGACGTAAACGGAAAGAAACGTATCCTCCATGCCGGATAAAATGAAAATTTCGCATAAAACGGGAGCGCTTGTGTAGGTCTCTGATTTAAAACAAGTTAGACCATTTTCCTGATATCAGGAAAATGGTTGCAAAAGTGAGAAAAAACATGCCAGATTTTCCTAAAAATCCCATCCCCTCCATGAAGGAGGACCACATATCCCAAATCCCCGCTCTGCAACTGCTGCAGAACATCGGGTATACGTATCTGACCCCCATTGAGGCAGATGCGGCCCGGAATAATCGCAAGGGCAATGTGGTCCTCGAAAATATCCTGGTTGAACAGCTACGTAAAATAAACGTCATCAAATACAAAGGCGGCGCATTCCCATTCACCGACGGCAACATCATCGACGCCCTGCACACACTTACCAGTGTCATGGACAACGGCCTTCTAAAAACCAATGAACAGATTTACGACCTTCTCTGCCTTGGAAAAGGCCTGCCGCAGGTAATCGCAGGCGACATCAAGAGTTTCCAACTGTATTACATCGACTGGAACAACTGGGAAAACAACGTCTTTCACGTCACAGAAGAGTACTCAGTCGAACGCACAGGCAGCAACGAAACCCGCAGGCCCGATATTGTCCTTTTCGTGAACGGCATCCCCCTCGCGGTCATTGAATGCAAACGGCCGGACATGAAAGACCCCATTGGCGAAGCAATAAGCCAGCATATCAGAAACCAAAAAGACTATGAAATACCAAAACTTTTCCATTATGCCCAATTATTAATCGCTGTTTCAAAAAACGAGGCTAAATACGGCACAGTTGGCACCATCCCGAAATTCTGGTCAGTCTGGAAAGAACAGGAATATGTAGAAGAAGACATTTATCGCGCAATCAGCCAGATTCCTTCCCCGGAACAAAAAGACCGTCTATTTGAGGATCGTTTCCATTATATCCGCGCATATTTCGATGCAATAGAAGCCAAAGGCAGGCAAATAACAGAACAGGACCACGCGCTGTTCAACCTGTGCCGCCGCGAACGGCTCCTGGAATTTGTTTATCGTTTCATGCTGTTCGATTCCGGAGAAAAGAAAATTGCCCGGCACCAGCAGTATTTCTGCGTCAGAAAAACAATGAATCGCATCAGAAAGGTGCAGCCCGATGGGTCCCGGCAGGGAGGGGTCATTTGGCATACGCAAGGGTCAGGAAAAAGCCTTACCATGGTCATGCTTGCTGAAGCTCTTGCGCTTGAAACGGGTTTGAATAATTACAAAATAGTGCTTGTGACCGACAGGGTAGATCTTGACGATCAGATATACAAAGTCTTTCTGCATTGCGGGAGCGCACCTGTGCAGGCAAAGACAGGCAAGCATCTTGCCGAACTTCTGATGGAAAATAAGTCCACAATCATAACAACGGTCATAGATAAATTTGAGGCTGCTGTTGCCAAGTCCGCCCGAAACGAAAACCCCAATATTTTCGTCCTGGTCGATGAAAGCCATCGGGGACAATTTGGCGAACTGCATGCAAAAATGAAAAAAGCCATTCCCAATGGCTGTTTTATGGGATTTACAGGCACGCCGGTCATGAAAGACGACCGGAATACTATTTTCCGTTTCGGCGGGTTAATAGACACGTACACTATTACAGACGCGGTAAAGGACAAGGCTGTTGTTCCATTATTGTACGAAGGCCGGCACGTTGAGCAGAACGTGGACAAGGAAGCCATTGATTCGTGGTTTGCCCGGATTACAGAAAACCTTACACCCGCGCAAAGGGCTGATTTAAAAAAGAAATTTTCCACTACAGACCAGTTGAACAAGGCTGAACAGAAGGTCAAGCGCGTTGCATACGACATTAGCGTCCATTACCGGGACGCATGGCAGGGGACCCCATACAAGGCACAGCTGGTTGCCCAGGACAAGGCCGCTGCGCTACTGTATAAAAAATACCTCGATGAATTCGGCATGGTGTCATCCGAAGTGCTGATCTCCGGACCCGATGACCGGGAAGGCGAGGATGATCCGCATGGCGACACAAAAGAAGAGGTCAAACTCTTCTGGAAAAGAATGATGAGTAAATACGGCACAGACCGTGAATACAACCGGCAGCTCATAAATGCGTTTAAAAACAGTGAGCAGCCTGAAATCATCATTGTTGTGGACAAACTCCTTACCGGGTTCGATGCGCCGCGAAACACGGTCCTTTATTTAACCCGCATGCTCAAAGACCATACTTTGCTCCAAGCCATTGCCCGCGTCAACCGCCTGCACGATGGAAAAGATTTTGGATATATTATCGATTACCGGGGGGTCCTGGAAAACCTGGACAAGGCCCTCGATATTTACGGCAAGCTTTCTGCGTTTGAAGATGAAGGCCTTGACGATTTATGCAATGCCCTTGCTGATATTGAAGTCGAGGTGGCAAAGCTTTCGCAGCGTTATTCAGACCTTTGGGACATCTTCAAGACCATAGACAACAAACGCGATGAAGAAGCGTATGAACGGCTGCTTGCCGACGAAGCGATCAGGGAAAAGTTCTACGAGCGCCTGTCCGTGTATGCGCGGACGCTTGGTATTGCGATTGCTTCCCAGAAATTTATCGACAAGACCCCGGAAAAGATTGTTGAAAAATATAAGGCAGATCTCCGGTTCTTCATGCAGTTGCGCACATCAGTCAGGCGCCGGTACGCCGAGGTTGTGGATTTTAAAGAGTATGAAACCCGTATTCAGAAACTGCTGGATACGCACGTCGGCACAGGAGAAGTAGAAAAACTCACTAATCTGGTGAACATCTTTGATGCGGATACATTTGCCAAAGAAGTAGAGAAACAGGGAAGTACTGCTTCAAAAGCTGATACTATCGCATACCGGACAAAGAAGACCATCAGTGAGAAAATGGCCGAGGACCCGGCTTTTTATAAGAAATTTTCAGAATTATTGGAAGCAGCCATTCGCGCTTTCCGGCAACAAAGACTAACAGACGCGGAATATCTTGCAAAAGTTACGGAAATATCAGAAAAAATCAGAACTAGGTCGGGTGACGAAATTCCAAAGGAACTTGAGAACCTGGAGGTTGCGAAAGCCTTTTATGGTGTGCTGCTCGAGGTCTTTGCTTCCCATGTTGCGGAAAAAAGCGATGCCAGAAAGATCGGGGCTGATGCGGGTATTCAAATAGATAAACTGATTAAAGAAAAAATGATTGTTAACTGGACCAGCAATCAGGACATCCAGAACCAAATGAAATTGGCCATTGAAGACTATCTTTTTGACCTAAAAGAGAAGAACAGTATATCCCTCTCTTTTGAAGAGATCGACACGCTTCTCGATACTGTCCTGGATATTGCCCGCGTCAGGTATCCTGAATGATTCCCGGTTCCACCACATACGCCCTGCAGTTTGGGTCAGAAACTATTCCAGTTGCCGTTTGTTTTCGAAACCAGAAACGGCTGAGCATCACTGTTTTTCCAAATCGATCTGTTCAGGCAATTGCCCCAGCAGGACAACCGCTGGAGCTGGTCCATGAAAGGATACGAAGACGCAGGAAATGGATTGCCAAGCAGCGGTCGTTTTTCCAGCGTTTTCACCCGTTACCCGAGGAACGGCGTTATATTTCCGGGGAAACACATCTGTATCTGGGCCGGCAATACCGCCTTCGGGTAAGACAAGCGGCAAATACCGGGGTGAAATTATTGGGACCTTTTCTCTATATTAATGTGCCAGATCCACAAGATACCAAGACTGTAAAGAATGCATTGGACGCCTGGTATGTTTTGCATGCTAAAAAATTGCTCAAAGAACGCCTTGGTATTTTAACGAAAGTCATGAAACCTGTACAAACCATGAATATAAAGTTTCAGATAAAGAACATGAATAAACGATGGGGGAGTTGCACAAAGGCTGGATTGATTACTTTAAATATCAACCTTGTGAAGACGCCCTTGTCGTGTATTGAATATGTCATTCTCCATGAACTATGCCATCTTTCAAACCGTGAGCATGATTCTGAGTTCTTTAAAATTCTAACAAGGGCCATGCCGGATTGGCAACAGCGCAAACAGAAACTCAATATGTTTATATTTTAACCCTGGAATTACTGGAGTTGTAATGCATTATATTGTAATTTATAATAATAGGATCTCTTAACCAGCAGGCCAAGAGGAATAATCATGGATAAGCCAAAGAAGAAAACGGTGTACCTTGACAACTGTTGTTTTAACAGACCGTACGACAGTCAGCTGCAGGAAAAGGTCCATCTTGAGACCGAAGCGAAACTGTATGTGCAGGATTTAATCAAGCAGAATTCATTGGACCTGATATGGTCATTTATGCTCGACTTTGAAAATAGCGCCAATCCGCTGGCCGAACAAAAAGAGTCTATTCTCGAATGGAAATATACAGCAAAAACAACTGTCCAGGCCCTTGATGAAGTTCGAATTTCTGCAAATAAAATCCAGCTGGAAACCAATTTAAAATCAAAGGACGCCTTGCATATTGCATGCGCGATCCATGCAAAAGCTGATTTTCTGCTCACAACCGATACAAGGATGCTTAAATCGAAAATTAACGGGATTTTAATTGTCAATCCGGTTGAATTTGTTTTCATTCTTTCTGAGGAGGCCCTTTAATGAGATCTGACACTCTTATCAAAAGCGAAGGTATGAAAACCTTGCATAACACACTCGGCTTGGTAGAGGCTGAAAAGTTCATCTTGCTGATTAAAAAAGAGCCTTTTGATTATACGGAATGGCAGGCTCATTTGTGGGAAGATAAAACGGTTGATGATATATTCCATGCGGCCAAAAAGTATAAACAATGAATGGATGCTGAAACATTCAAGTTTAAACTCGAAGGCCAAGACCCCGCGACAAGTGCGCGCGCGGGGAAAATAACCACGTCCCGCGGTGAAATCGAGACCCCGGTCTTCATGCCTGTGGGAACAGCGGGCGCGGTCAAGACGCTGTGCAGCGAAGACCTTCTGGCCCTTGATGCAAAAATAATCCTTTCAAATACATACCATCTCGTTGTCCGGCCCGGGCTCGATGTCATTGAAAAAGCCGGTGGCCTGCACAAATTCATGAACTGGAACCGGCCCATTCTTACGGACAGCGGCGGCTACCAGGTTTTTTCACTGAAAGAAACCCGTAAAGTCACGGATGAAGGCGTGGAATTCAGGTCGCATGTGAACGGCGACAAGCTCATGTTCACTCCGGAATCTGTCATTGCCGCGCAAAAGACAATTGGATCAGATATCATAATGCCTTTTGACGAGTGCGTCATGCATCCCTGTCCAAAGGACGATGCGGCAAAAGCAATGGTACGGACCCATGAATGGCTTGCGCGATCAATGGCTGCGCATGAAAAGAATAATGGCAGTCAGGCGCTTTTCGGCATTGTTCAGGGCAGCGTTCATCCTGACCTGCGTGAAGAAAGCGCGAAATTCATTGCAGCCGCGGATGTCGCGGGCAGTGCCATAGGCGGCCTTTCTGTGGGCGAACCTGCGGAAACCATGTATGCCATGCTCGATTGCATCTGCCCGCACCTTCCGCAGGACAAACCCCGATATCTGATGGGTGTGGGCACACCGGAAAACATTGTTGAGGCGGTATCGCGCGGGGTGGACATGTTCGACTGCGTCATACCCACGCGTAATGCGCGCAATGGCCAGGTATTCACTTCGCGGGGAAGGGTCCATTACAAAGCAGGCGAATACAAGAACTCCGCGGACATTGCTCTTGACCCTGATTGCGGCTGCTTTGTCTGCAAAAATTATTCGCGCGCCTATCTTCGGCACCTGTTTAATGCCAACGAGATCACGGCCCTGAGGTTGGCAACATATCATAACCTGTATTTTTATCTGAATATGATGCAGGAAATACGTGCGGCGATTGTTGCGGGAAATTTTGCAGCCTGGAGAAAGACTTTTTTAGCCGGGGTCACAGAAGAAAATCATTGACAAGTATAAAAAAAAAGATATCTTTAATAGGGTATGGCATACAGCCAGAAGGAGGCGCATATGAAAAAGGTATTACTTGTTGTTGCTGCTGCAGTTACGTTTGTTTCCGCTCAAACCTACACCAACGATTCCCTGGCTGTACGGGCCATTCTTGCGGCAAATGGGCTCAGTTTCCTTACTGTCGATAATGTCACCGCAACTTCCGGCAGCCGCATTGTCCGCCTCAATCTCAGCGATTTGAACCTCTCGTCACTCACTTTTCCCGCAGCCACCGCGGATCTCACGGCGCTTGAGTGGGTCAATCTCGACAATAACTTCATGGGTAGTTTTCCCACGGGCATTGAAGTCCTCACCTGGCTCGACACCCTGCTTTTCGCGAACAATATTCTGGGGTCTGTATCCAGCGCCCTTGGCAGTCTCAGCAGCCTAAAATACCTCGATCTTTCAACAAATCAGCTTTCTACTCTCTCGTCGTCCATTGGCGGCTGTACTGATCTTGTCGGGCTGCGTCTCAACGGCAACATGCTTTCCTCGCTCCCCGAAGAACTCTGGTCCCTTACCAGCCTTCAGTATCTCGACCTTTCTGATAATGATTTGGGAACGCTCAGCGCCTCATTGGGCAATTTTACGCAGTTGAAAAAATTTTTGGTTTCCAATTCTTCGCTTTTCGCGCTTCCCGATGAATTGAGCTCGTGCACTGTTCTCGAAGAGCTCAATGTGAACGAGAACGCCCTTTCCGCCATTGACCCAGTCTCATCGCTGACCGCTCTCACCACGCTTTCCTGTGCTAACAACGCGATTACCGCGCTACCTAATCTGGGCGGCCTTACCCTTCTCGATTATATCGACTGCAGTAATAATCAGATCGCGGCAGTCCCGGCCTCTATCGGCAGCACAGCGCTCTCCAGGATGAACATGAGCGACAATCTGATCACTACCCTGCCCGACGAAATTAACGCGCTTGCACCCGTATATCTTTGCGATTTTGCCGGTAACAAGCTCTGCAGCCTGTCGTGCGAGGCCAAAACCTGGCTCGACAATTTTGATTACGACTGGGAATCCAGCCAGGATACGTCTGGCTGTCCAACATGCACAGGCATTGAACAGAACGCGGCGGCTGGTAAAGAAGGGATATTGGTTGCGCCGAATCCGTTTAATCCGGCTGTTGTTATTTCTATTGAGAAAATATTTGCAGGAACGGGTCGCGACCAATCCCTGCATACGATATACATTGTGATATACGATATCCATGGACGGATGATCACGGATTTGTCAAATCATGTGATCAATGGCATAGTTACCTGGGACGCATCAACCCAGCCTGCGGGTGTATATGTAATCAGGGCCAGGATCAACGGCAAGACGCATATTGCCAGGGCAATGTTGGTAAAATAATTCCAATTCTATATCTAGGCGTCTTTTTAAACAAAATTTTTTTGTTGGATTTGTCACAACTCTGTTTTAATATTATATTTAAGCGAATATAAATATTTGTTATTATACCTGAAACAAGGAAAGGGTCTTCTTAATATGAACAATCACATTGCGTTTTTTTCTATTGTATTCATCCTCGCCTGGTCTATTGTGCAAGGTCAGGAGGCGCAACCAGCGCAACAGCAGCCGTTAAAAGTACGGTCCATTGCTGTTTTAGACCTTGAAGGCAGCGGTGTTGAGCCTGGTGAAACAAAGACCCTTTCAGACGCGCTGCGCGCAAAAATACTCGACAGGAATGTATATACTGTCATGGAACGGGGCAAGGTCGATATTATTCTCCAGGAACAGGGTTTCCAGCGTTCGGGCGCCTGTGACGAGGACGCGTGCGTGGTTGAAATGGGCCAGTTGCTGGGCGTGGATGCCATGGTTGTTGGTTCCATTGGCAAAGTAGGGCAAACCTATTCCGTGGCCGTACGAATGTTCGCGGTCCAAAGCGGAAAAATAGTCCAGTCCGCGTCACGGTATTACAAAGGTGAAATTGATGGATTGCTTACCGAGGTCATAGACGGCATTGCGGAACAAATCTGTACCGCGGCCACAGCGCCTTCATCCCAGGCAAAGTCTCCAGAGAGTGAAAAAAAAGGTTCCGGCAAAAAGGCCGAGGTCAAGCAGAGCAATACAGTGCTCTATGTTGGCATTGCCGCGCTTGTAATAGGCGGCGGGGTGGGTGCGTATTTTTTCATGAAAGACTCTGACGAACCAACAACGGAAGAGCCGGCAAAACGGCCCGCATTCCCGTCACCGCCCGCTTCCCTGCAATTTATAACAGGAAGGGGTGAGTAATGAAGTCGATTAACTATAGTGCCATGTTCGCACTACTTTGCGCAGCCGCTTCATTATCTGCCGCAGTCACAGGTTTTACTCCTGACCGCTTCCAGAATACCATTGTCAGCGTCGCAGCCGAAGATCAGTATTATAACGATATGTGTCCCGCATTGCTCTATTCAACCTACAATGCTGGCCAGTTCATCGCGTATCGGGACGATAATGGATATTCCAATGGCGCGTTGCGCATGGTCCGTGTTTCCGATACCGGGACAATCATCGGGCCAATTGAGATCAATAGCGACAACACCGCATCTTTGTCAAATGTCAATGTGGTTCCCAGCGGGGTCTATAGCATCGTCTGCTGGCAACGAGGGACAACTATTTATATGGCCCGCCGTTATTATAGTTGCACCCCCTATACCGGTGGTTCGTGGTCAGGGTATACAACCGGCAAACCCATCATCAACACCACAGGCAGCAAGTCGTATGTATCCATGATTCCCGATGGCTCGAGCGGCGCCATTATCTGCTGGCGCGAATATCGCGGCAGCTATTATCGTATTTTTGTTCAAAAGGTTGATTACCTCGGCAATCCCAAATGGGGCGCAAATGGCCGCGAAGTCTGCATGGCCACGGGTTTTTCCATGTCCAAACCCAGCATTATACCCGACAATGTTGGCGGCGCAATTGTCGTCTGGTACGACAGCCATGGATCCACGGGATACGATATCTACGCACAACGCGTTTCAGGCGCTGATAGCGCGAGTTTTAACCTGAACTGGGGTACGAATGGCGTGGGGGTCAGCACTCCAATGGCGGGCGACCAGTATATTTATAATCTTTGTTCTGACGACAGCGCTGGTGTGTTTGTCACCTTCCAGGCAAATCTTGGGACCACAGGCGAAGATATTTATGTCCAAAGGGTAAATCTCAACGGTTCCCGCCGCAGCACCGCTGGCGGTGTGGTCGTGTGCAACGCGGCTGGCGACCAGAAAAACCCTGTTATTGCCGCTTTTTCAGCCTCGGAATACGGCAAACAAGCCTATATCGCCTGGCAAGACTATCGTGATACGGCCAGTGTATCGAACATCTATGCATGCCGTGCCTATTGTTCCGGCACTTCGTCGATTTATGCCTCTTCCTATTGGAGCAGCACAACCGGCAAGCTTATCTGCAATGCCCCGGGCATGCAGTCAGTGCCTCACATTGTTCTCGATAGCGTAAGTACAAACCCCGGCGTTGTTCTTGCCTGGTCCGATGAACGCAATGGTAGCAGCGAGGACGATGTGTATGCGGCCCGTTTCGATTATTATGGGAACGCGGTCTCAGGATGGACAACCACAAACGGCATATCCATTGCTGAAGGCCCTGCCCAACAAGGCTATACTGGATTTCAGCTCATGCGCGATGACGCGAACAGCGACGATCTCAAGTTCGTATGGGTCAATTATGGCAACGCGTCGAATTCCTACGATCTTGTCATGCAAAAAGAGAACATGGCCGGCACGTTTATCGACCGGATACCGCCTTCCACGCCGTCCCTGTATACGGAACCAGATCAAAACGATAACACGCCATACCTTGATTGGACCACAGCAAGCGGCGCAATCATGTATTTCTTCCAGTTTTCAACATCATCTTCGTTTATCCCCCTCGTGTACAACGACAGCCTGACAGCGTCTGCAATTACCCTGCCTGCTGGATACGCGGGCAATGATACCTACTATTGGCGCGTACGGTGCAGGGACATTGGAGGTAACTATTCTTCGTATTCGACTACTGGCAGCTTCAGGATAGATACCCTCGCGCCATATTGGAGTAACCCCAGTATTTCTGATGGCGATACCACATCAGACCGGCGTCCCACTTTATCTGCCATTTTCCATGATCTTGGCGTGGTCCCACCCCATGAAGGGGCAATTGTCATGAAATTAGACGGCGCCACAGTGTCGCATACCCGTTTCCGTGAGACCATTTCCTTTGCGCCAACGGCTGATTTGTCAGACCAGGTGTGGCACCGCGTGACTTGGTTTGTCCCTGATTCAGTGGGCAACGGCGGCGTCAACGACACTTTTGTGGTCGACTTTTTCGTGAACTCAACCATGAACGACCTTACGCCGCCCAACCTCAAATATCCGGAACCCGCAAATAATGGACTGGTCAATATGCGGCAACCGCTCATCAGGTGCGTCGCCTCTGACGCGTCCAAGATTGACCCGTCGTACCTAATTTTTAAAATCGACAACAACGTATATCCTGCGGTCTTTGCCGACGGATATATTTCATATACGCCGGCATTCGACCTTGCCGATGGACAGCATACGGTATTTGCGCGCATTGCCGATTCCTCGACAAACCACAACCTTGATACCCTTATCTGGTCTTTTACCGTCGACGCCACGCTGCCGGGAAAAATAGTTTTTTCGCCGTCGCTTCCTCATGCCACCAACCTTGATACGCTTGTGATCACCGGCACCGCGGAAAAGAAGGCGCTTGTGTATCTCTACTGCGGCGCTTGGTACATCTACGGCAATACTGGCGCAAGCACGTCCTTTTCGTTCAATGTGCCGCTTGTGGCCGGACAAAACATGATTTACGGCTACCAGAGGGATTCCGCGGGAAACAACAGCGCGTATGATACCATCTATGTGAACCAGGACAAGGTAAGTCCCGATGCTCCGGTCATCAATACGGCCCTTTTGCCAACATATACAACACTAAGCTTGGTCCAGGTCCAGGGCACTGGGGAGAAAAAGGCCCTGGTACGGGTGTACAACAACGGCAGCCTGAAGGGTGCGGACAGTACCGATGCCGCGGGCGCCTTTTCCGCAGCCTGTTCGCTTTCTTCCGGGAACAACCAGATCGCGGCGCAACAGATTGATTCCGTGGGCAATATCGGGTCATATTCGACCGCCATCACAGTAGTACGCGACACGAGCAAACCGGTCATCGACAGCACATATCCCGCTCACTTCGACACCATCATCAGCCAGACCCCGACTGTGCGGGTTGCTCTTCACGATATCGGCGACGCCGGGCTCAATGCAGATTCCCTGTTTTTGTATGTGGACGGTGTTAAGAAGACGGCCACCTGGGACGGTACCCGGCTGATCTATACTATGGTTCTGAGCCTTACGGACAAAGCATGGCATTATCTGAAAGTCCGTGCCGTTGACCAGGCAGGAAACTCATCGCTATGGGATTCAACCGCGTTTTATGTTGACAAGTCTGCAAATGACAACATCCCTCCGGTCATTTCCGGCGTACAGCCGCTGCATTCCGTTATTGCGCCGCGTCCGCAGATTTCGGCAATCGCCAATGACCTGGAGAACGGTATTGACGCGGCAAGCATCAAACTGTTTGTCGATGGAACGGTACGGATCCATTCGTTCACCCCGGCAACAGGCCTGATTACCTGGTCTCCTTCGACCAATCCCGCCCAAGGCGTGCACCGGTGCAGCCTCTATGTGACCGACGCTTCGTTAAACCACAACAGCGCGGACACGGCGTGGTCGTTTCTTATCGATTCAGATCCGCCGTCTATTCCTGTACTCGGCTCTATTGCCTCACCCACCAAAGCGGTATTTATCACGGTTATCGGGACCACTTCTCCACTGGCGACCGTTGACCTGTACCGTAATGGCGGCGCAACGCCCATCGCCTCGACCATGTCGGGCACTGGCGGGTCATTCTCCATTGACAGCGTGGTCCTGACCTATGGTAGTAATTCCCTGACCGCAAAGGCGATCGATTCACTGGGCAATACCAGCACGGCAAGCACTCCTGTCACCGTTTTTATGGATAATATCGCGCCTCATCTGATTTCAACTTCGCCCGATTCAGGCGACACCATCGGGGTGACAACGCCCATTATCGCCCTAACGGTTTCCGACAGCAACGGCGCGGGCGTTAACCCCGATTCTGTCAAAGGATTTATGGACGGTACGCGCATTCCGGCCTCGTCCATCAGCTATACGGGAAACGTTTTTACCTACCAGGACGTTACCCATCCGCTCGCCCATGGCGTTCTCCACGCTTTTACATTGGTCCTGCAGGATTTGGTCGGGAATGTCTCGGACACCGCGCTCATACACCTGTTTGTCGATACGTTGACTGCCGAGACGGCCCCGCCTGTCTTTTCGCAACGAACACCGCGGCCAGACACCACGATCAACGCCGGTTCTGTTACCATTTCCGTACAAGTGTCGGATATTAGCGGGGTCAATCCGGCAAGCATCAGAATGGAGCTGGACGGCGCCGCGGTCTCCCATACGTTCGCTTCGAGCCAGGTGAGTTTTACCAGTTCAACACTGAGCGATGGGAGACATACGGTTAAGGCCGTTGCCGCTGACCTCTCATCCAACGCGAACATTGACTCGGTCACCTGGAGCTTCAGCATTGACATGCACGCCCCGCTTGCACCTGTGGTCTTCCAGGTTGCAACGCCTACGAATTCGTCGAACATCACGATCATGGGCACTGCGGAGAAGCGGTCGCAGGTGACTATATTCCGGAATTCCGTAGCTGCTGGCAGCGCTGCCACAGGAACCAACGACACTTTCACTGTATCACTCACCCTCACCGAGGGAGAAAACCGGATAACAGCAGAGGCGCGTGACACCGCGGGCAATGTCAGCACGAAAAGCGCGGCCATGACCGTGGTGCTCGACACGCGGCAGCCTGAAATTTCAAATATCTCTCCTGCTAACGGCGAGGCGGTGACGTTTGCCACGCCGCTTGTTTCCGCCACACTCTTTGATAGCGCATCGGGCATCAGGGCCGCGATGTGCGCGCTCCATGTCATCAACGTTGACCTCGACGACACAGTGTCCGTGCCCGCGCAGGTGACCTATACGCCGGCCACGCGCATTATCAGCTGGCAGCCTCAGACAAATCTCGTTGATTCCACGTTGTACCGTATTGTGGTTGTGGCCGCGGATTTAGCAGGTAATACAAAAACCCAATCCTCGGAATTCACCACGAACCTAGCGGGGACGGACCAGACGCCGCCGCAGATAACCGCCTATCAACCCACGGGCACCATCATATCGCGTCTGCCCGCCATTTCCGCCATTGTCACTGACCAGAGCGGCATTGCGTACGATTCAACAGTACTTATGCTAGACAACACACCAGTGTCATACACCATTGACTCGGCTGCGGGCCGTATTTCCTATCAGCCGACAGTCGCACTGACCGAAAGTCTCACGTACTCGGTCGAGTTGAAGGCATATGACGCGCTGTACAACAGCCGCACCCAGGGCTGGTCGTTTGTCATTGACGCGACAGCTCCTGCGGCGCCGGTGGTCACTGGCATTCCATCGCTGACCAAGAACGCTTCGATTTCCATCAGCGGTACTGCCGAGGCGCGGGCCAAAATAGAAGTTCTCATGCTCGCGGTGGTCACTGATACTGGCTCGGCAAATGCATCCGGTTCTTTCAATGTCACGGGGGTGGACCTTGCCGAAGGTTCTAATGCTATCAGTCTAAGGGCGGTCGATGGTGCGGGCAACAAGAGCGTTGCCACAACACCTATTACCGTTGTACGTGATTCCAAAGCGCCCTATCTGGTCTCTCTGAGTCCTGCTGCGGCCGAGACCACCTCGTTCCAGCCGTCGATTGCGGCACAAGTGAGCGATTCCGGCAGCGGCATTGATTCAGCCACCGTGGTCCTGCTGCTCGATGGCGATTCAATCGCCACCGTATACGCTGCGGGAAGGGCAATTCCCGGCAGCACAGCCGTATTGTCCAACGGCACCCATACCATTGCCGTGATCGCGGCGGACCGCGCTGGCAATGTCCTGACCACCACCTCAGTCCAGTTCTTCGCCGATTCCTCGTATGTCGATAATGTACCGCCATCATTTTCGGGTATGATGCCCGCGCACAACTCCAAGACCAGCGATCCGCGGCCCGAAATCAGCGTCACCGTGTCCGATGCGTCGTCGGACATCGATTCAGCTTCTCTCAGACTGCTTGTCAATTTATCCCCAGCTGCTGGCGTGGTCTTTAACCGGACCGCGGGCACCGTCACCTTCCGGCCTTCTGCGGACCTCGACGAGGGGTGGAACTATGTCCAGATAGTCGCCTCCGACGAAGCGAACAACGCTGATACGCTCGAATGGCGGTTTTATGTCGACGTGACGCCGCCGGCAGTACCCGCGCTTTTGACCGCGCAGGACACGCTGGTGTCCGGCGATGTAATCACACTCCGTGCGTCTGCCACGCAGGGCGCGTCCCTGGACCTGTACCGCGATTCAGCGCTGATCAAGGAGATGGCTTCCCTTATCAGCGACACGGTCGATATCGTGGATGTGCCGCTCCATACCGGTGAAAACCTCTTCTGGCTGGTTGCCCGCGACGAAGTGGGCAATGCCAGCACACCCAGCGACACGCTGCGTGTAATTTACAACACAGCAGCTCCGGTCATTGCCAATAGCGCTAATGATATCCTGGCTGTGGAAGATTCGGCATACAGCCTGCAAATCGTGGCCTCCGACGCTGACGGACAGCAGCTCTATTACACAATTCTCCGTCCCGCCAATCCCGACAGTCTTTTCATGGCCATTGACAGCAATGGTTTGTTTACGTGGGACCCGCAGTATCCCGCAAACGACGTGCTTGTCCGGATCATGGTCGACGACGGCTATGGATATGCTGACACCATCACCTTTTCCGCGACCGCGATACCGGTGAACGACCCGCCGGTCCTCGCCGGCGCAGCCGACACCACTATCACAATCGTCGACAGTGTGCGCATAGAATTCACCGTCACTGATGACGATGACGCCACTTTTGACGCTGTCGGCGTCCTTGGCGCTCCGGTCTCCTCCATGCGGGTCATTGCCTTGGGAGGCTCGCGGTATGCGCTTGTCTTTTTCGCGGACAGCGCGTTCAACGGTACCATCCGGCTTTTCGCTTTTGATGGCGCTGATACAACGTATCTGAGCTTCGTTCTTACCGTCAATGTCACGGCTTCGAGCGGATTTATCGTTGCCGCGGATACCACGCGCATTCTTCTGGCCGACAATGGGGACACGGTGCGGTTGTTTTTTCCACCACAGTCGGGGTTTGACAATGAACGTGTAGCGATCCAGAAACTGGTCCCAGCCGCTGATGATACCCTGCCCAACACTATTGAAATGGTGGGCGCTATTTATTCGTTCACAGGTCCGGATTCGGGTTTTTCCGCGCTGCTCTCGCTTCCCGTTCCCTCCTTATTTTCCGGATCAGCTTCTCATCTCATGATTTTCAGACGAAGTGCAAAGGGCGCGTCCTGGCAAGCGGTTTTCCCCTTAGATTCTCTGGACAGGCTGGGATATGTGTGCGCTTGGCTGCATTCGTTCTCCCAGTATGCGCTTGGCCTCGATTCCACAGCGCCTGCGGTTGCCATTGATTCAGTGACAAGCTCGTATCGCGTGTACGGGACAGTCACTGAGAATATCCCCAATCCCGCAATCACGCTTCTGTACCGTGAACCAGGCGCAACCGCAATTGCGCTTTCCATCACCAAGGCAACAGTATCAGGCGCAGCCTCTTTCAGCGCGACCATTCCTTCGGCCTTTGTGACAAACGCGGACTATGGGTTTGAATATTGGCTGACAGTGTCCGATGGCCTGCAAAGCGCGGCTTGCAAGCACCGGACTGTGGGCAAAACCCTTGCCACAGCATCTGTTCCCCAGGGAACGGTTCCCGCGGCGCGGTTTACCATGGTTTCTCTGCCCTTCAGTGTTGATACGCCATCGCCCGATTCGGTTTTTGCCAGCCTTATTACCAGCGATACCCTCGACTGGCGTATTGGCAGATGGCAGGCTTCGGGCGCTGATAACGGTGTCTATATTGACCACGAACCAGGTGGTTCTGCCTCGCTTCTCGCCATGGCGCCCGGCACAGCTGTCTGGGTCTATTCCAAACAGGGACAGGCGCAGGCGCTTGCGCTCGGGTCAGCCCGTTCCACGCCCCTGGTTACCGCGGACAGTCTTACCCAGGCTTTTCCGGTTGCGCTCAGACAGGGATGGAACCAGGTGGGTAATCCATTTGCCTTTACTGTAAACGCGGCTGATGTTGTCCTTGATACAAACACGGTCCAGCGCGCCTTTTATGCGTACAACAGCGCTGACGAATCATATGCGCCAACTGATTCCATACGGCCCTATCATGGATACTGGGTTTTTGCCAGCACGCCAGACACTATTCTCTTCCCCTCACTGCAACCAGGGACCAACAGCCTTGCAAAACAGTGCTCTGGTCCTGGGTCGTGGAATCTCCGGTTTTCATTTAGCCAGGGATCATGGACCGACGCCATTGAGCTTGGCGAGACCGGGTTGGCGACTGACGGACGCGACAATGCGTTTGACCATATTGGACCGCCAGCGCTGCTCAAGGAATTCAGGGTATCGATTCCGCACCCGGAATGGCGGCAGTGGGCGTCACGGTACTATATGTCTGATTACCGGAACAGCGAGACGGACGGTAATACCTGGCCGCTTTGCCTTTCCGCGCAGCCGTCGTCCGCAAAGACTGTGCGCTACATGCTGACAACAGACGGGATCGCAGGTGTCCCGGAAAACGAGAACCTGTTCTTGCTTGTTCCGGACGGCAATGTTCTTGTCGATATGCGCAAACAGGCCGAAATCCCGATTTTTGCCACAGGGGCCAAACCTGACGTTTCGCTTGCGGTCATTGCCGGATCAATGGACTATGTCCGTCAGCACAGCGGTACTGCGCGTGAATTGCCCGCGGCCACGGCCATTGCGCAAAACTACCCCAATCCCTTTAATCCGGCCACTGCCATCAACTACCAGTTAAAGGAACCCGGACGTGTGACGCTTGATATCTACGACCTCAAGGGGCGGCTTGTCACGCGTCTGGTGGAAAATAAGTTCCATACCTACGGGTATTACAAGATAGCCTGGAACGGCAGGGATGCGCGGAGCCGCGATGTGGCCTCGGGCGTGTACGTGTACCGTATACAGGCGGGCCGGTATGTGAAAACCCTTAAAATGGTGATGATGAAATGACGCCTCTTCTGACACTGAGTGTGGTTGGCGATGTCTGTTTTGCCGGGGACGCGGCAAAGGCCCTGGATTGCCACGGTCCTGGGTATGCATTTGAGAAGGTGCGGCATGTTCTTGGCGCTGCTGACATTGCTTTTTGTAACCTCGAATCTCCTGTTCTTCCTCCCGGGTTTCCTTCCGAGAAACTGGATCCCGCGGGCCTGTGGGCGCCGCCCTCAGCGCTCGCGGCGCTAAAGGACGCGGGATTCACTGTTGTCAATTTTGCCAACAACCATGCCCTCGATTTGGGCGCAACCGGTCTTGTCCATACCCTAAAGGCCCTTGCTGCCGGGGGATTTGCCGTGTGCGGCGCTGGCGAAGACCCTGATAGCGCGCACAGACTGGCGGTGGTTGAGAAAAAGGGCTGTTCAGTGGGGTTTCTCGGTTTTCTTGAGGACTGCAACTACACCTTTGGCGTTGACGCTCCGGGACCGGCGTATTTTTCCCTCGCAAAAGCGAAGGAGCGCATTGCCGCGTGCAGGCAAAGCGTGGACGTGCTGGTGGTCAGTGTGCATGCGGACATTGAATTCAGGGAGACTCCTTCGGTCCCGCGCCAAGCCTATTGCCGCGCGCTGGTCGATGCGGGCGCTGACCTGGTCCTCTGCCATCACCCGCATGTGCCGCAGGGTATTGAAAAGTATGGACGCGGATGGATCGCTTACAGTCTGGGAAATTTTCTCTTTGATGTAGACTCGAATCCGTATCTCAAGTCCAACAGCGTGCATTGTTTCGACTCCTTCATTCTCCAGTGCACTATTGCAAAAGATGGTGTGCGGGCGGTCGAGCGGATTCCCGCGCGCATTGCCCTTCATCCGGAACACCGGCCCTATTTGCTGGAAGGGGCTGCGCGTGACGAGCTTGCGGCGTATTTCGCCCATCTTGACGCGCTGTGCGCAGACCCCGCCACTGTTGCCGCGCGGTGGCGCGAAACCGCCCTGAATTGCCTTGCGATATATTGGGACGAATACAAGGGAACAGACCTAGCGCAATTTAAAGACGATCTGCTCTGGCGCATCTTTTGCGTGGATGAGAACAAAGCCTGGGCCGAGGAGGTCCTGGTGTACGCACGGGAACGGTTTGCGGAACTTAAAAAGAATGATTATACGTTCCAGAGGCCGAATTTCAGGTTTCAGAAACCGCCAACTCTTGCATAATATTTGTTGTTAGAACGCGTATTTTGAAAAATCCGGGAGAGCGGTTGTAATGCTGTTTCTCACCATTTTTTAAAGACAAAAAAAACCGCCCCGGCAAGCATACAAAAGCCCACCAAGTAATTCCATTTCAATGGTTCCTTCAGATAGAGGACCGAGAAAGCGCAGAAAACAATCAGGGTAATGACCTCCTGGATGGTTTTCAGCTGGGCCGCGGTAAACTGGCCATGGCCCCACCGGTTAGCTGGTACCTGGAAGCAGTATTCAGGAAGCGCGATGAGCCAGCTTACGGCAATGACCAGGAAAAGGGGGAGGTGTTTGAATCTCAGGTGGCCATACCAGGCAGCGGTCATGAACAGGTTGGAGATACAGAGCAGGATCACGGTTCTCATACGTGGATGTCCTTGTTGGGGTTAATGAACCTAGTAATGAGCGCGGGTCGTACCATGCAGCATATTCCCGTAAGAATGACGAGCAGGCCAATGCTTGACATGGCTTTTCCCGCAGCTGAAACAATGGCGAGTGAACGGTAATATGTCTGGTCTTTGCGCGAGACAGAGCGGAGGAATTTTCCTGTAGAATGTTCGTATCTGTTTTTGGCAAAATCTGAAAAGGCGGACATGCTTGCGCCCCAGCCGGCAAGTAAAAGCCCGGCAATAAGAACGCAGACAGCTATTGGGCGGCAGTATTTGAGGTTTGGCATTGTATGACCGGGTAAAACATAACAAAGGCGGCAGCTATGCAGCAATAGTGATAAAAACAGGAACGGGAATGTTGACAGGGTAGGTATGGAATAGGTACTTTTAGTGTGTTCAGCTTGCATGTCAGGCAGGAGAGGGGGGGCGGGTTTATGCATAGGAAGATGCGAAATGTTCATAAATACACTAGTTAGCGGCAATAAATATGAACGAATAAGACTGATAGCCGCCGCCAAAGACAAAAATAGAGTTAAAACAAATAAGAATGGCGCACAAGAGAAAACAAGCCACCGTCCAGGTGGCGAAGAAATGATGAGAGGAAATTTATGGCAATACCGGATTATCAATCAATAATGCTCCCACTTCTTCAATTTTTGGCGGATAAAAAAGAACATTCGCTTCGGGAAACTATCGAGCATTTGGAATTGAAATTTGAACTCAATGATGATGATAAGAAACAATTACTTCCCAGCGGTAGCCAGCCGATATTTGAGAATAGAGTCGGATGGGCAAGAACCTACCTAAAAAAAGCTCTATTACTTGAACCTGTCAGGCGAGGTTTTTTTCAGATTACTGAAAGAGGAATGAATATTTTATCAAAAAAGCCGGAAAAAATTGATGCGTCATTTCTACGACAATTTCCGGAATTCCTTGAATTTCAAAATGTTCGAAAAGAGGATAAAGAAGAACCTGTTGCAGTTGAGACAACTTCTGAAACTCCAGAGGAGTCTATTGAATCTGCTTATTTGAGATTGAAATCAAATTTAGCAAACGAAATTATTCAGAACATTAAAAGTTGTTCCCCGACTTTCTTTGAAAGACTTGTTATTGAACTCTTGGTAAAAATGGGTTATGGTGGTTCAAGAAAAGACGCTGGTGAAGCTATAGGTAAAAGTGGAGATGGAGGAATTGATGGAATTATCAAAGAAGACAAATTAGGCCTTGATATTCTTTACATTCAAGCAAAAAGGTGGGAAGGTTGTGTCGGACGACCTGAAATTCAGAAATTTGCCGGCGCATTACAACTTCATCATGCAAAAAAAGGAATATTTATTACAACCTCGAATTATTCCAAGGATGCTATAGATTACGTTTCAAGAATTGAGAGTAAAATCATTTTAATTGATGGTGAATTACTGGCAAACTTAATGATTGACAATAAGGTTGGGGTATCAACAGTTACAACTTATGATATTAACAAAATAGATTCTGATTATTTTACTGAAGAATAAGCGACACAGAACTGAAATAAGAATTAAAAATATGTCGATAGATAAAAGTGGTTCATCAATAAATAAAATACCATTGCTTTATTTTGAGGACTTTTATGAATGGCCTCAGCATTGGATGGGGTTTAAAGAAGATATTGATTTAGGAAATAGAATTCTTCTTGAATTTATCCCATTTATCGAATTTTTGGTAGGCAATAAATTGGCAAGAAGCACAATAAAAAAATACATGTCAAATTTAGGCGTTTTTGGTTCGGAAATTATAAGAAGAATTCATGAAAATGAAAATCAAAGAACGTGGCCAGCGAAAAAAATACTATTAGACTACCTTGATGAATCAGGAGGGCCAATACCTCATTGTTGGGACCCGAATGAATTTACCCAACAGAGATATATTACCGCTTATGATTCGACCTGTCGTAATTTTTATAAATTCATTAACAATAAAAAGTGATCTGTAAATTACAACGACTATGCGAGACTGAAGAATAGATGTAAATAGCGCATCCATGCGCTGAAGAAATGTGCACCATGAAGACAGAAAACAAAAAGACGAAGAGGCGGCGGAAAACAATTACACTATGGTAGCGTTCATATTTACAGCCGCTAACAGGGCATACAAGCGACGGTCGCAAAGCCTCCCTTGGCCTGCGGCACATTTTGCTTCCGCAAAGCCTACAGCAAAACGTCTTGTATGCCCGGGCCGTTGGTGTAAATGCTGCACGTTTTCAAATGCAATTGAGCAGTGGCGTAAAACCGATTTCTAAAAAGAGAAATGAAAATAAATTGGGGGGTGCCTGAATACGAAAACCATTCTAAATGGTATTCAGAAAAGGCTATTTTATGCTTATTGCCGCTGAAGATAACTTTATTAACGAGACTTATTTGTGCTTCTACAAAGGCAAAAGAGATAATAAATATTGGTATGAACCGATAAAAATCAGAAATGAAAAGACATTCGATAGTCTGCAATCTCGTTTTGAAGCTGAAAAAGATGAAGCAAAAAACTTGGTGGTTCCCTAATGCCTAAAAAGAAAAATGCGATAGTTCCCAACAATTCCTACACCGAATTTCTGCTCTACACTACGCCTAACGGCAAGGTTAAGGTTGAAATATTTTTGCATAACGAAACCGTATGGCTTAGCCAGGCAAAGATAGCTGAGTTGTTCGATGTAGAAAGAAGTGTCATTACAAAGCACCTGCGTAACATATACGATAGCAAGGAGTTACGGAGATCGGCAACTTGTGCAAAAATTGCACAAGTTCAAACCGAAGGTGGCAGGCAGATTACACGAAACATAGAGTTTTATAATCTTGACGCAATAATTTCTGTCGGTTACCGGGTCAATTCCACAAGGGCAACACATTTTCGTATCTGGGCAACGGAGCGCCTTAAAGAATACATCATCAAGGGTTTTACCATGGATGATGAACGGCTTAAAAACCCGAACAACATTTTTGGCAAAGACTACTTCGAAGAACAACTTGCCCGTATACGGGATATACGCTCAAGCGAGCGCCGTTTTTACCAGAAAATCACCGACATATACGCACAGTGCAGCGCTGATTACGATCCTGATAGCGAAACTACAGACCGCTTTTTTGCCACGGTGCAGAATAAAATGCACTGGGCAATTTCGCGCCAAACTGCCGCGGAAATTATTTACAGCAGGGCAAGCAGTGAAAAACAGAATATGGGCCTTTCCACATGGAAAAACGCTCCGAAAGGTCAGATACGAAAAGCCGATGTGAGTATTGCCAAGAACTACCTGAACGAAAAAGAACTGGAAGGCCTAAACCGTATTATTACCATGTATCTGGATTACGCCGAAATGCAGGCCAATGACCGCAAGGTAATGTTTATGAAAGATTGGGTTGAAAAACTCGATGCGTTCCTAAAATTCAACGAAAAAGAAATTTTGGATAATCCGGGCAAAGTGAGCGTCGAAATAGCCAAGTCATTCGCCGAAGGCGAGTACGAAAAATACCGGGTTATTCAAGACCGTTTGCTCGAAAGCGATTTTGACAAGGCCGTAAAACAATTTCCCACTGTCAAGACAATGGCAAGTGAATGGTAGTATGTCTGGTCCGTGTTCGAGAATTTACGAAGAAACTTTCCTGTTGAATGTTCGTACCTGTTTTTAGCAAAGCCTGAAAAAGCGGACATGCTTGCGCCCCACCCTGCAAGCAAAAAGCCGGTAAAAAGGACACAGACAGCGATTATGCGGCAGTATTTGAGGTTTGGCATTGTATGACCGGGTAAAACATAACAAAGGCGACAATTGTGTGGCAATAGTGATACAATAGTAACGGGAATATTGACAGAGCAGGCATGGAATAGGTACATTTATTGTATTCGCTTTGCATGCCGTAGAAGATAGGGGGATGTTCGTATTTATGCCCCGGAAGGTATACAAAATGTTCATCGATACAATAGTTGGGATGCAATAAGCCGGAATGAATGGAATTCATAGGTTTGCGCCGAAGACAATAAAAATTATTAAAAACATTGCACGCAAGAGAATATCAGCCGCCAACATGGCGGTAATTTAAGGACAAATATGAAAAAAATGAAGATATCCTTAATACTTTTAGGGCATGCGAACAATTTATTTAATGTAAATAAAATCAAAAAGTGGAAATTAAAAATATTCGAAATAACTAATATTCAAACGATTGAACATTTACCGGAATGTAAAGTTGATGATGATTATTTGGATCAGAAATTTGAAAAGGATCAACTTTCAAATCTCATAACATGCCCTTCTGAGTCTGATTTAGCAATGGGAATAATGGCATATAGGTTCATAGACAATTTCTACATGCACCGAATTGGATCAAATTGCGTTGTAGTTTCCTTACATGGAATTACCGACTTATTGTCCAGAGAATTTATTTCTGCGGATAACTTTATTTTAAAGCAAATTTATGAAGCATCCGCAATTAAGCGTTTATTTAAAATTATTTCTACCGACGATGTTTATTCGCTTGTACACAGGGATACAAGAGGGTGCCTTTTTGATTTAAATGGTGATAAGCAAGATATAATTTATAACACGGAAAAACCGATTTTATGCAACTCTTGTAAAGCAGAATTTAAAACCAGACAAATTGAAGAGGATGTTATATCCGTATTTGAAAGTGAATTGAAAAAAATATGTAAACCAAAAATATTGCAAATTGAACTTTTTATTAAAAAGTATCCATTATTTTCAATTTTAACAACCGGAATAATTGCAATAGCATTAAATCTGATAGCCAGTGCATTATGGGATTTTATTAAAATATTGACTAAATAGTAACGGTCATTAAAACGAATGCCTGTTTTAAAAAGGTGGCAGCATGAGTAATTTAAAAGCAAAAGAATACGTTTCATTTGAAGCAATCAAACATGTTTCGGATGATGGCGCTGAATTCTGGTATGCCAGGGAGCTTGCGCCTGTACTTGAATATGTACAATGGCGGAATTTTGCAAAAGTTTTAGACAGGGCTATGCTTGCCTGTAAGAATAGTGGATATGCGCTTCAAGACCATTTTGCTGAGGTCAGCAAAATCGTAGAAGCGGGTGCTACTTCAAAACCCATTGCTGATTTTAAACTCACCCGTTATGCTTGTTATTTAATCGTTCAGAATGGAGACCCACGGAAAGAGGTCATTGCCTTAGGTCAAACATATTTTGCAATTCAAACAAGACGACAGGAAGTCGCCGACTACTTTAATCAGCTTGATGAAGACAACAAACGACTGGTCATTAGGGGTGATATCAAGCAATGGAACCAGATGCTTGCCGAATCCGCCCATAATGCAGGTGTCATCAGCAATGAAGAGTATGCGACTTTTCAGAATGCCGGTTATATGGGACTGTATGGCGGATTGAAGGTCGAAGATATTCATAAAAAGAAGGGGCTGAAGAAACAGGACAGGATTCTTGATTATATGAGTAGTACGGAATTAATTGCCAATTTGTTTAGAATATCCCAGACTGATGATAAATTAAAAAAAGATAAGGCGGCAACCGCTGATGCCGCTAATGAAATCCACTTTATCGTTGGGAAAGAAGTACGAGGAACGATTGAGCGAGTGGGTGGTACAATGCCGGAAGATTTACCTGTTCCAAGTAAAAATATCAGTGAAGTTGAACGAGAACAGTTAAAAAAGCTTAAAAAAACTCCGAATAAATTAATGCTGGATGAATAAAAATTCGGTGCAAGAAAAAACGGCGCAAACAAGAATTTGAAACATGGTGGCATTCCAGCTAAATGCACCCAACAGCCGCGTTACGTTCGCGCGAAACGCGCACATGGCCAGCGTCTGAATAAAACGTGTCGCAAATTTCCGTCACGTTTTCTAACGCTGGCCACGTCGTAACACGGCACACGTTTGCAATTACCGGGTAGCTGAAAGAAATACCAGACTCGCGCGCAGAATAAAATATGGAAAAGCTAAACCACCAACTTTAAGGCCACAGGAAAGGAGGAAGCCCTCAATTGTTATATTTTCTTACAGAAAATAGACCCGTAGACCAATAATTTTAATCCTGAAACTGAAAGGAACTACTGTGAAACAAGCGATTATAGCTCTATTCGTATCGACCTTCTTCTGCATTTCATTTGCAGACCCCAACACCGATTTGGTATCAGCCTGCAAACAGGGTAATTTGGAAGCCGTTAAAAAAACAATTGATGCTGGTGCTGATGTAAATAAGATTGGCGCAGATGGTAATTCTCCTATAGCATCTGCTTTTTTCTGGCCTGAAATCGTCCAGTTACTTCTCGATAAAGGAGCCGATCCTAACGGAGGGAATTATCCAGCTCTGATATCAGCATGCAATTCATATTCCGTAAATGTTGTTGAAATGCTGCTACAGAAAGGCGCTGATCCCAATAAGCCTGGCAAGGTTGATCCGGGGACTACCTTCAGGACACTCATAGCTGCTGAAAAAGCGAAAGGTAAAAAAGCCAACGAAGCAGCAATAAAAGCATGGGAAGGCGCGCTTGCAAATTCTAAACCGAGCGAAGTAACAGCTATTCAGGTAACTGTGCAGCAGACCAATTGTGTGCCCTGTCTGCAAAAAATTCTTGAAAAAGGAGCCAAAATCCAAAGCTCATCCGCCGACAATTCGAATCTTGCGCACAATTTTGCCGCTTTTTCAATGACTGCGGAGGAAAGGAAAGCACAATATAAAAATGGTAAACCGGCAATGGAATCCTTTGGATTGAAAGTACCAGATTGGTATGCTGACTTACCTGCTACTGCTAACGGTACACCGGCGCAAATGTTTGAATTATTGAAAAACGCCAATGTAGATATCAACCAGAAGAATGCATCTGACTATACACCGCTTTTAGTTGCTCTTGTTTCCGGCAAGCTGGATGCGGCAAAAGCGATTGTCGCAGCCGGAGCTGATGTCAACCACCTGACCAAGGACAAAAAGTCGGCACTTTCGCTGGCTGCAAAAAGAGGGGACTTAGCATTAGTTAATCTTCTTATTGAGCGTGGTGCCGATGTGACCCATGAAACCTGGGATCTGGATAATACAACTGGACAGTATGCAAAGGGCTTTACCGCACTTTCATACGCTGTAATATACAATCATCTTGAGGTCGCAAAGGCATTATTAGCCGCTGGCTGCAAGGAGACTGAAGGTATCAGCGGCTATTTCGTTGCTCCCAATGGCTGTGCATATGACCTTTCAAAGAAATCTTCCATATATTTTGCAATCGAGAATAATAATATGGAAATGGTCAAAATGCTTGCCGATGCAAATAATTTCTGGATGAATCATCAAATGGAAATGAAAGCTCGAACTGGGAAAATGGGTAAAGGTTCGGCAGAAAAAGGGGCATGTCTTATGGCTGGCGGCAAGTTTTCCCCTTCGAAATATGCAAAGGAACTCGGATTTAAAGAAATTCAGAAATATCTTGAAAGCAAGGGTAAATAGTTGTTCGTCTTAGCCTATGCGCGAATCATTTTATTTGATGAGCGCATAGGTTTCATATCCATGCGAAGCACGGTTTCCAGAAGAATATGATTTTTTTCGATACCGTTTTACCAAAATACAATAAAATACGGATGCGCGCGAGAAGAAAGCGAAGACAGCTACCCGGCAACAGACAAACAACAGCCCCATGCTGGGCGGTCAAAGCCCCGCCCCAAATTGCCGCTTGGACTAGGGGTAGGCAGAAGTATCGTTCTATCAAGCTCCGTAGACTCCGCTTGATAGCCCAATACTTCTGCAATGTTATAGGCGGCAACTTCAGCATGGCGCAACCCGTAAGCAGAACAGCTTTTTCCTAACAACCCCATAAAATACCTGCAAAAGTGAAATTCGTTTTTTTCTACATGTGACAGGGTTTGTCATATTTTTCTGTTATATTTAACTTAGATCCTCAAGAATCAAAACAAAATCAATAGGCAAACAAAGGTATGGACACCGTTTTTATTTTGCCTCCATGAATGTGGAATATTTGCTGTGGTTAAAGGTATTTTTCAAACAGGAGATGTAGTTGCATGTTTAACATCAATGACTTACAGGACAAACTAAAAAAAGCTATAGCTTTCTACTGGCAAACTCGGGCAGCTCAAGGGAAAAAACAGAAAGAACAAGGGGCCAGCGATCAGGGAGCTCGTAGCGCTGTGACCGGTGGCGCTCAGATGGATGGTATAATTCATCTTTTATCTGACATTATTCTGGAAGCAGGTATTCCAAAAGCCAATATATATTCCAACCATTCCCTTCAGCTGCCAGGTTTTTTTCGTCCTACTAAAGAGTGGGATCTGCTTGTGGTGAAAAATGGTCAACGCCTGCTTGCTCTTGAAGCAAAATCCCAGGTAGGACCATCTTTTGGCAACAATTTTAACAACCGAACCGAAGAAGCCATGGGCAGCGCTCTTGATCTTTGGACCGCATATCGGGAAGGCGCGTTCAATGCAACCATAAAACCCTGGCTCGGATATTTTTTCATGCTCGAAGACTGTGAACGCTCCAACAGCTTGGTTAAAGTTCAGGAGCCACATTTCAAGGTGTTTCCGGAATTCGGTGGCGCATCATACGCGAAACGGTACGAACTTTTTTGCAGAAAACTCGTCCGTGAGAGACACTATTCAGTGTCATCGTTTATTCTTTCATCAAAAACCAACGGAATAAACGGTGAATTTGCAGAGCCAGCTTCTGATTTAAGTTTTGAAATGTTTGTCCGGTCAATGATTGGCCAGTTGACCGCGTTCGGAGAAGCATAACATATTGAATTCATTCTTATGCAAAGAAAGCCCGGCGGATACCGGCAACCTACGGAAATGCAGAGAAAATTAAGCATGATTCCAAAGGACAAATTTGACCTGTGGTTCAGCCAAATCTGGAACATTACAGGTGAATCAACGAGAAACCATCCTGCGCCATATCCATTAGCGCTTGACGATCGTTTGGTGAGAATGTTCTCTTTTGTCTAGTGATTCAATGAAAATGGTATATTTTATAAAAAACGGCTATTTTTACGTAAAAATTGTATATTAGATGCAAGAATACAAGGGAAACCTGTAACCTGCAGTGGGACGTCCAAGATTGTTATGAAGATACCTGTGAAAACGGCCACATCCCTTTTATTTGTGGTTATCTTCCTTATTTGTTCCTGCGCACACAAAGGCGCTCCAGGCGGCGGGCCCGAGGACAAGACCAGCCCTGTTGTTATTTCCGCAACACCCGCCATGGGAGCGCTGCTGGTACCAACCGATGCCCGGGCTGAAATAACTCTCAGCGAATGGATTAATCCGCAGAATCTCAAACGGTCTGTGTTTATTTCACCAGCCCTTCCTTCCATGAACATTGAGGCCAATGGCCCAAAAATCACCATTATTTCGCGTGGTAAGCTTCTCGACAGCACCACCTATGTCATTACATTGGGAACCGATATTCCCGACTATCGCGGCAACAAACTCGCCTCGGCTTACACGCTCTCCTTTTCAACAGGGCCTTTTATCGACAGCTGCTCTATCAGAGGAGCGCTTTATGGCCAGGATGGAAAACGGATAACCCAGGGATTCACCATAGGCGCGTTTCTCGGCAATGATACGGCTGAAGCAAATCCGGTCACAACTATTCCAACGTATATCAGCCAGGTAGGCAGCGATGGATTGTTTGAACTGCAGAACATGAAGCCCGGGACCTACCGTGTTTTTGCTTTTTCCGATTTTAACCAGAACAGGAAATTTGAGCCAGGCAGGGAAAAACTTGCCATTGGCGACCCGGCCATTACGCTCTCAACCGCTAATCCCAAATACGAAGGATTGGTGCTCGTGCCAACCACTATGGATACCGCGGGTTTGGCACTCACACGCGCATCATCCAGGCCAGGCAACATGCTTTTAGTCACTTTTTCAAAGCCAGTCAGAGATTCGCTTGCCTTTAATCCTAACAATTATATTATTCAAGTGAAGGATTCTACCCAACAGAAAGAACCGCTGAAGATAGAGTCAGTGCTTACGTATCCCCTTGATTCAGCCGCTGTCTGCATCCTGACGTCTCAGCCCAAAAGCGGGATCAAATACCGGATTGCTGCTCGTGCTCTTATTGCCAGTGACGGTACGCTGCTCGATTCAGCCAGGGCTGCTGCTGATTTTATCGGCAATGGCAGGGCCGATACCACTGGCCCGCACCTGGCCTCGGTTTTTCCAGACCAGCGCATTGCACGGTTTTTTCCCGGCGATACCGTACGGATTGTATTCGACGAACCTGTGCAGGAACCAGGGTTGCGCACAGGGTTTACTTTGAACCGGATGATGGTGACGGCCGATACCGTGGATAGTGCTGTGACGCGGGACACAACATACACTCCTGTCAGCGGTAGTGTGTTGCAGGCAGGGCCTTTTATTTTCACCTTTCTGCCCGATTCCCTGGCGCCTGGTAGCAAGTATCAGTGGACAATTGACCCCCAGAGTCTGTTGGACCGGCACAATAATGCCTCGTCTGATTCCATACTGAGAGGGGTGTTCACTGTTTTTGGCGATGATGACAATGGGTCTCTGTCCGGCACAGTGAAGGCTGCGGACCCTTCCCGATGCCGCGTCGCGGTTTTTTCAATGCAGGGGAAAAAAGAAGTTGAATTTAGTCCAGAAAAAAACGGATATTTTTTACAAACACGCGTTCCTGAAGGATCGTACCGGATTTTCGCCTACCAGGACAAAAACGGAAACCGGAAATACGACGTCGGGTCGCTACGCTGCCTGTCGTGTGCCGAACAGCTGGTCGTGGGCGCCGATTCAGTGTATGTGCGCAAACAATGGGCCGTTGAGGGAATAGAGATCACGGTTCCCTAGAAGGAGGACACTATATGGAAAATGGAGAGCTGAAAATCGCAGCCAAGAACGTGGGTGAATTCACGGTCTATGTGCTTTCTGGAGAACTGGTCGTGTCGACTATTCTTGAATTGAAGAACCTTTTTCTCAACGATCTCAAATACGGCCGTATTTATGCTGCCTGCGACCTCAAAGGGGTCACCTTCATCGATTCTGCTGGCGTGGGACTTATTTCCAATATGAACAAGAAGGTTAACGCTGAAAAAGGCCATTTCGTGCTTTTTAACGTGCCGCCGCCCATCAAGGAAAGCCTGGACAAGACCGGTCTGTCGGAAATAATCTCCATTGTCAAGAACGAGAAGGAATTCTCGGATAACTTCATCCTGTAACCAGCCGCATTTCATGTTCATCACCTTCGAAGGCATCGACGGTTGCGGCAAGAGCACGCAACTGGCCCTTTTTGCGCATTATCTGAGAAAAAAGGGGTGTGCAATAACTGTCACGCGCGAGCCAGGCGGAACGCGTGTTGCGGAGAAGATCAGGAACATAATACTCGATGCGAAGAATGCACACCTGAGCCCCATGGCCGAACTCATGCTCTACTGCGCAGCGCGCGCGCAGCACGTTGCCCAGATCATCAGGCCCGCTTTGCACAAGGGACGAATTGTGCTTTCAGACCGCTTTTCAGACTCCACGCTGGCGTATCAGGGCGGCGGCAGGGGTCTGCTAAAAACAAAAATTGAAACTCTGAACAATGCGGCGTGCGATGGTGTAAAGCCAGACCTTACAATGCTCTTCGATATTCCCGCAACAGAGGCATTTAGAAGAATGCGGGCCTCGGGCCGGCGGCCCGACCGCATGGAAAAAGAAGGGGTCGCTTTTCTCGAAAAGGCGCGCAGGGCGTATCTGCGGCTGGCAAAGAAAGAACCCCGGCGCATCAAAGTACTCGACGGCACCCGGAGTATCAATGCACTGGCACAGGCGGTCGCCGCCATATTTGATAGCCAGCGAATGTCCTGACCGGGTCGCTATGCTTCCCCGCTTTTCACGCATTTAATTATTTTAAACGTATCTATGAGACTCTCCGTGGCCGCAAAGGGCGCACAGGCTGTAATCAGACGAGTACTGCGTCGGGACGGCCGGTTTTTTGTCCTTGTTTCCGTGGCTGATCAGGTATTGGCCATTGTGCATTTGGGTAAAATAGCGAAAAAATATCTAGTGTCCACTGCCAGGGCCGGTGTGGGCGCGCGAAAGAACTCGGGTAAAACTCCGCCTGGACTGCATCGAATTAAAGAAAAAATAGGCGCCCGCGCTTTTCCCGGGGCCGTGTTCAAGGACCGAATCAATACAGGGGAGGTTTGGGACGGTTCCAGCCAGTTCGGCGATTTGATACTCAGCCGCATCATCCGCCTTGAAGGCATGGAAAAAGGGGTCAATAAAGGCGGGACAGTGGACACATTTTCACGATATATTTATATTCATGGGACAAACCATGAAAGTACTATTGGAAAACCCACGTCACAGGGATGCATTACCATGCGGAACAAAGACATTATGGACCTTTTCAAACGAGTGAAGAAAGGGGACCTGGTTGCCATTACCTGATCTTATAGAATCACGCTATCATTATGTGGGCATTGCCGGCAGCGGCATGAGCGCGCTCGCGCAGTTCCAGGCAATGGCTGGCGGCGTTGTGTCGGGCTCGGACCGGGGCCTTGATGCTGGGTCAGTTTCCGGACTCGCGGCAGACCTGAAGAAACTGGACATTTCCCTTTTTTCGCAGGACGGGTCGGGTGTCAATGATTTTACCGACGCGGTCGTTGTTTCCACCGCTATCGAGGACGGCAACCCCGATATCCTGAAAGCGCAATCGCTCGATATTCCGGTTGTTCACCGCAGCGAAGTGCTGGCCGAATGGGTGTCCCGGAAAAAAACGATCGCGGTGTCCGGCACCAGCGGCAAGTCCACTGTTGTGGCCATGCTTTTCGAAATGCTTCAGGGCGCGGGATTCGCCCCGTCGATTATTACCGGCGGAAATCTTGTGCGCCTTAGGGAAGAGGGATATGCCGGCAATGCTTTTTCAGGCGGTTCTGATATTCTGGTGGTTGAGGCTGATGAAAGCGATGGGAGTCTGGTGAAATATTCCCCCTTTATTGGCTGCGTCCTCAATATCGAGAAGGACCACAAGGAGATTGACGAACTTAAGGGATTTTTCCGCACCTTTCTTGGCAATAGCCTTTCGTGTCTTGTGGGTCAACACTGCCGCGACCTTGCGCCGCAAGGCAAACCGCTCTTCTCGTTCGGCATGGGCTCGGGCGCCACGGTATCCGCGACAGATGTCGCATGCGGACCCGATAGTTCCACGTTCGTTGTTTCGGGCGTACGGTTCGAGCTGCCTATGCCGGGCATGCACAATGTGGAAAACGCGCTCGCGGCAATCGCGGCCTGCTGCATGCTCAGCATACCTGTCGAGTTTCTTCGCGAGCCGCTGCGCATGTGCCGCGGGGTCGAACGCAGGTTTCAGTTGATCGCGCAAAAAAATGGGATACAGGTCATTGATGATTTTGCACACAACCCGACCAAGGTGCGGGCCGCGCTCGCCACAGCGCAGAAAAAAGCCCAGCGAGTCCTTGCCGTGTTCCAGCTGCATGGGTTTGGCCCGGCCCGCTTTTTAAAGAACGAATTCATCCAGGCCTTTGCCGGCGCGCTGCGGCCGGGCGATTGCCTCTACATGCCCGAGATCTATTTTGCCGGCGGGACCGTAACGCGCGATATTTCTTCCGAGGATATCATCAACGGCATCCGGGAAAAAGGCAAGCAGGCCTTCTTTTTCCCTTCGCGTGCGCAGGTGTTTGCCGAGGTCCTAAAAGAGGCGCGCGCAGGCGACTGCATCCTGATCATGGGTGCGCGCGACCCGGGGCTTCCGGAATTTGCCAGAACATTAGCTGATTCACTTTAGGAAGGAGAATGCCATGAAACGTATCGTATGCGCATGTATCATCAGCGCCCTGTGGAGCGTGGGGTGCGGCAACAGCGAGGAAATGGAACAGCTCAGAAACGACAACAAGACGCTCCAGGAAAAAATGTATTCCCTGTCCGCGCAGGTCGATGTCTGCAAAAAATCGCAGGAACGCCTCCAGTTTCTCAGCAAAAAAATGGAAGGTCTCAAGGCGCGCATTAAAACGAGCGAAGGCGATATTGAGGTCAAGTTTTTCACCAATGAAGCGCCCCTCCACTGTTTCAATTTCATCACGCGCGCTGAATGCGGATTTTACGACAACACGCAGTTTCACCGCGTTATTCCGGGATTCATGATTCAGGGCGGTGATCCCAATTCAAAGGACGCTGACCCCGCGAACGATGGCATGGGCGGCCCCATTGTGGCTATCCCGCACGAATTCAACAGTATCAAGCACGTGAGGGGCATTCTCTCCATGGCGCGCACCGGCGACGTTACTGCTGGCGCAGGATCGCAGTTTTTCGTCATGCACGGCGATTCACCCCAGCTCGACAATCAATACACGGTCTTTGGCGAAGTGATTTCAGGCCTCGAAATAGTGGACAAGATCGCCACAACACCCACCAACAAGACCAATCCGCGGCTGCGCGACCATCCAATAAAGCCGATGGTTATTAAAGGGATAGAGATTTACCGGTAAGGTATAATTGAATTTGTTAGGGTGGGTTTAAAATTAGAAATTTGTAGGGGTGGGTTTAAAACCCACCCCTACACCAAACCCCGTTTAAGACCCACGAACCCTATCTTCTAGAATTCCGCTCCCAGGGAAATATAATCTTCGCGTGTGTGGTTGTAGCCCAGCCGTAATGCGCGGTCCCACTTCAGTACCAGCGCGCCAAAGAGGTTCATGCGCAGGCCAAAACCAACGCCGCTCTTCATATCGTCGAATGTCAGGCGGCCGCGCATCAGGCTGCCGTCTGCGGCGTTGAAATCATCGAGTGAATTCCAGGCCGCGCCCGCGTCCCAGAAGACCGAACCCATGATATAGTTTATGCTGATGGGCAGGGGGAAATAGAGGGAAATGTTTTCGATGAAGGGAAAGCGGAATTCCATGTTCGACAGCATGAATTTGGTATTGCCGCCGGGATTCGCGGCGCCAATGGCGTAGCCGCGCAGGGGCATCACAATGGACGAGTAGTAGTTCGATTCTATGGACGTGTCCATGAAATAGTTCATGAAGAAATAGGAGATGTTACCCGGTACGCCGCCCAGGTAGAAGCGTTTGGGGTTTGTACCGCCCCAAAGGGGCATGCTTGCGCCGCCGGTAAGGCGCAGGGCAACCACGTATTTTTTCAGGAAGTGAAAATAGCGGCGCGCATCCCCGATCACATACCCGTACGAGAAATCAGAGTTTCCGAGCGGCGGCACCACAACCCCGCTCAAGCGAAGGCGCTGGCCGTTGACCGGGCCTGTGGCGCCCCAGAGCGTGTTGTCAAAGACCCCATCGATGCCGAACGTGGTGTGGTAAAAGTCAGCCTCGCGCCGCTCCGCCAGATACTTTTCCCCCCGCGAATCAACATCGTAATATTTCGCGGTGCGCGTGATCAGGTCAAAACCCGCGGTCGATTCGAGCCGCAGATATTTTGAGAAGGGATAGCTGACGTTTACCGTGGCGTTATTGAAGGCGTCGAAATACCAGAGGTAGTAATAATCAGGATCCGTGGTGTCGGGTATGGCGCCAATACGTTGCAGTACAAAAGGATTGACATACCGTGATGCTGCCGCGAAAAAATCAGTCCGATAGGGAAGATAGCCGTAGGCCACATAATAGCTGAGCAGGTCGACCATGTTGTCGAGCGATGCGCCGTAGAGGTTAGCCATGACCGCGATCCGGTGGCTACCCAGGATATCTGAAAGCGAAATGGCCGTCTGCCCGCCCACGGCCCAGTCCGTGGCCGAGGCCGCACCCGCGCCGATCATTGCCGAGACCGCGTCAACCGTAAAGCGCGGGGTATAGGGATGCTCGATAAAATTTCCCTGGTTGTCCTTGTATGCGAACGAGTCGTGCAGAAAGGCTGAGGTATCGACTGGCGGCGGGCGCCGCTGACGGCGCGGGGCAGCATAAAAGGGGTCGCGGGAAAAAGGATCCGAGTTACCGTAGGGATTGAACGGATCGTGGTAAAAGGGGTCCTGGTCTTCTTCAGCTGTTTCAACGCTGTCCTTTTTCGCGGCGCTGTCTTTTTCGGCAGTGTGCATAGTGTCGCCCGAATCCGATACCGCGGCGGGCGCGGTGTCTTTTATCGTGGTGTCAGCGGGATCAGGGGGAAGGTTCCGTTTGTCCCAGAAAAAGAAGGAAGAATCAACAAGCGACCGGAGATAGTTTGTCTTCCTGAGTTCATTGGTCTTTATTTTTTTAAGAGGGTTTTCCATGCGATAGATGTCCCAGCCGCCGTTTTCAAATACCGAGAAGACCATGAATGAATTATCGCGGGGCAGGGAGGGCGTAAAGCAGCCGGAATAGAAGTTGGTGATGGGCCGGGGGCTCACGGAGTCGATGCGTGTGACATAGATATTGCTGATTCCCGACCGGTTGGAAATGAAATAGACCAGTGAATCGTTGTCCGAGAAGCATGCCATGCGGTCGTCAAAGGGGTTGCTGGTCACCCGTTTCAGGTTTGTACCGTCCCGATTCATGATGAAAATGTCGAACCCATTGCACGATTTTGCCGACGCAGCGCCGTATTCAGCCTCAAACACGATTTTTTCCGCATCAGAAGAAAAACGGGGCCTGGTTTCGTAACTTTTGTCCGCGGTGAGTTTTTTTAGCTTCTTCTCCTTCAGGTCAAACAGATACAGGTCGACCATTGCGTTCTGAAAGCCTGAAAAGACCACATAGCGGCCATCGCGTGACCAGTCGGGCGATTCAATACGATCCATGCGCACGGGCAGGGTTTGCACAATGGCGCCCCGGGTAACGGAGATTACGCGCAGCACATCCTGGCCGTTGCTCTGGGTCACAAACATGAGGGTTTTACCATCCTCTGACCATGCTATGCCGCTGTCGTAGAAGTGGAACGATTCAAACTGTCCCGACGAACCAGCCTGCGCAAGTCTTCGGACAATTTTTCCAGTGCGCGAGTCCATAATGTAGATGCCCACAAAGTCGTCACGGTCGCTGAAATAGGCGATGTATTTTCCATCAGGGGAGACTGTCGGCTGGATGTTGAAGTTGGCAAGGGGATCGCGTTCGGGCATGACCCAGTAGATTCCCGCTGGCCGGTGCCGGGTGAGGCGTTTTGCCACCTCTTCGGCATTGTCCCGCTGTCCCAGTTCGGGCCAATATTTCTTTTTTAGGTCGAGCAGGAAGAGTTCGCCCGCGCGTTTGAGATCCATGCGCGTGGCCCGTACAAAGGCCTTGTCCACGTCTTTATAGATATTCAGGTATTTAATGAAGTTCCCCACGCATTCGTTTCCGAATTGAGTGGTCATGAAGTTGAAGAAGGCCATGCCGCCTTTATAGGCCATGTACATTGAACCGAAATTATAGCGGGGTTCGGCAAGATAGCCTGAGACCACCGCGTCCATGAGGATGGCATCGCTCTCCAGGTTCCATCCCGCTGATTCGTGCTCTGCCCAGCCTTCAGCCGCCCATAAAGGAATGTTGAACGAGGCGCGATAGCGCAGGGCATTGAAGACATTCTCAAAAATAAGGTCGAACATGACCGCATGGGTGAGTTCGTGGTGCAGAACGTGCTCAAAGTCCTTGTATGAGCCGGTAAAAGGTATGACAATGCGGGATTTCAGTATTTCGGTGAAACCGCCCGTGCCTTCGCCAATGTCATCGAGCAGTACGTTTGTCTGTTCAAAATCAGCGTGAGATTTGTATATGATGACCGGAATACGTTTCTTGATGTTGTAGCTGATGTTGCGTGATATCGCGGCAAGGCTTTTCTCTAAATGGTCGGCGGCGAAATCGGCGATTTCACGCGATTTTTCAGAATAATAGATGTCAAAATGGGTCGATTTGATGTACGACCAGGGCTTTTTGGCATATTGGAGTTTGTTCTGGCCGAATTGGGCGTTTGCCAGGCAGGCACAACAGAGCAAGAGGATACTACAATATTTCATACCGTAATAATATACAATATTTAATTTATGATATGGCGCGCTCAAAGTCATTATCGTATTTAGTTTTTTGCTTGCTCTGATATTATTTATATTTAATTCTCAAATCTTAACCGGACGAGTTATGGTTTCATATTTTGAACGCCTCTACTACAAGGACATTGGCCGCTTCCCGGTCATCAATGAGAAGCGGGAGCTCGAGCTTGTTGAACTCATACAGGCGGGCCACAAGGAATATATCAACGAGCTCATCCTGGGAAACCTGCGGTTTGTGGTCAGTATTGCCCGCAAATATCAGAACAGAGGTTTGTCCCTGCTCGAACTCATTAACGAGGGCAATCTGGGGCTCTATAAGGCCTCCAAGCGTTTCAATACCAAAAAGGAGGTTAAATTCACCTCCTATGCGGTGTGGTGGGTCCGGCAGTGCATTCAGAAGGCGCTTTTTGACCAAGCTGGTATAGTTAAAATCCCACCCAACAAGCTTGCCCTGGTGAGCAAATTCAGGCGGTTGCTCGACGCAAACAGCGGCGATTGGTATAAAACTCTTGACCATCCTGATATCCGCGATGTGCGCGAGGAAGTGGTCGAAGTACTCGAGAAAATGTCTCCTGTGTCCCTCGACGCTCCCCTCAATACCGACGACGACGACGACGGGGTCAATACCCTGCTCGACGTCATTGGCAGGCCGCCCGAACAGGAAGACGACATTGAACGCAAGGAGCTCAAGGCTGTCTTCGACGCTATCCTTGCGGACATGAGCAAGCGCGAAGAGGCCATTCTGCGCATGTATTATGGCATTGATTTTGACCGCGAGTTCACACTCGAGGAAATAGGGCAGAAACTCAAGCTCACGCGTGAGCGGGTCCGCCAGGTAAAAAATAAGGCCCTACGAAAGCTCTACAAGAACAAAGAACTCCAGAACCAGCTCAAAAAGAACCTCGATCTCCTGAGCAGGTGACCATGGCCATGAACATACTCGCCGAGGGCCAGAGGGTTTTAAGGGCCGAGGCAGCGGCCATTGCCGCCTGTTCGCGCCGCCTGGACCGCTCATTCACCGACGCGCTTACATTGCTCTCCCAGGTCAAAGGAAAAATTATAATCAGCGGCATTGGCAAATCGGGCCTTATTGCCCGCCGCATGGCATCGGTTTTTTCTTCAACAGGAACCCCGGCCTTTTTCATGCATCCCACCGAGAGTCTGCATGGCGACATTGGCATGATCTCCGACACGGACGCGGTCATCCTCATCTCGCATAGCGGCCGCAGCAGCGAACTCAATTCCATTATCCCGTTTATCAAGCGCCGGGGCGTCAAAATCATCTCCATGACCCGGGACAAGGAATCGCCGCTTTCGAAGTTCTCGGACGTGACGCTTGAGACACGGGTCTACAAGGAGGCCTGCCCTTTTAATCTGGTTCCCTCAATCAGTTCAGCGGTGACCACGTCGTTGGGCGACTCTCTGGCCATTACGCTTATGAAAATGAAGGGTTTCAAGCACCAGGACTATAAAAACGTGCACCCGGGCGGCGAGATCGGGAGACGCCTGCTCTTCAGGGTCCAGGACCTTATGCAGTCTGAGGATAAAATACCGGTTACTTCTGAAAACGATTCACTCGATATTGCCATCAGGATCATGTCCGCGAAAAAGTTGGGCATGACCTGCGTTGTCAATAGCCGCGGCGCGCTTGCCGGCATCCTCACCGACGGCGACCTCCGCCGCCTGCTTGAGAAGAAAAAGGCGGATTTATCAGCTCCGGTGAAGTCCCTCAAAATCGCGCAGCCCAAGACCGTGGTGCCTTCGCTTTTGGCTGTCGAGGCGCTCTCCCTCATGGAAAAGCATTCTATCACCAGTCTAATTGTGGTCAACAATCCCCGTCAAAAGAAGATCACCGGCGTCATTCACATGCACAATATCCTCAAGGCCGGAGTGGTGTAGACCACCGTTGTCCTGTTTGAATCATGAAACTGCTCATTGTTGAGTCTCCGAATAAAATAAAAAAACTCCGCACATTTCTCGACAATTCCTGGACCCTGGGCGCATCAGTGGGGCATATATGCGATCTGCCGCAGAAAGACATTGGCATTGATCTAGAAGAAGGGACTTTTGCCCAGAAATATCAAGTCTATCCGGACAAGAGCAAGGTTGTCGACAGCCTCAAGAACATGGCAGCCAAGGCCGACGAGGTCTATTTGGCAAGCGATCCTGACCGCGAAGGCGAGGCCATTGCATGGCATGTGGCCCGGTTGCTGAAACTCGACATTAAAAAAATTCCCAGGGTCTGTTTTTTCAGCATTACCAAGGAAGAAGTGGCGCGCGCGCTCGCAGCCCCGCGCACCATTGATTTGAATCTGGTGGACGCCTACAAGACCCGGCGCGCGGTTGACCGGATATTCGGGTATCAGCTGAGTCCAGCCATCCAGCGTTTTGGCCTCAAATCCGCGGGACGCTGCCAGACTCCCTGTCTGAACATCGTGGTCCAGCGCGAGCTGGAAATCAGAAATTTCAATACGCGCAAGTATTACGCGCTCAAGGCATTTTACAAGGATGGTTTTTTCTCCGAATACGCAAGGGAGGACGACAAGGGCAATTTCAAGGTGACCAAGGTTCAGTCTGATGAGGAGCTCCAAGCGCTGATGGCGCAGCTGCACGCTAGCGAAGAGCACACAGTCGTGAATATAAACGCCTACGAGGAAGAAAAACGGCCCAAGCCCCCTTATATAACCAGTTCCATTATCACCGAAGCCGCGGCCAAGCTCCATTTCAAGCCCGCACGAACAACCCAGGTCCTGCAGTCTTTGTTTCACAAGGGACATATCACTTACATTCGCACTGATTCCACGGAAATTTCCGACGAAGGGCTTGCCCTTGCCCGGAGCGTCCTTGAAAAGGAGTATCCGGGTCTGGTCATGGAAAAACCAGTCCGCTATACAGCCAAAAAGAGCGCCCAGGGTGCGCATGAATGCATTCGGCCCACGCATGCTGATGATTCTTCCGAGCTTGCGGGCGACCGGGACGAACTCGCTCTATACACGCTCATCCGCACCCGCTTTTTAGCTTCGCAATGCAAACCGCAGATATTTAAACGGGAAGACATCCTGTTTGTCACAGGCGCTGGTATTAATTTTCTCACTCGCAACCGTGTTGAAACCTATAAGGGATTCACTGCCGTGTATAGCGAGGTTGAATCAGAGGAAAAAGAGGAGGAGGAATCGAACAACGCTTCCCTGGATCTGCAGACAGACAGCGTCTGTGTTGTTGAAAAATACGAGACCCCGCAGCTCGAGACCAAGCCGCCAACCCGGTTCAAACTATCCACGCTTACCAAGGAGATCGAAAAGCAGGGTATTGGCCGTCCGTCAACATTTTCGACCATTGTGCAAACCCCGCTCGACCGGGGATATTACGAGGAAGGGAAAAAGGGTTTTCTTTTCCCGACACAGAAGGGTTTTGATTGTATTAAACTGCTCTCCGCCACCATGCCATCGGTCATTGTTTCAGACTATACCCGTGCGCTGGAAGACGACCTTGACAACATATCCGAGGCAAAGGACAATTACCGGAATTTTATCGGCAAATGGTATAAGGATTGGACCAGCCTGCTTGAGGCATCCAAGAAGAGTTTCGATTCCCTGGCAAAAGAAATGCCGCCTCCTGCTGCCAGGCCTTTTTCAATGGAAGGGGCAGTGGTTTCAAAGAACAAATGCCCTGATTGCGATGTGTTCATGGTTTCGCTTAAAGGGAAGTTTGGAAAATATTACAAATGCCCCAAGTGCAGCAAAAATGTAAGCGAAAAGATGCTCAAGGCGAAAAAATCCATGGAGGTATCCAAAAAAAGCGGCATTCTCTGCCCCCTGTGCCGTTCTCCCATGGTCGAACGCGGGTACAAGGACAAGAAGAGTGGCAAACAGATGAAATTCTGGGGCTGTTCAACCTATCCTGTATGCAAGGGCGCCCGGAATGCCGAACCCGCGACTGCTCCTCAGACGAAAACCGAACCAGTGGCTCAAAAGACTGCTGCACCAAAGGTTGAAAAGCCGTCACCAATCAAGCCCGCGGTTCAATCACAGTCTGCCAAAGATTTCAGCGATGATGCCTGGATGATTGGGGCCTGATTCGTCTTACTTCGGCAGACACCCTCAATTATCATAGATGGAAAATTCGTTAAAACGACATGATGCTGATTATTTTCATCTAAAGCTTTCTATTGTAAAAGGCGTGGAAAAAAAGTATCTTCATTGTAGATACGTTACGGGAGGTCTCTATGTTCACAAAGGTTCAGAAATGGGGCAACAGCCTTGCCATACGGCTGCCACGCACTTTTATTGAGGAAACACACCTTTCCAATGGTGCGGTTGTTGATATGACAGTCGAGAAAGGGAAGATTATCGTTGAACCAAAAACAGCGAAGAAATATTCTCTGACCAGTCTTCTCAAAGCCGTCACCTCAACCAATATCCATAGGGAGATCAGGACGGGTAAGGCGGTCGGCAAGGAGATCTGGTAATGGCTCATTATTATTGTCCAGACCGTGGTGATATTGTCTGGATGGACTTTGATCCTCAGTCAGGCCGCGAACAGGCGGGGCATCGGCCTGCGCTGGTCCTCTCTCCCGAAGCATATAACCGCAAGGTTGGGCTTGCCATTTTTTGCCCCATCACCAGTCAGGTGAAAGGGTATCCGTTTGAAGTCGCCTTCCCCGAAGGGCACAAAGCTACGGGTGTTGTGCTTGCCGATCAGGTAAAAAGCCTGGATTGGAAAGCGCGTCAGGTCAGGTTGTTCTGTGCGGCGCCTGTTGAAGTCATGGAAAACGTCTGTGCAAAGCTTTCCCCGCTTCTGGGGTTCTGATACTCGGTCAGGTATCCGAAAGCCTGTTGCTGAAATGCCTTAGCTTTCTATCGGTGAGGTTTATGTAATCCGCTGGACAGGCAAAGGGCCCAAAAAATAACATTACTTAATTTTATTGACAGGTAAAGTTTTGAATTATATGTTATAAAGTGAAACGTTTCAAATATGTATTGAAATTAATTCAGGAACCTGATATGAAAGTTTCACTTGCTCAAATCGCGGAAAAAACCGGCATTTCCAAATCCATGGTCTCACGGGCAATGCGCAATTACCCGGAAATCTCCGAAAAGACCAGAAAGAAAATCCTTACAACCGCGCTTAAAATGGGATACAAGCCAAGTGAACAGCTCTCCAGATCAGGCATGCTGCTGTCAAAATCAGGGATTGATCCGGATAAAACCAAAAAGTACAACACACTGAACATTATTTTTTACAGGATACAGCGGAACGAAATTGCCATGAACAACTATTTCGCCCTGCTTTTATCATCGCTTTACCTGGCCCTCAAAAAAAGCCATACTACACTTCTTGAAAGCTATCCGCAGAATATTGATGAATACCTGAACATTCTCGACGCCACACGTGCAGACGGCACCATTATTCTCGGCAATGTCCATCTGATAGATGAGACACTTAATGCAAAACTAGGACTCTATGCAAAGGAAAAGGTCCTGATTTTTTTAAGCAGCTACATTGCAAAGTCCGAAAACCAGTTTCACTCGGTCAGGGCTGACAATATTTATGCCGGTTCCATAGCAGCGGAATATTTGCTGGAAAAAACAGATGGTCCGCTGCTCTTTCTGGATCCTGAAACAGGAAATCCGATATTTGATGACCGCTATTTCGGCTATAAAAAAGTTGTCGAAGAGAAGATAGGTTTATCAGCAGAACGGATTTCGTTAAAAAAACTGAATACACTCTCTTCGGAAAAGGCGCTGACTTTTTTAAAGGCGGATAAAAACCCGGCATTTATCGGAGCCACAGACTTAGTCTGTTTCAAATACAGGGACATTCTTATGCAGAAGGGGATTTGGGACGCTTTAAAATCAGCACCCATGATAGGTATCGACGGTACGCGCGATTACGAGCCTGATGATCCACGTATTGCCTCGGTCTGTATAGATCTCAATGCCATGGCAGACCAGGCAGCAAAACTTTTCACTGCGGTCTCAGAAAATCCTGACCTGCCGCCGCAACGGCTTTTGGTAGGCTGCAGGATACAGAAAAGAGAGATCTGAATAATTTGTAAAAAGCAGAAATATCGCTAAAATCATTAGCATTCAACGCTTTTTATGAAACGTTTCATTATTTTTAAATAATTTCATATGGAAATGATAAGTAATTTTTGAAAAAAGGTCAATTAGCTATTGACAAATAATTCAAAAAAGGTTAAATTATTATTATGAAACGTTTCATTTCCAACGCTTCGTTTCGAAATCGGTATAGAAGGGTTGAATTTAAGAAGGAGTCCCTATGATGTCAAAGGTTTTTGTAGCAGCGGTTGTGACGCTGTTTACTACCTACATGGTCCAGGCTTCCGAAGTTGATACGTTGCGGAAAAATGTCATCAACTATTTGACTGCTGCAGGAGCGGATCGATCTGATCAGCGGGTAGCAGCTGCAATCAATAAACTGAATACTGACACTAAAGCGGTGCAGAGTGATATGAACTCTGACGGTTCATGGCCAGGAATCGATTATAGTGAGGTGCCCGGGACAGGTTGGACACCCGGTGACCATTATACCAACCTTAAAATCATGGCAACTGCCTATAATACCGCAGGCCAGGACCTCTATTTGGATAACGATCTGCTTGCCGATATTGAGACCGGGATGGCAAATATTCAGTCGCACTACTCTGTTGCCGGAGATATATTAGGGAACTGGTGGTGGGGCGATATCGGTATCCCGCTGCGCTATGGCCCTACACTTGTGCTTATGCAGGGTAAGATCGATCCAGTATTGTTCAGCGCGGCAGCAGCAACACAGCGAAGTTTTGTGGCTTCAAGTTCCGGCGCAGGCGATGCGAATGCCAATTGGGTTTCTATCTGCCAGTTCTACAGCGCGATTGTAGACAGTAATAGTAATCTGCTTAATAAAATTAAAGGAGATTTTGCCGGCAGAATTGAATTGCAGTCAAGCCTAGCTGATGGGCTGCAAACTGATTATTCCTGGCACAGCCATGGGCCCCAGATATACACGGGCGGGTATGGTGCCGCTTTTGTTCAGGCAATTGTTAATTACTGTTACTTTTCCAGAAATACCTCCTACCAGCTGGCAACGGAGAAATTTGATCTGGTCTCGGCCTTGATTGGGGAAAGCATGCTCTGGTGTCTGAACAATAATTACTGGGATATTGCGGTTATGGGAAGAAGTTACACCAGGTCCAATGCCAGCGGTTCGGCTGGCCTTGAGATACTGCTGAATGCTGTGCAATTTGACAACCCCTATAAAGACCAGTGTATCGCGGGCGCAAAGAAAATGATGGAAAACTGGGGAGAGTATTCTCTGGAAGCCGCAGGAATCGCAAACCTTGCCGCAAATTCGCCTGTGGAAGCTGCCTGGCCTATTGGCCATAAACACTATAACTGTTCAGACTATACAGTTCATCGCCGAGAGGACCAGTTTATTTCTGTCCGGATGTTCTCAGACCGTATCCTTTCGGGCGAGGGTACCAACAATGAACCCGAAAAAACCTGGAATCAGTCTGACGGATTCACCTTTATTCAACGCGGGGCAGGAGGCGAATATCAGGTTGGTAATACTTTGCCGACACTAGACTGGGAGCGATTACCCGGAACCACGACCGAGAAGAAAAGCAGAACCTCCTCTTATAAAGGGTGGCTTGGTATAGGCTTTCGCTCTTTTGTAGGCGGCACTACTGATGGGAAAAACGGAACATCGGCCATGGACTTTTTAGATCAGATCGCATTTGGCGGCCAAGGTAATCTTAATGCCAAAAAAAGTTGGTTCTTTTTTGACAACGAAATGATATGTCTTGGCTCAGATATTAACTGTGCCACCAGCAACACGGTTGAGACCATAGTCAATCAGCGTCCGATACCTGCAGCAGACATACCGCTTATTGTAGATGGCACGGCGAAACCTGCGGACCTGGGATGGTCTGAAACCATGTCTGATATTTCCTGGGCCCATTTTGACAGCATCGGATACTATTTCCCCGGAGGTCAGACAGTTAAAGGTATTCGCAAAGAGCAGACAGGCTCTTGGCTTGGTATGAATGGTGAATGGGATACAAATACCGACGAGGTCTTTTCAAGGAACTTTATCACCCTGTATTATGATCATGGCACACAGGTCAGCGGTGCATCCTATGCATACGGTGTGGTTATGAACTGCAGCAGCAGTGATATGGAAAATTATGCTGTCAACTCACCGGTTACTATTATTGCCCAAACTGATTCTATACATGCTGTGAAACATAATACTATGAATGCAGTTGGCGCGGTCTTCTGGGAAGCGGGAACAGTTGATAAGATAACGGTTGATCAGCCCTGTATTGTCTATTATTCAAGAACTGGTAATGAATATTCAATAGCTCTTAGCGAACCATCGTATAGAGCTGTTATTGTTACACTGATATTTAACGAGAAGTTGACCCCGCTTACGCTTGCTGATGGTGTGACCTCAGAGACCGCTGGGACTACAACTGAAATCATCTATACCGTTACTTCAGGAAGAAACTACATTTCTACCTTTACAACAAGTTCTGTTATAGCTGATGCAGAGGGGCGCCAGGAAAGTGCAATGAGCCTAGAGGCTTATCCAAACCCATTTAACCCCTCGACAACAATTTCAATTAATCAAAAGGGAGGGATCGAAAAAGCCAAAGGAACCATCCGTATCTACAATTTTAACGGTGTATTGGTTGGCCAGCTTCCTATAACCAGCACGGCCAAAAATGGGGTAAAAAGCATAACGTGGAATGCAAAGAACTATAGTTCAGGTGTCTATATGGTTAAAGCAGTGATTGGAAATAAAATTCTGACAAAAAATATCGTACTAGTGCTGTGACCACTTAATTTTTACACTTTTTTAATTTTCTTTTTCCGTGCTGGTTCGTTCGGCTTAGAAGCAATAAATTATTGTTTTCAATCATCCATTCGAACTCTTCCCCTTTTTCAATATC
>Ga0208373_1000399_pt1 | contig 77064 bp, 71 predicted proteins | sample RifOxyC2_FD_184036 | JGI IMG/M metagenome (GOLD analysis project Ga0208373, IMG submission 184036) | Soil microbial communities from Rifle, Colorado - Rifle Oxygen_injection C2 (SPAdes) | ecosystem: Environmental > Terrestrial > Deep subsurface > Rock core/Sediment | place: Rifle, Colorado...
TGTTCCCGACCGAACGCCAGGAAATGGTCCGCCAAAGTTTAACGATGAACCTCCGAGCCATATTCTGCCAACGGCTCCTGCCCGGCGCTAAAAAGGAAGCCCGGCTGGTTCCGACTGTCGAGGTACTGTTAAATAATCCTTCCATCCAAAAACTGATTCAGAATAAAGAGGATAAAAAGATTACCGATATCATGCGCTCCAGCGAAGAAGAAGGAATGCAGGATTTCAACCAATCACTCCATCAACTTATTAAGGATGGATTAATCAAACAAGAAACCGGGCTGAAATATTCGCCCAATTCCGAACAATTAAAGATGCTCATAAAAGGCATATTCCTGTCGGACAGCCATAAGATAGTCGGATAGGTTCTGCTGAAACCCTTGGTTGCCCCCTCTTGTCATTGCGAGAAGCGCATGTAATGAGCGACGAAGCAATCTCAAACTTCTCTTATAAAATAGAGATTGCCACGGCGTCGCCTGTGGCGCCACCTCGCAATGACAACTTTTAGCTAATATCTACTATACCACCGAATACTAAGAGCGTATTTTATCTCTAACGGGATAAAGAAAATACACCATCAGAACCGTTATATCAGCCGGTGAGACACCGGCAATCCGGCTGGCCTGCCCCAATGAAACCGGCTTGAATTTATTGAGCTGGGTCCGGGCTTCATTGCTGAGATGCCCTATCTTACTGTAATCAAAGTCATCTGATAGAGGATAATCCTCCATCTTTTTGGCCTTCTCAATCTGGCGCAATTGACGGCGGATATATCCTTCGTATTTGACATCAATCTCCACTTGCTCTCTGATATCATCGGTCAAGTTAAGATTACGTAAGGGCATTGACTTACACTCTAACTTCTTCAAAGTAATTTCCGGTTGCTTAAGCAATGTTTTCAAACTCTTACCGGTCTTGAATGTCTTACTTAATACGTTCATTGTCTTTTTTATAAGTTCTTCCTTAGCGTCTAACTTCTTTTTGAGTTTCCGGCTAAGTAATCCCAATTTATCAGCATAAGGCATCAACCGCCGGTCCGCGTTATCAGAACGCAGGAGCAAACGGTATTCAGCCCGCGAGGTAAACATCCGATACGGCTCGGTCGGTCCGAGCGTCACCAGGTCATCTATCAGGACGCCGATATATGCCTCGTCACGCTTGAGAATAAAGGGCGCCTCGCCACGAATCTTTAACACCGCATTAATACCGGCCATCAGCCCCTGGGCCCCGGCCTCCTCGTAACCAGATGTCCCGTTTATTTGACCGGCCACGAAGAGATTTTCTACCGTCTTAGTCTCCAATGTCGTCTTTATCTGATGCGGCAGAATCACATCGTATTCTATAGCATAACCATAACGGATAAATTTAGCGTTCTCTAATCCCTGGATAGAATGTACCATCTCTTCCTGGACATCCTTAGGCAAGCTGGTGGAGATTCCGTTGCAATAAACCTCCGGGACCTTGCGGCCCTCAGCCTCAAGAAAAACCTGATGCTGTTCCCGGCCGGCGAATCTGACTATCTTATCCTCAATGGAAGGACAGTATCTCGGACCGATGCCCTTAATCTGTCCGGTATAAAGCGGCGCCCTATCAAGATTCTGCCTGATTATCTCATGCGTCTTGGTATTGGTATGGGTGATATAACAAGGGATTTGCTTCTGAATAATCTTTCCGGTAGAGAATGAAAACGGTTTAGGCGCCTTATCGCCGGGCTGCTCTATCAAGCCGGAGTAATCTATGCTCTTGGTATCCAACCGGGGCGGTGTGCCGGTCTTAAGCCGGCCTAATTCCAGTCCGAGCTTGGCTAAACTGGCTGAGATATTCTCGGCTGATGGCTCGTTAATCCTGCCGCCCGGGAATTTATCCTGGCCGACATGAATCAGCCCTTTCATAAAGGTGCCGGTGGTGATGATGACGGACTTGGCAAAATACTCCTTCGGGATTTGAGATTTGAGATTTGAGATTCGGGATTTTATAGAGTTGCCTCTAACACCAATAACTTTATTATTTTCTACAAGAATATCTGTGACCATTAACTCTTTAAGAACCAGATTATCCTGCCCCTTCAGCACCTTTTGCATATAGAGATGATATTGTTTCTTGTCGCACTGGGCGCGGAGTGATTGAACAGCCGGGCCTTTGCCGGTATTGAGCATCCTGAACTGGATACCGGTGGCATCCGTGGCTTTGGCCATCTCGCCGCCCAGGGCATCAATCTCACGAACCAACTGTCCTTTGGCTAATCCGCCAATGGCCGGATTGCAGGACATCTGGGCAATAGTGTCAAAGGAAATGGTCAGGAGCAAAGTGGAACAGCCCATCCGGGCAGAGACCAGTGCGGCTTCTATTCCGGCGTGCCCGGCGCCAACGACGATGATGTCATACATAGTGCTTATCATACCAATCGTCTCTAAAGGGGTCAAGATATACCTTAAAATCAGGACTAAAACCACTGGATTTAGGCCTAAAATTAAGCACTTTCAGCCCTGATAAAGGCCATTTTAAACAAGGGAGAGATTGCAGGTAGCATAAGTCATTTTGGAGGTTAATTTCTCCTTTCCCCTTTAATCTAATACGGTTATAACAAAACCAGCTTGTTAGCAGAGACCTTCTGCTTGTTAGCGGAAACCTTCTGCTTGTTAGCTGAAACCTTCTGCTTGTTAGCGGAAACCTTCTGCTTGTTAGCAGAAACCTTCTGCTTGTTAGCTGAAACCTTCTGCTTGTTAGCTGAAACCTTCCGCTTGTTAGCCGAAACCTTCCGCTTGTTAGCCGAAACCTTCCGCTTATTAGCCGAAACCTTCCCCCCGCCTCTGGCGAGGTTCACCCCGAAGGGCGACGCTTCCTGCCTGAGGGTAGCGGATTGTGAAGCCCTTTGCGCCCCTGTCCCACGATGAAATCGTGGGATTGGTCGTGAGCACCCACTGGAGCGCAACGGGTACACAATGGTCGGGAACTCCGCAGAGACCGGGAGCACCCACCGGAGCGGACCGAACATTTAGCCAGTGGCTAAAGCGCACCGGGTACTTTCCCGTGGTGGATTAGAATCAGAAATGCACCCAAATCCTGAAAACTATGCTTTAGAACGCAAAGAAATAGCCCCTTCCCTGGGTGCGCCTGCCCCGTCGTATGACGGGGGGACTGTCCCACGAACGAATTTACTTCTTTTTCAGATAAGCCGGCTTAGGGTCGGACATTATTTTTACCTGGGTAGGCGTGCTGATTTTCTCTTTTTTACCGAGCCCTAAATCACCATTATAGTTATAACCCCATGCCCACAGGGTCCCGTCTTTTTTTATGGCGAAATTATCGCCCCCAACGGTTTTCCAGTCATTATCTTTGCCGACACGGAGTGGTAATGGATGCGGTTTTTCATCTATTGTCCCTATCCCTAACTGTCCGACATGATTTCCACCCCATGACCAGAGAGTTCCGTCAGATTTAAGAGCAATCATAGACCCATGAGCTGAAACATCTAACCAATCTTTATCTGTACCAACCTGAGTTGGTTCAATTCTATCTATTGTATCGCCCAATCCTAATTGGCCTTTTATATTATCACCCCAGGTCCATAATGTACCATCTTTTTTAATTGCGGCATTAAAACAATTAATTCCACATGCTATTTTGGTCCAATTTGATTCTGTCCCTATCTGTATTGGTATATTAGATATCATTCCTGAGCTGTCCTTTAATTTATTTCCCCAAATACCACCCCAACCCCACATAGTCCCATTGGCCTTTATCGCTAAGGTACACCTATTACCTGCAGCAACTCGTGTCCAATCAGTGTCGCAGCCTACTTGTCTATATTGTGCAAATAAAAATCTATCCGTATTATCTCCCAGGCCTAATTCCCCCAAGCCATTTTCACCCCAAGCCCATAAGGTACCATTTTTTTTGAGAGCTATCGTATGATTAAAACCCCTAATAATATCAACCCAATCTGTATCATAATTAAGTTGATAAAACCTATTTCTGTCCCATGTCCAAAGGGTACCGTTTGCTTTAATGATATAATCACCGCTAACCTTAATCCAATCCGTATCCTTACTAAGTTTCATAGGAGTCCACACTTGATACGGACCATTCTCACCTAACCCAAAGAAACTGCCTTCATCAAATCCCCAGCCCCATAAAGTGCCGTCCTGTTGTAGAGCCGTTGTAAAACTACCTCCGTCGGTGGAAACCTGGGACCATTTACTATTGTCAGATTCCAGATTATTCTCTGACCCGCCGCAATCAGCATTAAACATTACCCCGGCTAATATAAGCGCTGTCACATATTTAATTTGTTTCATAGTTCATTGTATCCTGTTTCTGGGAACACCCTCATACGGTAGGCAGTCAATTCCGCCAAGGCGTGACTACTTATTAGAACTAATAATATATTCCGCTATCTGGACCGCATTCAGCGCCGCGCCCTTGCGGAGATTGTCCGATACCAGCCAAAGGTTTATTCCGTTCTTAACTGACGGGTCTTTACGAATCCGGCCTACAAATACTTCGTCTTTACCCGCCACCTCTATGGGCATTGGATAAATTCCCTTTGCCGGACCATCCATTACCTTAATACCCTTTGCCCTACTTAACAGATTCCGAACCTGCGCCACAGGTATGGGTCTGGCTGTTTCTATATTAACCGATTCGCTGTGGCCGCAATAGACCGGAATCCGGACACAGGTAGCGGTTATCTTGATAGAATAATCATTGAGTATCTTGCGGGTTTCATTAATCATCTTAATTTCCTCGCCGGTGTAGTCATCCGCACCAAAAGAATCTATTTGGGGAATGGCGTTGAAGGCGAATCTTTGAGATTTTAGATTTAAGATTTTAGATTTTAGATTTAATACTTGTTTTGTTTGTTCGGTCAACGCATGCACTGCCGTGAGTCCGGCGCCAGAAACGGATTGATAGGTTGAGACCACCACCCTCTTCACCTTAGCATAATCGTTGAGCGGTTTTAAGACCATGGCCAAAGGCGTGGTTGAACAATTAGGACTGGCGATTATTGGGGTAATTACGGATTGAAGATTGCAGATTGCAGATTTGAATAAAATGCTATCAGAATTAATCTCAGGGATAACCAGCGGCACGTCTTTGTCCATCCTGAATGCGCTGGATTTGTCAATCACCACTGCCCCGCTCTGGACCGCCACCGGCGCCCATTTTTTGCTGATTGAACCATCCACGGCAAAGAAGGCAATGTCTATACCTTCGAATATATTACCTTTTCCGCCAGAGGCGGATCCGCCTAAGGCGGAAACCTTAAACCTGGAACTTTTGAACTTTATATACTTCCCGGCTGAACCAGCCGAGGCAAACAGGCGTAATTCACCCACCGGGAATTTCCGTTCTGATAATATCTTCAGCAATTCCAGCCCAACAATACCCGTAGCGCCAACTATGGCGATATTATATTTACGCATAATTTTATTTTACCACAAAGACACAAAGGACACAAAGAAAATAACACAAATGACATTCAGTATCACCCTGCGAACCACATGAATTAAGAGAACACGAATAGGACGAATAGCACGAATATAATTGCTTATTCGTAACATTAGCTCCATTCATGGGATTCGTATTCTTATCGCGGAATGAGCCACCAGTTAAAGGCAACCAAGCCGAACATTATGGACACGAAACATAAAGCATAGAACATAGATATTCCGGTTGTCCTGACAAGCCGATATGACAGATATATTGAATATAACAGCCCAATAATCATCACCGGTCCGGCTATATATTGGAGAGTTCCGGCATCAAGGAACGGCTTAGCCAGATGTCCGGCTGTGCCGAAAAGGTTCCAGGACAAGCCCAACGGGTCTGAAATAAGCGGCATAACTTCTTCTATCCGTATATTCAGGAGTTTCAGGGTATTAGCCATATGATTAAACAGGGCTATGGGCAAGAATATATAGACCACGGTTGATAGCTTGACCTTAGAGATTGCTGAAAGCAAATAGAAAATAAGCATCAATAAAGCAATCAGCAGGAACATGAGCAGTAATAAGAAAATCGTCTCAGGAATCGGCAGTATTAACAGCGCCCAATCTATTATCTGAAGATGCACCATGCTGATATTAATCGCCCCGAAAATTGACAAGGCCAGCATAGTGGCAATCATAAATATCTCGCTGAAAGATAATAATCTGAATTTCAAAAGGTCGGCGGCGGGCGGCCTGATATTCAGGGCGATATTATCATTCGGGCAGGTCCGGACACATTCGGTACAGAGAATACAGTTTAGATTATCGTCCATCGTGCCGGGGTATTCAAAGACCGGACAAGGAGCACCTTTCTCATTACCTTTAATACAATCTTTAGTAAGGCATGCCTGGCAGGTATTCTTATCAGCGCTTCTTAATTCCAACGGAGCAAACAGGCCGTACAACCCGCAGATAGCGCCGACCGGACAGCCGTAACGGCAGAATGATTTTCTGGAGAATAACAGCGCAGAAATAAATGTTATCCCGAAGATGATAAGTGCCAGATAGGCAATCAGCCGGGCATTATCGGTCAGCGCCGTAGCGTATTCCAGCCAGATAATCAGCAGGAACAAAAATATGGGCAGCCAGAGATTACGAAGCAACTTGGGAATTCGGAGTTCGGAGTGCGGAATGCGGAACATACCCTGAAACCACTCGGCCAAAGTATTCCAGGGACAGACCAGGCACCAGATTTTACCTCCGATGATAGCCGTGAAAGAAATAAAGACCAACCATAATACACCCACCGTCAGGTTGTTAAAATTCCGATAGACGCCGCCAAATAATCCGCTGGCGATTATAAAGATAAAGGCGAGGAGGGAAGGAAGCCGCAGGAGAAATATGAAGAACCGGCTTTTAAGCAGGCGATAAACAAATGGGTTCTTGATTATATTCATTTCGCTTCGCTCATGGTCACGCTTCGCTTAGTGCATTAGTTATGCGTCTTGCGTTATACGTTCTGTGCGCCTGAAGAAAAGCACATAACATAAAACGCCTATTATTATTAATCCAAATATTATAAAAAAGCTGTGCGACGGCTCAGGCGAACCGATTTGAATAACCATCCCGGCCGAGAGCGTCTTATGTTCGGGGGTTATCGCGGCTACCTTGATTATCCCGGCAAACGGTTTCTGGTAATAGTACCTTAATGACGAAACCCCGGATATATCCGTCTCCAAAGTAAACCGTTGCGGCGTTGAAGCGCCATCGGGATATAATAATATCTCCTTAACTGAATGAACCGGCCTCTTAAAAAGAGGATTCTCTATGTAGAAAATAAGGTCAACAGCCTGGGGTGCGGATTCAACAGCCGTAATATAGAAATCGTACCCGTTATGATGGATTACCGTATCCTTAAAAGGATGTAACGAAATGAGCTTGAGGTATTCTCTTTCCGGGGCAGCCAACGATTCGTGGTGCGCCTGAACATATAAACCGGAAAAAGTAACAATTAATGCCAGCAGAACAACCTTACCACAGCGGCAGCGGTAAAAGGTGCTCCATAATCCACATAAAGACATTATAATCATTGTCTGCGGTAACTTTAGCAATTAACGGGATTTCATTGACATCAACTATAAAACCCAGTGAGCTGATGATGTAATTACGGACCTGCGGATTGGCCTCGTCATCATATAACTTGACCATATCGCTGACAATATCCTTGCCGCCAATCAGTCCGGCCGAATGGAGCGCATGCTGGCGCAGGGCGGTCATTTCCTTCTTATCAAAATGCTTGCGAATAATCGGCATGACCACCGCGTCTCTGGCACCCAACATAGACAAAGCCACGGCCATATTAGTATAAGCCACATTAGTTGTTTTATCGCCGACTTTTTCCCATTTATCCTTAATCATCTCCAGAGCCTTGCTGTCGCCTATCATTCCCAAACCCATAATAAGGTGGGCCGACAGAACCGGGTCAGTAGTCTTATCCAGTAAATCCATAATAATCTGGGTAGATGATGTGTCTTTTAAAAGCCCCAGGGCGATGGCGGCCGCGCCTTTAAGCAAAGGCCGTTTGGTCTTGGTGGTGATAATCTTCTGCAATTCCGGGATGGCCCGCTTGTCGCCATTCAAACCCATGGCCAGCACAATCATTCCATCCAACTGCGGGGTTTTGGCATTCTGATACGCATTCAAAAGCAAAGGATAAACCGCCTTATCAGGTATCTGACTTAATGAAATAGCCGCAAATCCCCGGACCGACAAATCACGGTCTGCTAATAACTGGCTTAAAGGATTAATGGCTTCAGTCAGTTTGGTTGTGCCCAGGGCAATGGCCACGCACTCCTGCACTCCCTTATCTTTTTCATCCAATGACTTTTTCAACTCGGCAACAGCTTCCTTGGTGCCGATTCGGCCCAAACCCAAAGCCGCATAAGCCCGAATCTTGGGGTCATATTTCTCGCCCTGGTAAAACAACCCGCTTTGGATAAGTTTGGCCAGAATCGGAACGGCTGACGCCTCTTTAAGATTACCCAGCGACAGGGCCGCGGACGCCATCACCTCGGGTTTATCAGATTTACTGGCTAATTCCTTTAACACCTTGACGACATCTTCATTACTCTTGACATAGCCCAAAGCCAGTATGGCATAAGCCCGGTTTATCTCGGTCTCCTGCTTATTGACGGCTATCTCCTTCAGAACAATGGCGTTTACCGCATCGCCCATCAGACCCATGGCAAAAATAATATTATTTTCGACATACAACTGATTCTCATCGTAAAATGCCTTCTTGAGAATCGCATTAACCTTGTTATCGCCCATCTTGCTCAATCCCTGGGCGGCCGCCACCCGGACATAAAGGTCCTTATCGTGCAGCGCCTTATTAAACAAATTGAAAACCTCGTCGTATTCCTTAGCTATATTAACATAACCATCATTAGACTTCTTGATAAACTCCACCGGGGTACGGAATTTCAAATACCTAACCCGATTACGGGTCCACCAGACTTCCCATGGCTCGACAATTCCCAATAAATTAGAAGTACCTAAGGTCATCGCCTGGATACGCGGTTGGAGTCCGAAATCCAATGACGGGCGGGTAATCGTTGGCGCTACCCCAACGGCCTTGGGAGCGCGGGTTGCACCGCCGGGCAAAGGAATCTCTGGATTATTTGGATTAGCAGGCGGAGGAGTATCAGAAGCGCCGGCAGCCGGCGCTGCCGGTGGCGGTGGCGCCGGTGGACTATCTGGTGGAGTTGCCGCGGGAGGCGGAGTTGCTGGTTGTTCCTTGGGCGTCTCAGGCTCTTTGGGCTGTTCCTTTGGCTGTTCCTTGGGCTGTTCCTTTGGCGTCTCAGGCTCTTTAGGCTGTTCCTTTGGAGCCTCGGGCGCTTTGGGTTGTTCCTTGGGCGCCTCAGGTTTGGGCTGTTCTTTAGGCTGTTCCTTGGGTGCCTCGGGCGGCGCAGGGTCAGGCGGTTTAGGCCTCGGCGTGTAGCCGCCCATCTTCGGCGGATGAGGACACCAGCCGTAAATATCTATTGCGCTGATACCTAAACTCAAAAATATGACGCTAATAAATATGGCGACTAACTTTTTATTCATATACTCCTCTCCAATATGAGACTGTTGACAAAGTCCCATTTTGTCACCCTGAACAAAGTGAAGGGTCTCCCCGAAAGCATTCAGGATTCTTCGCTTCGCTCAAAATGACATTTTCGCGCCTTCGTGTCTTCGTGGCTAATCCTCTTTCCTAATATATAGAATGTTTGAGACACCCAAAAAACTGCATGGCCCGTGTAAATTATTCTTGTCCCTATTCCCTCTTATTAAATGAGGCGAGGGGGTTATAACCCCCTTAATACCCCTTTGTTAAGGGGGACTTGTTTTAGCGTACTGCTTTACCCCGACCTTGTATAAATCGCCGCCGTGCATATCATTAGCTACGGTGACCGGAAAATCCTTAACCTCCAGTTTTCGGACCGCCTCGGCGCCCAGGTCATCATAGGCAATTACATCGGCCTTGACAATCCGCTCACTCAGGAGCGCCCCGGCTCCGCCGACCGCCACAAAATATACCGCCTTGTATTTCTTCATCGCCTCTAACACCGCCTCGGACCGCTGGCCCTTGGCAATGCTGGCCTTCAAGCCCAGTTCCAATAAAGCTGGCGTATAAGGGTCCATCCGGTAAGCCGTGGTCGGACCGGCCGAGCCGATGACAGCCCCCGGCTTGGGCGGCGTGGGACCGACATAATAGATTACCGCGCCCTTCAGGTCAAAAGGCAATTTAGGTGAACGCTTTTCCGAACGGGCCAATTGAATCTCGTCAAAGATGCGTTTATGGGCCGCGTCCCGGGCCGTGTAGATTACCCCGGAAAGCAGGACCTTGTCGCCGATATGCAGATTCTCCACCACTTGGTCTGACAATGGTGTCTGGATGTTCGCTGTCGCGGTCACTGCGGTGTTCGCTGTCGCGGTCTCTGCGGAGTTCATATCACTAATTATGAAACAGGATAAAGGAAATGTCAAGAAAAATATCTACAGATTTCACCTCTAGCGCCAAAATAATAGTCACCAAGACTCAAAGACATGAACTAATTCTTGTCACCCTAAACAAAACGACAGGTCTTGTATTAATTAGCTTCTTCACCTACGAATCAGAATAACACACTAAGGCTTTAGTGGCTAATTATTATAATTTCTTGACCCGGTTAGAAGCATTTGATATTTATGGCTGGTTATGGTATCCTTCGTCCCATTGCCATCCGCCGCTCCGTAGCTCTGGAATGGCGAAGGACGGTAGCTATGAAATAGCGTAGGATAGGGACTTCGGAATACCTTAAGTATTAGTCGTGCTCTACGAAATGGCAAAACTATAACATTATTAATACCATTCTGTAGCCGAAGGCGTAAGATGGTCATTGACGTAATTACCCTGTTTCCCGGGATGTTTAAGGGGTTTCTGAAGGAGAGCATCATCAAGCGGGCGCAGGCGAAACGATTGGTAAAAATCAATCTCCATAACCTGAGGGACTTCGCAACGAATAAACATCATCAGGTGGATGACCGGCCGTTCGGCGGTGGGCCGGGAATGTTGTTGCTGGCCGAGCCGATTGTCCGGGCTTTTGAGTATCTTAAGGCCAACGGGCGCAAGGATGCCCATAAGATTATCCTAACCCCGGCCGGGAAGACCTTCTCGCAACCCAAGGCCCGGGCCTTGAGCCGGAAAAAGGGGCTGATTATTCTCTGCGGACATTATGAAGGATTTGACCAAAGAATCTTTGACATTATTAAATTTGATGATATAATATCCATCGGTCGATATGTGCTGAGCGGCGGCGAATTGCCCTCTATGGTCGTGATGGACAGCGTCATCCGCTTAATACCCGGCGTGCTGGGTAACGCTTCTTCGGCTGAACAGGAGTCTTTTAGTAAAGGAAATGAACTGGATTACCCGCAATACACCAGACCTCGTGATTTCAGGGGACATCAGGTCCCGGAGATTCTGGTTTCGGGTAATCACCAGCAGATAAGTAAATGGCGGAAAGGAAAGTAATCGCCACTAAGGCACGAAGACACTAAGAATTCTTTGTGGCAAAATTCTTTATAGAAAGAGAGTAAATGTATGTTAAACCTGATGTTGGAAATCGAAAAGGAACAGCGCAAAAAGAAGGTGCCCCATTTTGATATCGGCGATATCGTCGATGTGCACGTCAAGATTAAGGAAGGCGACAAGGAGAGAATCCAGATATTCAACGGCGTGGTCATCGGCCGCAAAGGCAGCGGCATTCACGAGACCTTTACGGTACGCCGGATCGTGCACGGCGAAGGCGTGGAACGGGTATTCCCGGTCCATGCGCCGGTGGTGGCCAATGTCGTGGTTAAGAAAAGGGGCCAGGTCCGCCGGGCCAAGTTATATTACCTCAGGGACCGGACCGGCAAATCCGCCAAGGTCAGGGAACAGCTGGGCGCTATTCCGGGCGCTGAGACCATTGCCGCCGAAGGCGAGCCTCGCCCAGAGGGACGGGAGGAAAAAGCCCCGCAGACCGAAGCGCCTAAGGCAGAACAGCCGAAACCCGCAGAGAAACCGGCTGAAGAGACGAAGAAGTAATCGCTAATATAAACACGAATCTCACGAATAAAGCGAATCACACGAATTGCTTTTGAGTGAATACAACGAATTTATTCGTCTTATTCGTTCCATTCGTCCTATTCGTGTTCCTCTTTTATTATTATGGGCAAAGCTATCTCCATCAACAAGTCCGCCGCCTTTGGCGAGCCTCGCCCCGAAGGGCGGGAAGACGACCTGAAACTGGACTCGACCTTAAGGCCGGCTGATTTTTCGGAATTCGTCGGGCAAGCTAAAATCGTCAGCAATCTCAAACTCTACATCACGGCCGCCCAGAAAAGACAGGAATCATTGGACCACATCCTCTTTTCCGGCGGGCCCGGCTTGGGCAAAACCACCCTATCATACCTGGTGGCCAAGGAGATGGGCACTAATATCAAGGTGATTCAGGGGCCCTCATTGGAAAGGCCGGCGGACCTGGCCGGAATCCTGACCGGACTGGATAATCGAAACGTCCTGTTCATCGACGAGATTCACCGGATTCCGGTCGTGGTCGCTGAATACCTATATTCGGCTATGGAGGATTTCAACCTCAATATAATGATAGACCAAGGACCGCACGCCCGGACGGTTCAGCTAACCATCGCGCCGTTCACCCTGATTGGCGCCACCACTCGGGAGGGGCTCCTGACCGACCCGTTCCGTTCCAGATTCGGCATATTCGAGAAACTGGAACTCTATCCGGGAAACGATTTGCTTCAGATTATCAAACGGTCGGCCAAGATTCTCAACGTCCAGGGCGATGAAGAGGCGTTAAAGATGATTGCCAAACGCAGCCGGGGCACACCCCGGATTGCCAACCAGATATTGAAACGGGTCCGCGACGTGGCCCAGGTCAAAACTAATAATTTCATCACCAAGGAAACAGCCGAAGAGGGACTAAAAATGCTGGGCATAGATGAATACGGCCTGGTCCCAACCGACCGCAAGATTCTCCAAATCATCATTGATAACGGCGGCGGACCAATCGGATTAAAAACTATATCTATTTCCATCGGCGAGGAAGAAGATACAATTGAAGATGTCTATGAGCCGTATCTGATAAAGTGCTGTATGCTGGAAAAGACACCGCGCGGCCGAAAAGTCACAGCCAAGGCGCACGAGCACCTCAATCAATATCCCAAAGAGCCAAGATTGTTTTAAGCCACAGATTACACAGATTATTTAATTAGTGTAATTCCCGGATTTATCAGTGTATCCTTTATTCTTACTTATTACTTACGGATTTGTTTGAGCACAGAAATATTTGAGGACGAATAATAAAATTCCACCGATTAATCTGCGGAATCTGTGGCTACCTTTACCGGGGCAGGATAATCATTTCACCGGGCAGGCCGAGTTTAAGTTCTTTACGAATGACCGCTTCGCGATAAACCGGGTCATTGGAAATGGCGTTCACCTGCCTTTCCAGAGAGACATTGTCAATCCTGATGGCCGCTATTTCGTTATTGAGCGTCCTGATATAATTCTCCAGACGGTTATTCTTGATATAGGCCGCCAGCGAACTGGTGACCAGAAACATAACAATAACGCCGAAGATGAAATGCCAGAAGTATTTGGTTGCACCGGATGTCCTGGGCCTCTGAGAAGAATAATAGGTATTCATATATCCATGCCTTATCTAAAACTATCCACAATTAGTTGACCCCTCTCAGAGTGTTTGGTATATCGTCATTATATTTATAAACCTTTAATTGATTAATTAATTATTTATTTAATCCCGAAAGAATTCGGGATGGCAAAGGAAGGATATTGTGTTGCGCCATATGCGTTTACCTTTAGCAAAATATTCCGTTGGAGAGATAGTAGTATTACTGGTAATTACCAGCGTCATGGGCTACGTACTATACCAGATTGCACCGATTCTGATAATACTGCCGGCCGTGACATTTCTGTTCACGCTCTATTTTTTCCGCGACCCCTATCGTAAGATTCCTGACGGCAACAACCTGATATTATCTCCCGCGGACGGCACAATCATAGAAATTTCTGATGTCAATGAAGATACCTTTATAAAAGAACCTTCCGTAAAAGTGGCCATATTCCTATCGGTCTTTAATGTTCACATAAATCGCGCGCCCTGCGACGGCAAGATTGCCTTACTGGATTACCGTAAGGGAAAGTTCTTGGTGGCATCCGAACCGGAGGCATCAAGACAAAACGAACGTAATAGCATTGGCATACTTGCTCCGAATTCCCCGAGAGAACTCGGGGTGGCAAAGGAAGATAATTATTCTACGCCACACTTCAAAGTCCTGGTCCGCCAGATAGCCGGCATCATTGCCCAGCGGATTGTCTGCGACCTGGAGATGAACCAACAAGTCAAAAAGGGCCAGCGTATCGGAATGATAAAATTCGGCTCCCGGACCGAGGTCTATATACCTAAAAACAAATTAGAACGCCTTGAGGTCAAGATTAACGACAAAGTCAAAGGCGCAGAAACTGTGCTGGCCGTCCTTCGCCATTCCGAAGCTCCGGCTCCGGAGCGGCGGATGGGAGTAATAAAGCAATGAAAGTAAAACTCAAAAGACTTAAAGTAGTGCCGATTCTGCCCTCCCTATTAACGATAGGCAATTTGCTTTCGGGATTCGCAGCATTATATTACCTTATGAAATTTGATTATTCCACGGCGGCCTGGATGATATTCGTGGCTATGGCTTTTGATATGCTGGACGGCAAGATGGCCCGGTTTACCAATTCAACATCCCAATTCGGGGTGCACCTGGATTCGTTGGCTGATGTAATTTCATTCGGCCTGGTGCCGGCATTCCTGACCATGAAACTGGTTATCACCTCTACTGTTATCACCTATATCCCGATACGAATTATCTGGGCGATAGCGGCTTTTTATCTGGTCTGCGCCACCCTGCGGCTGGCCCGTTTTAATACCGAAACCACAACCAAGGAAGAAGACCACCAATTTTTCTTCGGACTGCCGACCCCGGGCGCCGCGGCCGTGGTCGCCAGCTTGGTCATACTTCACCAACATATTCAGAATAATATAATTATCTCGGCGCTCCCCTATATCGTATTGTTAACATCTGTATTAATGATAAGCCGATTGCGCTATACCCATTTCCTGAACAGATTCCTGAAGGCGCGTCCGCTGACCAAACTGGTGGAAATAATACTGGTCGTTATTTTTATACTCTTAGGATATGAAATTACCCTGAGCGTAATCTTTTTGTTCTACGCCTTAAGCGGAGTGGTTAGCCATTTCAAGCAGAAAATATTCGCCCGGCGCATGGCTACGGCTCAATTGAATGAATCACGTTAGAATAAATGACCCCATTAGAGATAACTGACTAACTGACATAAACCAATAAAGATATGGTCAATTATGAGAACAAGGGTTTATAATAATCTTACGGTCGTCCCAAAGGGACGACCTATCTCTAACGGGGTGACAACCGCCTATATTGCTTTAGGTTCAAATCTAGGTGATAAACGACAGAATATAAAAATGGCCATCCGTTCTGTAAAACAACTAAAAAAAACCTCGGTTACGGGTGTTTCTAAACTTTACCGGACACTCCCGGAGAACCGCGCCTGCCGGCAGGCAGGTAACACCCCACAGCCTAATTTTATCAATGCCGTAATTAAAATAGAAACTACCCTGCCAGCAACGACTCTCTTAAAGGAATTATTACGGATAGAAAAGACATTGGGCCGAATCAGAATCGGCGGACAATTATTACCCCGAACAATTGACCTTGATGTCTTATTGTATGGCCGGAAATCTTATCGCCTGCCACATCTGACTATACCGCATCCAAGAATGCACCGACGCAGGTTTGTGCTTGAACCGCTCTGCGAATTAGCTCCTGACTTAACGCATCCGTTACTGAACAAATCAATATGCACTTTGCTAAAGAAGCTGTAACATGAAAATAATCACCACTATAAAAAATATTAAGACAGAAATTAACAAAGCCCGCCGGAAGAAATTAACGGTCGGGTTTGTGCCAACCATGGGCGCCTTACACCAAGGGCACCTAACATTAATGCAACAGGCAAAGAAAGAAAACGATCTGGTCATCATCAGTATCTTTGTCAACCCGCTCCAGTTTGGTCCCAAGGAAGATTTCAAGCGCTACCCCCGTAACCTCAAAGACGATGCCGGATTAGCCCGGGCTGCCGGGGTAGATATCATCTTTGCCCCAGCTACAGAAGAAATGTACCATAACACCCTCACCTTCGTTGATATGCCCAAGATAACCGATAAACTCTGCGGCAAATCCAGGCCCGGACATTTCCGGGGCGTGCTGACTGTGGTAACTAAGTTATTTAATATTATCCGGCCCGATAGCGCCTATTTTGGGCAAAAAGATTTTCAGCAGGCATTGATTATCAAAAAGATGACGCAAGATCTGAATCTAAATCTTAAAATAAAAACCCTGCCCACCGTCCGCGAACCGGACGGGCTGGCAATGAGTTCACGTAATAAATATCTGGATGTTACGCAACGCTCTTATGCCAATCGGCTTTACCAGTCATTACTCAAGGCAAAAGAATTGATTCTGTCAGGCGAGAAGGGTTGCAACAAAATCATTAAGGCAATGAGTAATATTATCAAAACCATCCCTGGTAATAGAATCGACTACGTTGAAATTACAAACCCGGAAACTCTTGAAAGTGTAAAACAAATAAAAAACAGGCCTGTTCTTATTGCCCTGGCCGTATATGCAGGCAAAACCAGATTGATAGATAATATTATCGTATGAAGATATCACATTTACCGAACGGCTTAAAGATTCTCTCGCCAGCCAAGATTAATCTGTTTCTGGATGTTCTGGGCAAGCGAAAAGATGGATACCACGAAATAGAAAGCATCATGCAAACAGTCTCGCTGGTTGATACACTTTATCTATACCCGATAAAAAGCGGAATTAAGATATCCACTAATCACCCGGAATTATCATCCGGCCGGGACAATCTGGCTTACCGGGCGGCAGACCTGATAAAAAAGAAATACCGGATTAAAAAAGGCGTTCGGATAGCCCTAGAGAAACGAATCCCGATAGGCGGCGGATTAGGCGGAGGGAGCAGCAATGCCGCGGCGGTTTTATTGGGCCTGAATCGCCTCTGGAACCTAAAATTAAGCAATGAGGAATTATCCTTTCTCGGAGCTAAGCTGGGCTCTGACGTGCCGTTTTTCATCTACGGCAAGACCGCCATAGTCAAAGGCCGGGGCGAGATAGTTCTCCCCCTCAATGTTAAGGGAATCTTTCACTATGTCCTTCTCAAACCGCCCACTTCCATCCCAACCAAGAATATTTATAAAAACATCAAATTATACTTGACAAAACCAATTATTAATGGTATCCTGCCAATAATTAATGAGCTTGCAAAAAAACAGGTGAGCTGTAAAAAACTCCAGAAGTTGCTATACAATAGATTAGAGAGCGTGGCGATGAAACTATATCCTGTTTTAAGAGACACCCATCAGGCATTTCGGAAAACACCCACTCAAGGAATATTGCTTTCCGGCAGTGGTTCCACTATTTTTAAACTATGCGCTGGCCAAAAAGAAGCTGAGACGCTGGCAACCATATTATCCCGGAGTAAATTAGGACAATCGTTTGTGGTTAATAATCTAAATTAGGTAAGCGGGCGCTATTTGGCCCATAAATAATCGCTTTATAAGAGTATACATCCATAGATTAAGCAGCACCGAAGAGATATTTGCCAATACTGAAGAGTAAGAAGTAATGCTTTTTATGGAGATTACAGAAACCAGAATAAGATTATTGGGACGACCAACTGACCGGCTAAAGGCGTTTTGCAGTATTACCATTGATAATGCCTTTGTGGTCAGAGATTTAAAGGTTGTGGAAAGTCCTCGCGGGCTTTTCGTAGCTATGCCCAGCCGTAAGATTACCGACCATTGCCCGAAGTGCCGGGGCAAGAATACCATGCTCTCAAAGTTCTGCTGCGAGTGCGGATATAAACTGGATATCAGACGCGGACCACTGGACATACATGGCCGGGTACAGGTATTCGCCGATATCGCCCATCCTATTAACGCCCAATGCCGGGATATGATTCAGCAAAAAGTCTTGCAGGCGTATAACAAGGAATTGGAGCTGGCGAAACAACCGGCATATAAACCCACGGAAATGAAAGAGCATTCATCCGATTATCAAGACACGCCTAAACCAATTTAACCCCGACGAGTAGTCGGTGGCTACCCACCGTCCGTAGGGACGGGATAAGTCGCACCCGCCAAATGGCGAGGTCTCGCCCCCGGCGGAGAGTTTATCCCACTGGGACTCCTAACTGGCTCTAAGAATCAGACGGGCCGCCTGCCGGTGGCGCCGAAGCCTGCCCGACCTGCTGGTCGTTCGGGCGGGCGCCATGACGCTCATAGGCACGGCAGTATACTGCCTCCCTTGGGCAGAATTAACACCACTGCATCATCAGCCAGCTGCCTAAAGAAAACATCCAGCTTGCGCTGAACGTCATCAACCGGTGTAAAACACAAACTCTCGACCACGGAATCCTTGAGGCGGGAATAAAGATAAATATCAAATCTTTTGGCCTTCATCAGGGAACATAATGCCGTATGCCCCGAAACAACAAATTTCTTACGCAATTCAGTCTCCATTTCACGGGTGGATTGATATTTGAGCCAATCCATAAGTATATCAGAACCGATTCCATCCCTGCATTCGGCCAGAACCAGCATCTGCCCCTTATCTTTCAAAGCATAAGAGGCATTCTCAATAGCCTTGTGGGCCTGGATAAAATTAATATCCGTCGGATAGCCGCCAGCCGAAACAATAATGCAATCCGCCTTGCTTTTAAGCGGGACGCGGTAGATTCTATCCATAAAATTACACCCTTTTCTATGGGCGTCAATAATATCACCGCAAAATATCCTAATGGGCTTATTCCCGCTGTCAAGAACCAGATTAATAGAGAATATTCGCCCCCGGCCGGCTAATTCAGCTGCCTCTATCATATCCTCACTCACCGGATTACCATCCAATTTACCCATCCGGGTATCAGGATTCTTACCCGACAAAGGCGGTTTGTTCAGAACCAAGCTATGATTCTGCTGGATGGTCTCATAGGCGGCGATGCCGGGCATAATGAGCTTGCGCCCTCCTGAAAAACCGGCATAATAATGATATCCGACAGTTCCAACAACAATGATTCTATCAGCTTCAGCGCAATGCCGGTTAATACGCACCCGGGTGCCCCTGGAGGTGGTTCCGATATATGATAAATCATCCGGCTTATGAGCGTCGTGGTCTATGATTCTGATGTTCCTATAAACATTAGCCCCGACCAGTTTCTTAATCTCAGCCGGTGTATGCTGTGAGTGAGACCCACGCGCCAGAATAACCGTAATATTCCTCCGGTCAATACCCTTTTCCTTAAGGCGACTGATAAGCACATCAAGCACTCTATCAGACGGACAGCGCCGGGTCTTATCAGGAATAAGAATGGCTATTTTATCCCGAGCCGTAAAGAATGCGCCCAACGGCTTTGAGGCAATGGGCTGATTAAGAGAATGCGTCAAACTTTTGGTAAAGTCGGTTATTGGCGCCGGTTCTTTAACTTTTAATATCTTGCACCTGACGCCTGAAGGAATGGAGATGAATCGGAACCTCTTGCCGTATGGAAGTTTTATATTATGCACAAGAAAATTACGCCATAGAAGTTAAGGCGGATTCCATATTCTCGACGATAGTAAATATCTGGGACAGCCCCAACAGGTCAAAGACTTCTTTAACAGCCGGCTTGGGCCTGACGATAACGATATTACCCTGATTCTCCTGGGCTACGCCGATGGAACCGATGAAAACGCCGGCCCCGGCGCTGGAGATATAATCCACGTTGGACATATCCACCACTAATTTATACATCTTCTGGTTAAATAGATTATTTATGGTCTGCTCAAATTCGCCGTAAGTGTAAGCATCCAAAAACCCCTTAAGCTTAACAAGAATAACGCCGTTGGGTAACTTTTGCATTTCTATTTTGATTTCTGCCATTCAATCCTCCTTATTTCTCAAACAATTTACCTATCTATCGGTAATTTTTAAATATTTTATTAGAATTAATTGGTTATGTCCATTTTTGAACGAGTATTTCACCTCGTCCATTATCCGCCTCATCAGAAAAATCCCCAGGCCCCTCTTCTTCCCTTCTTTAATATGCTCCACAATATCCTTGATTTTTACCTTTTCCATATCAAAATCCCTGCCCCCATTAATTATTCGAATCTGGAACTGCTTGGGATTAACCTCCACATTAATATCAATATAACCGCTTTTATTAAATTCGTAGGCGTGCTCCACGATATTACTCAAGGCCTCGTCAGTAGCCAGGACAATCATATTCTCATCGCTCGGATCCACCTTAACCTTCTTTAAAATCCTAAGGATAAAATACCTGGCTAATTTCAGGTGTTTTAATTCGCTGTTAATAACCAGCCGGTCTTTAACATCGTTTAGCATTGTCTCTCCTATCTAATAAAGATAAAAATAACGACTCCTGCCAAATCAGATTATATTGCCGGAGGCTTGGGTTCATTCAAAAGCGCCGCTGGTGGCGCCACCGGAGCCGCTATACCGGTCCGCTTAATACAAACCAGGGTAATATCATCATGCTGTGCCGCCTGGCCTTTATATTCCTCGAGATGTTTCATCACCGCATCGATAAACCGCTGCGGCTCCAGCTTATGCATATCGCCGACCAGCTTATAAAACCTATCGCCACCTAATTCTTCGTCATTCTCATCCATTGACTCGGTAACGCCGTCCGTAAAACTGACCACAAAATCGCCCGGATTCATCATGATGCTTTCCTCTTTGATGGTCCGGTCAAAAACCGGCCCGCGGTCAAAACCCAACGCAATGCCGTTGGGATTAAATAATTCATGGCGTTTCTGGTCATTGCGCCAGACCACCAATGGGTTATGCCCGGCGCTGGAGACCTTAAGCATACCGGTCCTGATATTCAAGATGCAATACATCGCTGTCACAAACATCCCGCGCCTGAGGTCCCGGGCCAGTATCCGGTTAACCTTCTTTAGGGTATCGGCCGAAGAAAGATTCCTTTCAGACTCCATCCTGATTAAACTCCGGGCCATGGTCATAATCATCGAAGCCGGCACGCCCTTGCCGGAAACGTCGGCCACGATGATGCCCAGATTATCGTTATCAAGCTGCATAATATCATAATAATCTCCGCTGACCTCAAAACAGGGGAAATAACGGGCCGCAATTTCGTATCCGGGAATAGTAGGAATTTCCTTGGGCAGAAGATTATACTGGATTTCCCGGGCAATATTAAGTTCGTGCTCCAACGCCTTGGTCTCAAGCTCCCTCTGGTGCGCCACCTTTAAACTATCTGTCATTTTGTCAAATGAAGACGCCAAGACACCCACTTCATCCATACTGGTCACCCGGCTTTTATGGGTCAGGTCGCCGGCGCTGACGATGGCCATATCCTCCATCAGAACCTTGACCGGCATAGTCACCCAGCGGGCCATAAAGAATCCGATAATCCCGGCGATTAAAATCGATAATATAGCCGGCAGAATGAACGAAACCAATAAATCGCTCAACTGCTCATCTATCTTTCTGGCATCAAGAAACAGGTTCACATAACCAGGACTCCTTAAATCAGGCTCAACAATCTTTTTTATGAATAATCTGGTTCTGACCCATTTGCCGGTTATAGCCTCTTGGTATTCGCCTTCCAGCAACCTGATGTTCTCTGACGTCACCGGCGGCAGTTCCCGGGCGCTCCTCAAATTAATGACCCTTTGGTCTATCCCGGCCAGCGGGCGGAGCTCACGATCTGTAATCACCAGATTCAGAATACTCGGCACATTAAGCCCTATTTCATTACCTTTACGCGATGCCAAAAGTTCCAGGGTATCCTTATCAGCCGACTGCCAATAAGAAAACTTAAATGTAGCCAGCCCCTGAACAAACCTGACGCCGGCTTCGGTGATATTCTCGTCTATTACCTTACTGGATGACCGATAACTGATGATAACCAGTAAAATTACGGCTAAACTCACGGTCAAGGCGGTCAGGATGGCATACTTGATGCCCAATGACATGCCCTTATGCGCGGCTGGCGTTGCCTTGAGAGCATTATTATTCTGAATCGGCGCCGGGCTAACAGCCGCCGGAATTATCTTTGACGATTTAGCCGCCAGACCGCTGGGACGGCTTTCCGGCCGGGAAGGCCGGATAATTTTAGAGCTACTACCCGGCTTATTAATACCGGAAACCCCGCTGACCGAAGACGCTGTTGGCTTACCTTTTTGCATAAATAATATTAAATCAAATACCTGATTATCTGGCAACAGATATTAGCATAAAAACCGGCGCATAAATCATCAACCACAATGCCCACCCCACCAGGCAAATCCTGCAGTTTCCTTATCGGGAAAGGCTTCCAAATATCAAATATCCTGAACAAGACAAACGCGCATATTACATAAAAATATCCGGTCGGTAAAAATATTACTGCGCAGAAAAATCCGGCTAACTCGTCCAGCACAAACGGATGCGGATCCTTGGCCTTAAAATACCGCTCGGACAGACCGCCCAAGGCCAGACTCAAAACCGTAAATAAGATAATGAACCCGTAGACCCAGAGATTGGCCTGTTCCGGCGCCCAGGTTAGTACGGCCAGATATAAAGCCAGCGCTTCAAGCGTGCCGAAGGTGCCCGGGAACAGCGGCAATTTATGACCCAGCCCCCCGCTTCCAATGATAACTAAAAACTTATTCATCAACCACGACCCTGAGCATTTTCCTGGTCTTATAAAAATAGGTCAGGGCTGAAAAAACCGTGGAAAATAAGGTTAACCATATTAAAGAATGCAACATCGTCCCGGCCCACCATTCCATGGCCGGATTATATCTCAAATAAACCAGATAGAAAAGCGTCCAGATGATGGTGATACACTGGGTAAAGGTCTTTTGCTTGCCCCAAACATTGCTGCCAAAAGATATGCCCTTGGATTCGACGATAGTCCTTAAACCGTGCACCAGGAATTCCCGGAAGACAATCACCAGTACCATCCAACTGCTGATAAATGGCTTAAGCGACGGCCAGCTCACGAAGAAGATGAACGAGCCGCAAATCAGGACCTTGTCCACGAACGGGTCGGCTATCCGGCCGAACTTGGTAATAATGTTGTAACGCCGGGCCAGGTAGCCATCCAAAACATCGGTCAGGGCCGCGACACTAAAAACCACCATCCCGGCATAGAATATGGCCTTGTCAAATTTCTCAGGTATCGTATCTAAGCCCGCCAGATAGAGCAGGATAAAATAAACTATGGAAAGGGCAAGCCGCGAGACCGTAATCTTATTTGGTATATTCATCTACCAGTTCTCCTTTAAGGTCATAATCTTTACTGCCGGTTACCTTAATATTTACAATATCCCCGGCTAAAAGTTTAGTTTTTGACTTGATAATAATATTACCATCCACATCAGGCGCGTCTCCATAAATCCGCCCTAAATAAAACCCTGGCTTTACCGAACTGTCAATAATCGCATCCATTAATCTGCCCTTAAGCGCTTGATTCTGACTAAAGGCAATGCCCTGCTGTAACAACATCACCTTATCCAGCCGTTGCTTTTTAACCTTAGCCGGAACCTGATGCGCCATCTGATATGCCGGTGTATCCTTTTCCCGGGAATACTCAAATGCGCCCAACCGCTCGAATTCCGTATCCCTAATAAAATCCATCAGCTCCTGGAAATCCTGAGCGGTCTCGCCCGGGAATCCGACAATCACCGAGGTCCTGATAAACACGCCCGGTATCTTCTGCCTGATTTTATCTATCAGGCGCCTGACCCGGTTTGAGGTTGTGTGCCGGCCCATTGATGCCAGCATCCGGTCGCTGATATGCTGAATCGGCAAATCAACATACTTGACCACCTTATCAATATCGCGGATGGCATCTATCAATTCATCCGTAAAATGGGCCGGATGGGTGTATAACAGCCGAATCCATTTCAGGCCCTTGAGGCCGGCCAGCTTCCTGAGTAACTCCGCTAAGGAACTATTGATATCCTTGCCGTATGAAGAGATATCTTGGGCAATCAGATTAATCTCTTTGACACCACTTGCCACTAAGACAGACGCCTCGGCTATAACCTTATCCATTGGCTTACTGCGATAAGAACCGTGTAGCGATGGAATAATACAATAACTACAACGGTTATCGCACCCCTCGGCTATACGCAGATAGGCATAATGCGTGGGCGTGATTCTCATGCGTTGCCCATCCGTTCGGCACTCGGCATTGGACTTAGCCCGATACACGGTATTTTTACTCTGACTGTTATTTATCAAACTATCGCACAGGTCAATGACCTTATCCCGTTCGGAGATTCCGATAATGCCGTCAATCTGTCCTTTAAAATCCTTATTCAGGCGGTCGGCATAACGTTGGGCCATACAGCCGCTAACCACTATCTTATAACCGTTCTGGCCCGGATGATTCTTGCGGAATGACTCCCTGATATCTATGGCCTGTTTGATGATATCGCGCGACTCCTGCTCGGCCTCGTCAATAAAACAGCAGGTATTAACCATAAAAAGGCCTGTATTTGCTTCTTGATTTGGCTTATTATCAGGACTTATTTGGTAACCGGCGCCGGTCAGATGGCCTAACATTACCTCAGAATCCACCAGGTTCTTGGGGCATCCCAAACTGATGAATCTGACACTGGCCTGTCCTTCGCCACTCCGTAGCAATCCTTTGTCACTTTGAAGACTCGGAAAATCGGAAGCCAACTTCTGAACTGCGGAATATGGCTTCGGAACAGCGTAGGATGGTTTTCTTGGCATATAGCCCTCTATATATCAGCCCTCTCTGGCGGGGTCAAGAAAAAGAGTAGCCACTGGCCGACACTAATAATTAGGAGTTTACCCTGAGGCATGAGCCGAAGGGTGTCTTAGTGCCTTAGTGCTAAACGAGTGGTATAATACCAATAATTATTAAATATTACTTGACACACTTGGAATGATGCGTACATTAATGGTATGATAAAAATGGAATCCAATCAGGGCTTTAATGGAGTGGTATGCGGTAGTTTTGCTCCCCATATTTTCTTATCAACTTGGCTACTTATAATCTTATCAACTCCCCGTACGGGGAAGAGAGTAGTAAAATATGGCTATTGCTGATGCGAAATTTATCGTGAGTGAGGCGTCCGATGACCTGAATAACGAAATCCTGTCCCAGAATATTGCTAATCTTAATGTCATCAAAAACGGCTCGCTTGAGGATTGGAGTGGTGATACGCCCCTGCAATGGTCTAAAATCGGGACGCCAACAGAAGTCGTCAGAGACACAGGCGACAGGGATAATTTCGGCGTTCCTTATGCCGCAAGGATAACCTCAGCCGGTTCCAATAATGAAGGACTTCAATATACCCTTTCTAAACTAAAGCCATCTACTACTTATAGCGTCTATGCCAGGGCAAAAGCAACCAGTGGCTATACCGCCAAAATATGGACGACTGGCGCAGGCACCAATCTATCTCAGACTACGACATCAACCGCGTGGGCAACACTTGTAGGCACCTTTGTAACCGATTCTACACCGACGGACGTGGTCTTAAAAATCGGTTCTGATACCAGTACTGATATTGTTTGGTTTGACAGTATAATGGTGGTTGAAGGTACAGCGCCATTTGCCTTTGCGCCAAATCCTGTAGATTATGAAGCCGCTATGATTCCTAAGATATGTATACCTTCTAAACTGGTCACCTATAAATATAGAAAATCAGTAACCATAAATGGTTCTTCTGATGGAGCTCAAACCAATTACCAGTTGAAAGTGACGATTAATCGGACTATTGGAACCGATAGTGGTAGCAATGTTTATGTTAATGATAAATGTCTATCCAACTATAATGACATACGATTTACTACATTAGATAATACTCTATTAGATTACTGGATAGAAAGTTCTGATAGTGTTTCTGCGGTTATTTGGGTGGAATTTGATAGTATCCCAACAACCGAGGCGACCTTCTATATGTATTATGGAAATGCAAATGCATCAGCATATAGCAATGGAGATAATACTTTTATCTGGTTTGATGACTTTAGCACAGCTTGGAATAATCCTGTTAAATGGACAGGTGATACGGCTTCGGCTACTGTCACGGACGGAGAAATAACACTCTCCACTACTGGTGCATCCAAGATAATAATGTCTAATGTTGGAAAGACTGGTAATGTGGCAATGCGTGCCAGATTGAATATAATTGACGCTAACACTCAAGGAGTGGGATTATCAAAAGCTAGTTGGGATGGTGATGAACAGGTTTACCTTGAGCATAATTCCGGTGAGGCTACTCACTCTCGTTGGTACACTACAAGTAGTGGAGCCAACAAATTTAGCACTACAGCTGGTGGCTTTGGCACTTATCATATTTACGATTTTTGTCGGGTTCTTACTGGGACGGATACTGCAAGAGCATTTTTGGATGGCACTCAAATAAATGGAAATGTCTCAGCCAATGTGCCTACTCAAGATGAGTATGTTTGGTTGCGTGCGGTAACAACTAACCCCAGCACAATTAAGGCTGACTGGGTTTTGCTAAGAAACTATACTACCACCGAACCTGCTTGGGGCACCTGGGGAGACGAATTGCTGCTTACTAATCCGCCCTCTATCATTATGGCCAATATGATATCCGGATGCAGACCGAAATATAATACTGCTCGAATCCTTAATATTGAAAAAGGCACATTAGTAATTGATGGCTATCTTGCTATAGTTCCTGCTGAAATATTCATTGATGCTACTGATGGTCCTAATAATTGGGAAACTGGTTCAGTGTATACGAGTACTTGGTCCCATGTTTATTTGATTAAACCCGCTTCAAGCGGTGGCATACCAACCTATAAACTTAGTAACACTACACCATCTGCCTCAACTACAGGCGGCGCAAGGTATCACCCTTCACAACCAACATGGAGATTCGTAGGAAGTTTTTATATTAATAACAGCTCTCAGCTAACTAGGTTTTATCGGGTGGGAAATTGGATTCTTTGGGGCGACGTAGATCCGGCAAATCATAATGTTCTATCCGGTGGTACCTCTACCGCATACGCACAAGTTTCACTTGGCTCTTATAATCCTACAGACTGGACTCAAGTTCCTGCAACAGCCACTGCAGTTCGTCTTTATGTCTATGCCCAACACGGCTCTACTGGCGCTGCTGGTCAAGCATCTTTTGTTTATGTTGCCGGAGACAGCAATGGCTATGGCTTAAAATGGATAAGGCATGAGCAGTACGGTAGTACTTATGCCTATGTTATGTCAGATGCTGTATTGGATGTGCCTTTATTAGAAACTCAAAAGGTTTACTATAAGCATACTGGAAGTTCTGCTGGATATATCAGTGTTAGCATTGACGTCCACGGCTTTTATGAAGAGGTTTAACTGATAATCTGTGATTATTAGAAAACCACCTTGACCCCGTTAGAGAATTAATTAGTTACCTAACAAATTGTCAGGAATTTATCTAACGGGGTTGACAAATACGGAAATAGCGTGTATATATAAGGAAGGTATGGTATATGAATAAGACAAATTGGTTGATTATACTCTTATTTGTGACGGTATTATTCTCCATCTCTGCCAAAAGCGGCTGTGTCAATCCTTTTAGCACCAGTGAATCAGGCAGTAGTCCACGTTCCACCAGTGGTAATTTAGTTTCCTCATTCGGTACAGATGGGGTCATTACCAGCAACCCAAGTGCCAATTTTGATTCAGCATACGATGTCGCGGTTGATTCACAATATATGTATGTGGTCGGCACTGAACAACCCGATACTGGTGTCAGATGGCGCATAGAAAAGCGAAATCTATCCAACGGTGCTTTTGATACCGGCTTTGGTTCGGGCGGTGTTGTTACCAGCACTGATTCTGCATATGGCATTACCATTGACTCTACTTATATGTATGTGGTTGGTTCCGGTGGCTTGACAGGACAGATTATAGAGAAACGAGCCTTATCTAATGGCGCCTTTGATACCGGCTTTGGAACAAATGGAGTTGTTACCAGCACCTTTACGTATTCACTTGCTGATATTGCCATTGACTCAACTTATATGTATGTGGTTGGCGCATCGCGGATAGAGAAACGGAACTTATCTGACGGCGCTCTGGTAACCGGCTTTAGCTCAGGTGGCTTTATATCTAAACCTTCGGATGATTACCCGAAAGGAATCGCCATTGACTCTAACTATATGTATGTAGTTGGTCGTGAAGGATTAGGTGGGGAAGACTATCAATGGCGGATAGAGAAACGAAATCTTTCTGACGGGACTCTGGTGTCTAACTTTGGCTCAGGCGGCGCAATTACAATTAATCTAAGTTCAGGGGATGATGAAGCAACCTCTCTTGCCATCGATTCAATCTATATGTATGTGGCTGGTTTTGACTACCTGTCTGGTAACGGACAGCAACAATGGCGTATAGAAAAGCGGAACCTATCTGACGGCGCTCTGGTAACTAACTTTGGCACAGGCGGTGTAATTACAATTAATCCAAGTTCAGGAGATGATAGAGCAACTTCTATTGCCATTGACTCTGCCTATATGTATGTGGCTGGTTTTGACAACGCATCAGGTCAACACTGGCGTATAGAAAAGCGAAATCTTTCTGACGGAGTCCCAGTAACCAACTTTGGTGTAGGTGGTAAGGTCATAAGCAACCCCAGTATCTTATGGTCTCTTGCCATTGATTCAAGCTACATATATGCGGTTGGTCTGGGGTCGTCGGCATGGCACATAGAAAAGCGACTGAAATAACCTCCGACATGCGGATTATTAAGTTAACGGAACAATATGAAAAACTTAATAAAACTATCCATATTTATCCTGTTGGGTATAATCGTGCTGGTTGGCTACGGCGGTAATTGTGGTTCGCTCCTTAATCTCGCTAAAAACAATAGCGGTAGCAGTGCATCAGATACTATTCGACTTACCCTAGCCGGCTCTTATGCTACACCGGACGCTGCCTTCGGCGTCTATGTCTCAGGCAATTATGTTTATGTCGCGGATTGGGCTTCAGGGCTGCAGATTATCAATATTTCCAATCCAGCTTCCCCGACCCTCACCGGCTCTTATGATACACCGGTCAATCCCGGCGGCGTCTATGTCTCAGGTGATTATGCCTATGTCGCTGATGATAGTTCAGGACTGCTGATTATCGGCGGGATAAAGTAGTAGGGCAACTGGTAAGCTGGACATATCCGCATTTTCAGTCAGATGGCCTAACATTACCTCAGAATCCACCAGGTTCTTGGGGCATCCCAAACTAACGAATCTGACACTGGGCTTACTTGGCATATTACCCCTTTATATATCAGTCATTTATAAGAGGGTCAAGTAAAATTACGCCTAAGGCAAATGTTTGACGTCAAACATCCAAGGGTATCCACAGGGGGAGGTGTGGGGGAGTACTAGTAGATACCCCCTACACCTCCACTGGCTATTGCCGACACCTCCACTGGTTAGTGCCTACACCTCCAATGGCTATTGCCTACACATCTACCGGTCATTGCCTACAGATATACCTGCCAATAGGCTTAGATTGTTTGACGTCAAACATTGTTAGACATCTAACAATTCAGATTAGCATGGCCTATTTGGGCCTTTAGGAATGTTGGACGTCCAACATTTTGATGTACTGCCTTATTTTGATATAACATCAAACAGTTAAGTAGCTTATAATAAAAAATACATATCGGATTATAAAGTAGGCTGGTTTTAAGTAAATACTGGATAGAATCTGCGGGAAATAGGCATTTTCAACCTGTTGAATCTGTCCCGCTTACCCCTTGTCCATTAAACCAGTTTAACAATAAACCCACTGATTTGCTTCTTGGAGGTGTTGCTAAACCGCCTGATTAGCCCATGTCTACCGTCCTTCGTCCCATTGGGACTACGGAACGGCGACGGATTGCTATATATCTCAACCGTGGACTTATCACTGCCAAAGGCGTTCGGAGAATTCAGGACCACATAGTCAAGGTTCTTGGCCCTTAGTTTCTTCAAGGCGTTACGCCGACCATTGTCTGTCTCCAAAGCAAAGCCGATGAGCACCCTTTTGCCCTTTTTCCTGCCTAATTCCTTGAGAATATCTACAGTCGGAATGAGTTTGAGTTTTAATGCCCTGCCCGTCTTCTTTAGTTTGCCTTTAAAACAATTGGCCGGGGTGTAGTCGCTCACAGCCGCGGCCATTATGACCGCATCGGTCTTGGGATATGCCTTCATCACCGCCTGATACATCTGCTTGGCCGAGGTGACCTTTACAAGACGCACGCCTTTAGGCGCTGGCAAGGCGGTCGGGCCTGAGATAAGCGTGACCTGATGGCCCTGTACTTTAGCGGCCCGGGCCAGTTCATAGCCCATCTTGCCTGAGGACAGGTTAGCCAAATAGCGGACACGGTCTATGTATTCGTGGGTCGGTCCGGCGGTGACAATGATTCTCATATTATAAGGTTACTATTGTCACCCTGAATGTAACGAAGGGTCTCGTTAGTAGTTAGATTCTTCGCCTACGGCTCAGAATGACACCTTTGTGAGCTTAATGATTAGTCCTGTATTACAGAAGCCAGACTCTTTATTATGACGTCAATGTCAGCCAGCCGGCCGATGCCAGAGCCGCAGACCAGATGCCCTTTGGCCGGTTCTATGAAATGATAGCCCTGTTTCTTCAAGCGCTTAATATTATCCTGAACAATCGGATTAAGATACATCCGTTCGTTCATAGCCGGAGCAATAATGACCCTGGACGCCTTGACCGACATAACCAGGGTGGTCAACGCATCGTCGGCAATGCCTGAGGCAATCTTGCCAATGATATTCCCGCTGGCCGGAGCTATCAATAGCGCCGAGAGTTTCTCAGCCAGGGCAATGTGCTGTGGGTCAAATTCGTAATCAGCGCTGAATAAATCAGTAATAACCTTATTATGCGACAGGGTCTGGAAGGTCAGAGGCGTGACGAATCTGGTGGCTCCATCAGTCATAACCACGGTGACATTCGCGCCCTGCTGGCTCAGGCATGAAACTATTTCCGCGGCCTTGTAGGCCGCGATACTGCCGGTGACTCCGATGCCGATTTGCTTACCTTTAAAACTCTTCGGGCTCATTTTTATTACCTGCCTTACTTCTTACGCGATTTCCCTTCCTCCACAGTTAATCTATCCTCCAGAATCTCGTCCAGTAATGGCTCCATCAGGGCATAAAACGCCTTGTCCTGTTTTAAGCCGGCCTGGCGGAGTTCCCGCATCCGGCTGATAAGAATACTCGTTAACCTTAACCGACCGCCCATTTTCTCCGCTGCCAATTCTATCTTCTTCTCCAAACTGTTCACCATATTTATTATCTCGCTTTCTTAGAGCCAGTTGGAGTCCCATGGGGACGACTTACTGACTCTTAGACCTCGCCGCAGTCCCATCAGGACGTAGGAGGGTTACATTTAATACAAATTCTTTTTCACTATCTGACGCATTTCGCCAACTGCCCGGGTGATGCGGTCATTGACAACATGAAACTCGTAGTCCTTGGAGTAACGCATCTCCACCCTGGCCCGCTTAATACGCTTGTTTATCTCTGCTAATGACTCCCGACTCTGTCTTTTAACCAGCCGCTGTTTTAGGGTCTTGACATCAGGCCTGCCTGCCGGTAGGCACGGCGGCAGAATAAAGATATAGACGCCCTTAAACCCCTTCTGTTTTAACGCCTTAGCGCCCCTGACATCAACCCGCAATAGCGGGTATTTGCCATGCCTGAAGACATCATTGAGCGACTCAATCGGCGTTCCGTAATAATTACCAAAAAGCCGGGTATATTCAACAAATTTCTTACTTCTTATGCCCTTTTCAAACCCCTTAATAGTAAGGAAGTGATAATCCCGTCCATCCTTCTCACCGGGCCGGGGTTTTCTGGTAGTGGCGGTAATGCCGGGTTTAATCCGGCGCTCCAGGCGCAGCAGATGTTCGCACAGGGTGGTCTTGCCCACGCCGGACGGACCGGAAACAACCAGAATCTTGTTCATTAAATACCAACTATCCTTACTCTCTACGAAATCACAGCAGGCAAATCCGTGTTTCTTAATCCCCCCTCACCTAAATCCTCTCCCACCAGGGGAGAGGAAATATTTTTGAGTTTCTTAGAACACTAAAGTATTTATCCGTTATATTCCAATCTGTGTAAATCTGTGTTAATCTGTGGTTGCAATTTATTCAATGTTCTGCACCTGTTCCTTGATTTTCTCCAATTCGCTCTTAAGCGCTATGGCCGCATAGGTTACCGAGGTATCGCTGGACTTGCTGCCAATGGTGTTAATCTCCCTTAACATCTCCTGGGTGATAAAATCAAGTTTCTTGCCGACCTCATTATTCTGTTTCAAGGTAGTTGTAAATTCTTCTATGTGCGAAGCCAGTCGTTTAATTTCCTCATTGATATCCGCTTTCTGGGCAAAGAGCGCCACCTCGACGGCGATACTGCGCTCTAAACTATTGAGTTCGTTATTTCGGCTTTTAGGTTTGGACGCATTATCAGAAACGGAACCTGGCGAGAAATCCTTATTCAAGGCATATTTATCCAGCACATCCTGCAATCTCTTTTTGAACGCCACTTCATATTCAGCCCGGATGGATGGAACCCGTTTTTCTATCTTATTCAAAAACTCAACCATACGTTTGAGATTTTTCCGGAGCGTCTGGGCCAGGCGGTTGCCTTCCCTCTGCCTCATCTTGACCAGGTTGCCAAGCGACTGCCTGATAACCTTGACAATATACGCCCATTCCTTATTGCTGATATAGTCGGTCTTGACCACCGGCTCCAGGACACCGGGCAGGTTAATCAGCGTATTAAAAGGGACGGATTCTTCCAATTCCAGCGTCTTCTGGAGCGTCTTTAATTCCTGGTAATAATTCTTCAGGAGCGGCCGGTTAACGATTAATCTGGTCACCCGGCTGGAAAATATCTTTATGAATATATTAATCGCGCCGCGTTTGAGATACTGGCGGACCACCTCTTCAATATCGCCTTCATAACCGCTCAGCAAATCAGGCATATTCATCTTGAGATTCAGATACCTGTTATTAACCGAGCGAACCTCCACCCTGATATTCAAACCCTGGGCGCCAAGTTGGCCCCGCGCCTCGCCATAACCGGTCATGCTTTTCATACTGTTCAACCTAAATCTAAATCCTCCCCCTTGATGAGGGAGGAAAATGTGGGGGTGAAATATTCTCACCCTCACCTACCCCCTCCCATCAAGGGAGGGGAATATTATTAATCCAAAAATCCTATTTCAATCCTCTTGACCCGGGCTTTTCGGTCGGGATGCCCTGCTTGCAGAGCGGGCAATCGTTCGGCTGGTATATCGGCGGATTGACCTGGATGATAGAATTATATTGAATGCCGAATATCTGGTTGCCTTTCTCTGGACGGCCATCCGCCGCTCCGCAGCCAGAGCTTTGGACTGGCGAAGGACGGCGGTCCACCAGCGAGATAATCCCAAGCACCTTTGCACCATGCCGGGCCAAAACATCAATCACCTCTTTAACCGAACCGCCGGTGGTAATGACATCCTCGGCCACAATGACCTTGCTGCCGGCCGGCACTGTAAATCCCCGGCGCAATGCCAATTTACCTTCAACCCGTTCCAGGTACATGGCCTTGGCTTTGAGCGGCCGGGCTAATTCATATGAAAGGATGATGCCGCCTAAAGCCGGGCCGACGACAATATCAATCCCCTGGCTTATCCAGGGCTTAACCAATTCCTGGCAAAGCTGACCGGTGACATCGGGGTTTTCCAGAATCCGGGCGCACTGAACATAAGTATCGCTGTGGTTACCCGAGGTCAGGATAAAATGCCCTTTTTGGACTGCCGCTAATCTTTCAAATGTCTTGTTATAATCAGATGTCTTTATCATAAATCTTTCAATCCAGACGCTTGCCCGACGTTTATTCTCATCTACCGGTTGGCGAAATAGGTTCCGGTGGAGTCGGCGGATTTACCGGCGCGGGAGGATTAACCACCGGTGCCGGGTTATTAGCCCCTGCAGGCGTTGGCGGCGTTGTGCCCACCGGTGCGGTTGTCGACGGATTTGTCGGTATGGTATTTACTGTCTTAGCCGGCGCCGGCGTCTTCTCGCTGCTGATCAGGCCCCGGCCTGAATTAGTATGCGGCAGTTGAGCCAAAATAATAGCCAGGAGCAGGAAAATCACGGCCAGAACCACAGTCACCCTGGTAGCGACTGAAATAGCCTTTACGCCCAGGAATGAATCCATCCCGCCGCCGCCGCCAAAGGCGCCAGCCAGACCGCTCTCGCTATAATGCGGCTGGAGCAATATAATCACTATCAACATCACACAGACAATTACAAATATCACAGTCAGAAGTACCAATAATATATCCATAACTAACCCTTCCTTATTCCATTCACTATTTTAATAAATGACTCTGCGGTAAGCGAAGCGCCGCCGACCAGCGCGCCGTCAATATCCTCCTGGACTGCTAATAACTCAATATTATCCGGCTTAACACTGCCTCCGTAAATAATCCTGACTTCTTTGGCCAGGACTTCACTGCTTAGATGCGCCAGAAGCTTGCGGATAAATAAATGCACTTCCTGCGCCTGTTCCGGCGTGGCGTTCTTGCCCGTGCCGATAGCCCAGACCGGTTCATAGGCCACGATTATATTCTGGAAATTATCCGGGGCAATCTCGTCAAGCCCGGCTTCGACCTGCTGGCGGATAACCCGTTCGGTAATGTTCTCCTGGCGTTCCTCCAGCAATTCGCCCACGCAGAAGATAGGCTTTAAACCTACAGCCAAAGCCGCCTTGATTTTCTTATTAATCGCGTCATTATCTTCCTTGAATATTTGCCGGCGCTCGGAATGACCGATAATCACATAGTCACAGCCGATGTCTTTAAGCATGGCAAATGCCACCTCGCCGGTAAACGCGCCCTGGGGCTGGAAATAGCCGTTCTGAGCGCCCACCCCTATGGATGAACCCTTGACTGCCTCCCGCACGGCTGGCAGATATACATAAGGCGGGCAGAGCACGACATCTCTTCCCTCCAAACCCTTCAAGCCGTTCTTGATTCCCTCGGCCAGATTTATCGCCTCTTCTAACCTCGTATGCATCTTCCAGTTGCCGGCAATAAATGGTATTCTCATATCTAGTCTCCTCTTTACTGCCCGTTTGAACGAAGAGAATTACGGACAGTTATCCCGACAGTATTTGTCGGGGCAATACCTTTCAGGAAACTAACATATTATTTCTTACTTTCCTAAAGTCAACTAAATTAGTAATTATTTAACCGTATGAAGTGAGCACAAAGAAATACTAAACACGAATAGGACGAATAGAGCGAATGACACGAATATATAGAAAAAGATTATTTATTCGTGGGATTCGTCCGATTCGTGAGATTCGTGTTCTCTTCTCTGCATTTGGCTAATATATTACGATTTTACTTATTTTCTTTTAATATCCTGCCGATAATGATATCAATTACTATCCGGTGGATAACATCTATTCACTAGGATTAGATAATAATATAGAAAAGGAAAGGAGCAGATATGAAAAAAACAGAACTGCTGCTGGTCGTTGTGGCATTTGTCATTGCGGCTACCAACCTGCTTAATGCCGGTCAGGTCGTCACAGAACAAAGCGCTACAGGAGCCAAGCAAATCAAAGTCTCCGGCGAGGTGGAGATGCCCATGGTCTCCAGGGATGCCGGGGTCAACAGCGTGCTGGACGGCGTAATCAAACCGGCTACCCAGGATGCCGACACCCTTTGGGCGCCGCTGATTACCATCAACCTGGATGCGGCCTTAGGCGACAAAATCTCAAGTTTAATAAAGTTACAGAACCGCCGGCTGGATTTAGGCGTAGGCACCGGAGCCAATATGGACTTCCTGGGCGGCGATAACCTTGATTTGGCTATAAAAGAAGCCTACCTGAAACTGGAAAAGTTTATTGTTCAGGACCTGACATTCACCTATGGCTTGCAGAACCTTAAAGCCACCCTGCGTGATGGAGAAGGCGCATTCTTCCTGGACACCAACAACGCCAGTTCCAATGCCATGAACGGATTCCTGACAGAAATTAATGGCGCAACCTGGTGCCGCAGCAAGGACACCACCGAATTCGGCGGACTGCGTTTTGATTACGGTTCGCTCAAGAACAGCAATTACCAAGGCACCCTGTTCACCGGCAAGGTGTCCGAAACCGCCACCGGCCTGGACCAGTTGCACAATGACACCACGCTTAACGGCGCCATTGTCTGGTATAAATTAGGCGAAGACAAGGTGCTTAATTTATTAGTCACCCAGTTAGCCAATCCCAAGGCCGAAATGGCCATCCAGACCATCGGGTTAGGCGCTAATTACAACGGAGCTATGCCCAATTTAGGGGCTTATGCCGAGTATTACAACCAGACCGGCGATGCCACAGCCGCGCTGAAACAATCCGCCTCGGCTTTCCGGGTGGGCGCAAAATATGACATCAAGCATTCGTTAAGCCCCTACGTGGATTTATCATACTGGTTCCTCTCAGGCGGCGGCACAGCCAGCAAGAACAACAACTTCGTCTCCATGGAAAACGTCAAATCCACGATGATACTGGAAGATGAGGTATTCGGCCTGGACCTGGACAGTAATTACACCGCGATTAAGTTTGAGACCGGCGTAGCCACTAAGGTTGACCTGGACAAAGACGGCTCGCCCGAAGACCTCAAGGTAAAGCTCCTGTTGGGCCAGTTCTCGCTCTCAGACCAGCCCATCGCGATGACCGGCGTCAAGGATTCATTAGGCACAGAAATTGACCTGCTCTTAACCCTGCAGTATAATCCGAGCGTCTCATTTACGCTGGGTTATGCCACATTAAGCAGCGGCGGATTCTTCTCTGACCCGGCCACCTACAATGCGGCTGAGGATTCAATGCAGATGGTCTCCTTTGGAACCAGCGTAAAGTTCTAAGCCCGTACGGGCCCAAGCCCCCTGGCGGAAACGTCAGGGGGCTTTTTTCTTACTCGCTGTTAGAGTTCACTCGTTACAGCGAGTTAGATCCGCCTCTGGCGGATACTTCATATACAGCCAGTTATCTGGCGCCGAAGCGCCATGGCGCCCTTATGTTGACTGACAAAGCCCCGTTGTTGACTCACAAAGCCCTGTTGTTGACTGACAAAGCCCCGTTGTTGACTCACAAAAGCTCCGTTGTTGACTGACAAAGCCCTGTTGTTGACTGACAAAGCCCCGTTGTTGACTCACAAAGCACTGTTGTTGACTGATAAAACCCCGTTGTTGACTGACAAAGCCCAGTTGTTGACTCACAAAGCCCTGTTGTTGACTGACAAAGCCCTGTTGTTGACTGACAAAGCTCCGTTGTTGACTGACAAAGCCCCGTTGTTGACTGACAAAGCCCTGTTGTTAACTGACAAAGCCCTGATGTTAGTCAACTAACCCATTATTCTATAAGGAATTAGGTCAAAACAAGGCGAAAAGGCGGACCGTTGAGGTTCGGACGGAGGCGAACCAATCCTGGCAGGTGAATTTGCGGCTGAAAATAAGAAAGTGTGCTGATTTTCAGTGAAGAATGATTAGGTGTGTTGCCCCCGGATTATCTAGACTTCAAATTACGATGGAGTCAAAATGTAAAACCAACATAAAAACTAAGGTAAGATTTCGACTCATCATAAACCGAAAAACTATCCCCTGTATTAGATTTCCATTCTACTTTTTCGTCAGGTTTAAAATAGGCGCCAAACGATAAATCCCCCACAAAAAGACTGTTAAGTTTATCGCCAAAAACATAGCCTATGCTATATCGATATGTATCACCGGATACAAAATCGATAGTATTTAAGTTCGCAACTCTAACTCTAGTGCGGTCCTTTCCGCTTTCACCAAGCAAATACACGCCAAAAGGCGCTGTATTGTCCAAGTAATACCTAATGCCTATACCCGTCTCTCTCATTTTGGCATTAATGTCATCAAAACTATAAACTCCACCCATCAAATAAACCTGCAAGGTAAAGGCATCTGATGCAACATACTCGTACCTCAGCCCAAAAGGACGGCTAAAATAATCATCTATTGCATAAGATGATCCGATATCAAGAGTAAAAACGTGTGTTCTCATGTACGGGTCATTTTGATTGTCTTGCTTATCTTTTGCGCTTCCTTCATCGGTATCCTGAGTATAAGCAATGCCGGAACATAATAATAAAACCACTATTGCCATCAAACCTATTCGTTTCATCATAATTAAATTACCCATCTCGTCTGCCCCACAGCATATCTTTTGTGCTGGGCACCCGCCCGGCCCTTATCTTCTCCCAAACCGCCAGGCCAACAACATCTCCAACCCGACCGAAACCAACAGGATGTAAATCAGGTGTTTCCATATCGGGCTGGTGGATTCGTTCGCCGCCTTATCCGCCATAAAACCGGCTGAGGTAATGTCTTTTAGCGCGTCTCCGGATACTATTATTTCAACCGAAGGGATGAATTGCTTCAACTCGTCTCTCGTCATCTTACGCAGGTCGCCTTCAACCGGGTCAGGATTGACCGCAAAGAACCGTTCAGGACCAGCACCGGTCAGGGTGTAGAGTCCGGCTTCCTTGGTGTCATAACGTAGCGCAGAGCTAAGAAACGTGGAACTTATAGTAACCGGGGCTAATGAAATAGACTCCTTCTTAGGCAGACGCAGGGTATACCCCCACACCAATACATTGGTGTGCGGGGTGTCGCCAACCGACTTGGATTCTGCCGGCATCTCAATGGGCTCGCCGACAATGAGGTTGCGATTCAATGCCTTTTCACTGAATGATGCCAGATACAGGGCTATCTGGTCTATCAGCATCAGGTACATGGGCCGGACCGGCATCAGGTTCCACTCGGTATCAGCCGAGGTGCCGATAACCATAACCCGTCCTGAGCCAAATGGTTTTTCAGCGATTAAGGCCGGGTTACCGGCATAATTCAGCCGGGCCAAGATAGACGGGGAAATAGCAGCGCTGTCTTCCATTAGATTCGCTCCGCTCACTACAAGTTTATAGTATTGATAAATAGCCAGCGTGTTAAACCGCTCCTTGATGGCTGAAAAGAACGATAATGCCGGGTGGGTAAAATCAATCTCACCGAACCTGACCACTTCATTATGTCCGCCGGAGGCGGATCCGCCTATGGAGGACATCGGGTCGCCTTTAATCTCGCCTAATTGGCAGGGTAAAAGCCCGGCTCCGTTCTTATAGAGCGATTCATTATAGGCGGTTTTATTCACCCGGTCGCCCAGGAAAATCAGTAAGCCGCCGCCACGGCGTACATAATTCTCCAATTGTTCAACCTTATCATCGCTCAGGAATTCCACATTTGCCAGAATGACCAGGTCGTAGCCAGTCCCCCCCTCACCTATCCTCTCCCCATATGGGAGAGGGAAGGGGGTTAATTTATCCGCATTTATAAACTCTGTTGCCGTGACTGTATCAATCAGATACGGAGAAAAAGAATCGCCGGATGATGGTTGAGACGGACTGAGGGCAGAGCGCAGGAAAAGAATCTCGTCTTCTGAGGGCTCAGACGATGGTTCCCCGTTTATTATCAAGGTGCTGATACCTTCCTTAACCGCCACCGAATATAACCGGCTGTCGTCAAGCATCAGGTTATCTGAATCCAGTTCGATTTTTGCCCAATATTGGCCAGGTTCATTAAAGGTGTGGACAAATGGGACCAGAACCGAATTATTGCGCGGAATCACGACGGTTGACGAAGCGTATTTCTGTCCCTGGACCGAGAAATTCACCTTAATCGCGCCGGGCGCTGTATCAAAGATAGAGTAGTTCTTAACCTCGGCATAAAAGGTCACCGGTTTTCTGGCGGTGACAATAGATTTATCAGTATATATCCGGCTGATAAGATTATTGCCGGCATCAGCCGGTCCGACCTGAATAATCTTTATGGGAATAGCGCCTAATGATTCTTTAAACGTGTTTATCTTATTCCAGCCGGCCCGCTGGTTATCCGTCACCAGATACAAGACCTTGCTGGACGACTTGGATTTATTCAGTATTTCCTGCGCCAGGGCCAGCGTCCTGGAAATGTCAGTGGCATAATCAGCCAGCCCCAGATTGGCCAGCTTGTTCTTGGCCTGGGCCATCTGATATGAGGACTCGCTGATAAGAATCTCCGGCTTGCTGGAGATGGTAATCAGAGAGAGTTTATCGCCCTTTTCCGGCTTGAGTTGTTCCATCAGCCCCGAAGCAATCTTTTTGGCATCCTCAAAGAGGGTTGACATACCTGAACGATAACCCATGCTATAAGAATTATCTATGGCAATAACCAGATGGGTATCCGGCTCCTTGAAAAGCGCGCTCCCTTTAAGATATGGCCTGGCCAGGACAAAGGCCAGGATGGTCACTATCAGCATGCGCAAAAGAAGCAGGATGAGCGATTCCATCTGAAGCCGGCGCCGGTTTTTATGGAGCGCCTTTAACAGAAAATCCATGGCCGCCCAGCGCACCTGCTGATAACGCCGGCGGTTAAGCAGATGAATTATCAGCGGTATTGAAGCGGCCAAAGCCAGCCAGGCAAATAACGGATTAACAAAGTCGAGCATAAATTAATACACTAGTTTCTAACAAAACCTATTCCCCTCCCTTGATGGGAGGGGTTAGGGGAGGGTGTTCCTCACACTTTTCCCTGATAACATCTATTACGCCTCTAAGATTAGACCAAACCTCATTATCCCAGAAACGTAAAACTTTATACCCTTGTTTTCTCAACAAGATATCTCTTCGTTTATCTTTCTCTGTGTGTTTCGTATCTGCATGCTGCCCGCCATCCAATTCAACAACTACCTTTCTCTCAAAACATACAAAGTCCACTATATAATTTCCGATAGGTTGCTGACGCCTAAACTTAAAATCCTGTAATTGTTTTGCTTTTAAATGGCGCCATAGCAACCGTTCTGTATTAGTCGATTGCTTCCTTAGATTCTTCGCTAAATTGGACAATCCCATGTACTGCTGGGTTCCCCTCACCCTACCCTCTCCCACAAGGGGAGAGGGAATATTCATATTACAAAAGCTTATTCAAGTTTATTACTTCGCTGTCCTCCCCGCCCTTCAGGGCGAGGTTCGCCACAGGCGACGGGCCAGATAGGCGCTCAGAGCCACATCCAGTTTCTGGTCCGTGGTTATCAGATTATAATCAATCCGGTTGGCCTGGCAACCGCGCCTGATGCTCTCGGTAAACTCATTAAGGACTTTAAGATACTCCGTCTTGAGCGCTATCGGGTCAGAGGTTATTTCCGGGTATTCCTCCATACCTTCAAAACGGGTCAGCCGGTTAAACGGGAATCTCATTTCGAAATCATCCAGGATATGAAAAACGATAACATCCTGGCCTTTGGAACGCAGCCGGTTTAAACCGGACAGAATATTACGCGGCTCATCCAGCAGGTCAGAAATAACTATGACCATACCCCGGCGGTCTAACCGCTCAGAGATATAATCTGCCACATTTCTGATATCAGTCTTCTTTTGGGGAGTCACGTTAGCCAGTTGGTTGAGCACCAGGTTAAGGTGCGCCTGGTTGCTATGCGGGGCGATAATTTCCCTGATTTCCGAGTCAAATAAAACCAGCCCGACCGCATCCTGCTGCTGAATCATCAAATAACTCAATGCAGCGGCAATATATCGGCTGTATTCGAGTTTGGTTATCACACCTGACCCGTAAGCCATTGACTCCGAGACATCAAAAAGGATATAACAAGCCAGATTGGTCTCCTGCTTGTATTGCTTGACATAGAGCCGGTCCGAGCGCCCGAAGAGTTTCCAATCCAGACGCTTTAAGTCGTCGCCCGGCACATATTCGCGGTGCGTCACAAACTCAGCGCTGACGCCCTGATACGGACTCTTATGCATCCCGGCAATATAACCCTCAACTATCAGCCGGGCTTTCAGGTCAAGACGGGTAATCTTATTGAGGACCTTGGGGTCTAAGTATTTTAGATAATCCTGCATAAGTAGAGCGTAGAGCAAAGAGCGTATAGCAAAGAGCAAGAAATAACTCCATGCTCTAAGCCCTATGCTCTATGCTTTAAATATCTTCGGTAATGACTTATCTTCCACCAATTCATTCTTAGCCAGAGGCGTAATCTCGATAAGCTTGGAGATAATATTATCAGTTGAGATGCCCTCTGCCTCAGCCGCAAAGTTCCGGATAATCCGATGCCTTAGAACCGGGTAAGCCACTGCTTTGACATCCTCGCTGGTAACATAATATCGACCTTGAAGCAATGCCCGCGCCTGAGCGCTGGTAATGATGTATTGGCTGGCTCTGGGCCCGGCGCCCCAGGATACCCACTGCCTGATGAATTCAGGCACCTCATTAAGATCTTCTCCGATTGCGGTTACCCTGGTCTGCCTGACTAACTTCAGAGCATAGTGCAGTATATAATCAGCTACCGGCACCTGCTTGACTATGGATTGCAGTTTTATGATATCATCTTTGCTTAATACCTTTTCCAATTTGATATCAAAAGGCGACTGAATCAGATTCATTATATTCAGCTCCTCTTGATTCTTGGGATAATCCACCTTGATATTAAATATAAACCGATCCAACTGCGCCTCAGGCAGCGGATAGGTGCCTTCCTGCTCAATGGGATTCTGGGTGGCCAGCACAAAGAACGGATGCTCCAGCGGATATTTATTCCCGCCGGCCGTGACCTGCAGTTCCTGCATCGCCTCGAGTAAAGCGGACTGGGTCTTGGGCGGAGTCCGGTTTATTTCATCAGCCAGAATCACATTGGCAAAGACCGGCCCGCGGATGAATTGCAGGCATCGGTTGCCGGTGGCCCGGTCATCCTGAATCACGTCTGTTCCAGTAATATCCGAAGGCATCAGGTCCGGCGTGAACTGGATGCGGTTAAAGGATAATGAGAGCGTCTGGGCCAATGCCCGGACCATCAAGGTCTTGGCCAAGCCCGGCACGCCGACCAGCAGGCAATGCCCTTTGGAAAAGATGGAAATCAGCATCTCCTCAATAACCTGCTCCTGGCCGACTACAGCTTTTTTCATCTCGGTCTTGATTCGCACGTAGGCATCCTTCATTTTATTTACTGATTCCATATTTAATTCTTCTATTGCCATAATACATTCCTCTCTTAGTCGCCCGTACGGTCGGCTTAGACCCCGCCACAGGCAGGACATTCCCTTTAATCTTTCAATCCCTCTTTCGTCAATTTCAAATAAAGGTTCTGGTAATTATAATATCTATACCCACCGGTCAGTTCGGCCGGCGCCGAAGCCGGAGTTATGAAATTACTTACCACCGGCTCAATCTGAGTATCATCTGAAAATCCGTTGAAAGAATTTATCATCAGAATACCCAGTGATGGATCAACGTATTTCCTGGCAATATCCAGGTAAACAGAATAGGTCGTGCCTTCGTTATCCCTTTCAATAGTTGCTTCCCGCGGAAGAATCGGGTACCCGCCCGAACGACCGGCGTCGTCCGGTCGGGCGGGTTTGGCGACTTCCTTATTAAATCCACGATTATTAAAACCAGGCATGGCGCAAGGAATAAACATAACATCCTTTTCACGAGCCAACTGTCGGTAACTCTGGAATATCGCATCCAAGTCCTTAAAGAACCCGGTTAATATCGGCAGACCGTCGTATTTGGTCTGCCCAAAAAGCGTATGCGTGGTAATGGCATCAAACATCCCTAAGCGTTTTTTATCCGGCTTGGTCTGGCGGCTATCGCCTTCAGGAAAAATCACCTCATCGCCCACCAGAAAAATATCCAAACCAGTTCGCTGTTTAATTACATTACAGGTCTTAGTCAAAGCTAATTCATAATCACCCCTCAACAGATTGGAAACATATATAAATAACACCGGACGGTTATTTATTTTCAGGTAATTTGGTTCCTTAAAATACTCATCAGCCGCATAGAGCAGATGATTCTGGAACAGCCGCAGGGCATCGCGGTCTATAATCACCACCCCCTTTTCAAAGGGAAGTATATACGGTGTCTGATAAATCAGGCAGAACTTAAAATCACTTTTCTGGCGCTTAAGGTAAGCGGCAAAATAGTTCTTTATGGTCACGTCCGAACCAGAGCCGGGACCGAACCAAGACATCGTAAAAAAGTCAATCCCAGCCTCTTTAGCCCAGCCCAGATGCTGTTTTATGACCGCCTCATCGCGGCAACTGTATTCACCCAATTGCGGTTGTTGCGGGATATTCAGCTTCTTACGCAGGCATTTCTGCCAGAATGGTGAATCTTTAGAATCGTAGGTATAATAATATGCTCCGACTGACAACTCTTGAGAAGACGCAGAGGTAACAGGAATAGCGGTTTGGGATTTGTCCCCGGCTAACGCTAAAACCAAAAAATATGCAACGGCTAGGATAATCACAAGCGCGCCGACTATAATTAAAAGGATATATATCTTTCGCATTGCCGAATAAGTATAACATTTCTAATAAGCAAAGACAAATAAAACTTTACTTTAACCGCATCGTGGAGTATAGTAACCGGCTTATTATGAAGAGTGATTTTGTCCATCTGCATACGCACAGCCATTATAGTTTGCTGGACGGTGCCTGCACGGTCGATAAACTGATAGACGAAGCTAAACGCCAGGGAATGCCGGCTCTGGCCCTGACCGACCACGGTAATCTCTTCGGAGCCATAGAATTCTACCAAACCGCCACCAAAAACGGACTTAACCCGATTGTCGGCTACGAAGCATATGTGGCCCCGAATTCGCGTAAAGACAAAAAGGCCGCCAGCGACACTGCTAAATCCGCTTACCATCTGATTCTCCTGGCCAAAAATGATGCCGGTTATCATAACCTGATTAAACTGGCCAGCAGCGCCTACCTGGAGGGCTTCTACCGCAAGCCCAGGATTGATAAGGAAATCCTGGCCATCTATAAGAACGGATTGATTGCCTTGAGCGGATGCCTCCAATCAGAGATTGACCAACTGATTCTGGATGATAAACCCGATGCGGCCTTGGCTGCAGCCATGCAATACAAGGATATTTTCGGTGATGATTTTTACCTGGAAATCCAACAACACCGGATAGCTGAACAATTAAAAGCCATCAACGGACTTTTGGAGATAAGCCGTAAAACCGGCATCCCAGTCGTGGCCACTAATGATATCCACTATTTAAGAAAAGAAGACCGGGCGGCCCACGATATTCTTCTATGCATCTCCACAAATAAGAAAATAACCGACCAAACCCGGATGCGGTTTTCCAGTGACGAGTTCTATTTCAAAACAGCCGATGAAATGAAAGCGCTATTTTCCGAGATACCCCAAGCTATAACAAATACTATGGCGATTGCCAGCAAATGTAATCTCTATCTTAATCTAAAAGAGATGCATATGCCCCGCTTTAAATCGCCTGATAATAAGGCCAGCATTGATTTTATCAAGGAGTTATGCGCTAAGGGAATCCAGCAGAGATACCCAGAATTAGGCGCCACGGACATAGATACGGCTGACCCTAAGATACCGGTGATTCGCCGGCTTAAGGAAGAGCTTCATATCATAGCCACAAAGGGACTGATAGATTACTTCCTAGTGGTCTGGGATTTTGTCAGGTTTGCCAAGGAACACAAGGTATCTATTGGACCAGGTCGGGGCTCGTCCGCTGGCAGTTTGCTGGCTTTTATCCTAGGCATAACCGATATCGACCCGCTGAAATACAATCTGCTCTTTGAGCGCTTCCTGAATCCGGGCCGGGATGACCCACCGGATATTGATATCGACTTCAGCCAAGCCGGACGGGAAAGCGTCATTAATTATGTCAAGGATAAATACGGCCGGGAAAGCGTCTCGCAGATAATCACCTTCGGAACGATGAAAGCCCGGGCCGCTGTCCGCGATGTCGGCCGGGTCATGGATATTCCCCTATCGGAGGTTGACCACATCGCCAAGAAACTCAGTAGCATCACCACATTGCGCGAATCAATTAAAAGCGATCCGGAACTAAAAGAAGCGGCGGAGAAACAAAAAAGAATCAGGGACCTGTTTGATATTTCTATGAGGCTAGAGGGATTATCCCGGCACGCATCAACCCATGCGGCCGGCGTGGTGATCTCCGACAAACCCCTGAATAATTATGTGCCGCTTTATTCTTCAGGCGGCGTGGAAACCACCCAATACACGATGGAATCATTACAAGCCATAGGATTGCTCAAAGTTGACCTGCTGGGAATTATTACCCTCGATATTATTGACCGGTGCCTTGAATTGATAGAACAAAATCGGGCTATAAAAATAGACATAAATTCTTTGCTGCTTGACGACAAGAAAACATACACATTACTGACTCAGGCCGAGACCAAGGGCGTGTTTCAACTTGAATCAGCCGGCATGCGCGATATTCTCCAAAAACTAAGACCTAATAAGTTTGAGGATATTATTGCAATCCTAGCCCTTTACCGGCCCGGACCACTCCAGAGCGGAATGGTTGATAACTACATCCATTCGCGTCATCACCCAAGCGAGATAAGTTATGTAGACAAATCACTGGAGCCGTTGCTTAAAGAAACCAACGGCATCATTCTCTACCAGGAACAGGTAATGAGAATTGCCAACCGCATCGGCGGATTCAGCCCATCCGATAGCGACGACCTGCGCAAAGCCATGGGCAAAAAGATTCCCCAAATTATGCAGGAATACCGGGACAAATTTATCAAAGGCGCAATCAAGAATGGAATTTCCGGCCAGATATCCGAGAAAATATTCGAAATGATGGAATATTTCGGCGGCTACGGATTTAATAAATCACATTCCACGGCTTATGCCATGACCTCTTACCGAACGGCCTATCTCAAGGCAAATTACCCAGTAGAGTTCCTGGCCGCAGTTATGAGCTACAACATGGCGGACACAGATAAGCTTTTGGAATACCTTGAAGAATGCAAACGGCTGAATATCAAGGTCATACCGCCTGATGTTAACCTCAGCTTCTCTGATTTTACGGTCCAGGGCAACGACATCATTTTCGGCTTGAGCGCTATCAAGAATGTGGGCGACAAAGCGGTCGGTTATATCACCAAAGCGCGCTCTAAAGGCCCTTTTCGAAATATTTACGACTTCTGCGAGCGGGTAGACCTACGCCACGTGGATAAATCCGTTATAGAAGGACTGATTAAGTGTGGGGCAATGGATTGCCTCTTAATAATGCCGGGAGGACACCATAAAAAGACCAACCGCAACCAACTACTTAAAGGCCTGGAGCAGATAATCTATCTCACCAACCAGCACCAACTTGACCGAAACCAGGGACAGATGAATCTCCTCCAGTCATCTGATAAGGATGCGCCTTACCAATATCCCCCACTGCTAAATGAGGATGAATTACCTGAAGAGGAACTACTGCGTTACGAAAAGGAAAGTTTGGGATTTTATGTCAGTGGCCATCCACTGGTTAAGTATGAGCATATGCTCAAGGAATTATCGTCGCTTCCTATCAGCAAACTCATTGCCAAAACCCCGCCTATAGAAGATGTCAAGCTCTGCGGGATTATCTCGCAACTACAGACCAGGATAGCTAAAGGACAAAAGGACGGCCAGAAGATGGTGTTTTTTAAAATAAGAGACCTCTCTGGCGTGATTGATGCGGTTATTTATTCAGGTGAACTGCAAAAATACCGGCACCTAATTCAAGAAAACAAAATTGTCTGTTTCAAGGGCAAGTTTGATTCTCGCAAAGGCGAACCTATTGTCAAAATTAAAGAAGCGGCACCAATTGAAAACGCCTACGAATTGATGCCTAATTGCGTGGTAATAGATATTTCTTTGACAGGACTAGATAACGATGTTATCTATGGCTTAAGAGATATCTTGCTGGCGCATCCGGGCAATTGTCAGGTACTATTACGATTGAAGACCATGGAAAACAATATAGCTCTAACCAAGGTATCCAACAATTATTCGGTTTCCATCTCACCCAGATTCAAAGAGGATGTTACCGAATTGCTGGGCCAGGATGTCATTAAGTTTAGTATTGATTAATTATGAATGTCAAAACCTTCGTGCTCGGACCAATTCAAACATCATGCTATGTGGCCTATGCGAATGACAACAGTACTGCTATTATCGTTGATGCCGGAGGCGACCCGGCTGAAATAATCAAGTTTATCAAACAACACAACCTGACGCCTCTTTATCTGGTCAATACCCACGGCCATATTGACCATATCCTGGGCAATCCGCAATTAAAGAATGCCTTCCCCAAAATGCAGATATGCATTCATCCAGCCGATGCGCGGATGCTGGCTGAATCTAAATCCAATTTGGCCACGGAACTGGGTTTCGAATTCTCGTCTCCTGAGCCGGATAAACTCCTGAATGAAAATGATACTATTTCATTAGGAGACCTGCCCGACCTTACCGTCGTTCGGGCAGGTAAGAAAAATGGAGAATTCAAGGTGCTCCACCTGTCCGGACACACCAAAGGTGGAATCGGATTATTGTACAATCATAAAAATGATGCCAACCTACTTTTCAGCGGCGACGCCTTGTTTGCCGGAAGTATTGGCCGAACTGATTTCCCGGGAGGATCGCTCTCAGAATTGGTTACTAACATCCGGAAAAAGGTCTTAACATTACCGGATAATACCGTGGTCTATCCCGGACATGGCCCCAGCACTACCGTAGGCGACGAAAAACACTCCAACCCATTTCTTTAAAGCCAGCCGCAACAACGATGGACTGACTCTTATCCCATAGTGAAACGAAGAAACGAGAGTTTATTTACTGGCTCGTTTGACCAGATGCTTTGTCAGGTTGACTCACCTGAGACTTCTTATCTAGATAATTCTTCCAGTTAACCTGTTTTTTTATCTCCTCAAGCCAATTTTTGCTGAATTCGTTTTTCTTATTATTACTGATACTCGCCTGGATTTTATCCTTTTCCACATCAAAACTGCCGGCCGCCGGAACCCTTTTTTCCAAGACCTGGACGACATAATAAATCCCGTTATCCTCCATAACATCAAACTCACCACTCTGCTTTTTGAATAACCCATTCTTAAAATCGCCGTCAACAGGCTTAATCAAAGCCAGATTACTATCTTTCTGGAAAAAGGCGGTTTTGGAGACCTTGCCGCCCGTTATATCTGCTTTGATGACCATCTCAAACCATTTCTTCCTCAATTCGTACTTGAATGCCTCGTCATTTTCCTTGCCCTTGATTTCTTCATTTACTTTACTGGAAATATTCTGGGTTAATTTATGAGCCTCAGTTTTAGCTGCTTCGTTAGCCTTGTATTTAATAAAATCACGGGTGACTTTCTCCTTGATTTGGGCGGTCAGTTTCGGAATATAAGTCTCCTGCTTCTTAAGGAGCCGGAATATAAAATGCCCTTTGTCTGTAGAAATAGCGCGGCTCAGTTCATTCTCCTGAAAGGTGGTTATCTGTCGGCGAAAAAGAGATGACTTGCCCACTTCCTTCTCCAACTCATCGAGATTATCAACCGCCACAAAACCGGTCATCTGGTAATTAAGCTTGAATTTTTGGGCTATCTCCTTAAGGTTAACCGCTTTTTCTTGGAGTTCCAGCATCGTGATTACTTCTTCGGCCTGGGTAAGCATTTCCAGCATTTGCTCCTTAGCCAATTCAGCCAGCAGTTTGTCCTTTATCTCATCGCGGACTTCAGGAAATGCCTTGCTTTGAAATTCCTTTTCCCGGTTTTTGGTGTAGTAGTTCTGTATCGCATCTTCACTCGGCTGAGGCAACTCACTTTTGAGTTTATCGGCATCAGCCATAATATACTCAATCTGTACCTTTTGCGGCACCCCGTATTCAGCCGAATGCTCCTGGAAATACTGGACCAATTCATCCTCATCAGTCACCTTAGTCTTTGCTTGGTAATCATTACCGTCAAACGCCAGCCAGGCAATTCTGATTTCCCCGTTCATGGAAAGAAATTCATCATAGACCTCTTTAGTGCTGGGCACAATTCCGTCCATAACTAATTCACGGTATTTATTCAGTTTAATGAATTCAGCCGTCACATCCTCAAAGAATACCTCCGAAACACGCCAATTACTCAAAATCCACTGGTAACGTTCTTTAGAAAATGCGTTATCCCCTCCTTCTTCCTTGGTGCTGAATATAAATAAACGCTTCTTGATATAATCTACAACCTCGTTGGGGCTAACCTTGACGCCGGCTTTATCTGCCAAGGTATCCATCATCAGTACCACCCAGGTAAGTTCATCAAAATATTCATCCTTCTTCTTGTTATACAATTCCGAATCCACCATATCAAAAGGCGGAATAAATGAGAGAATCTTATAGTTATCATTGGCGTGCGCCAGCCAACACTGGGTCCAAAGCATACACTGCTCACGGCGTATCTGGAACTGCTCCTTGCTAATCTTTAAATTCATTATCTCACCAGCCATATTTTCCTGCTTACTGCTATCAAATATGGACAACATCTGGCTGGTAATACCGAATGCCAGGGCGGTGATAATCACCAGCCCGAACATGATCTTCTTCTCGTATTTCTGTAGTTTTCGTAGCATAGTCAATCCTTCCTTATGGCGCCGAAGCGCCATGGCGACAAAGACTCCATTTCGTCATTTGTCATTAAACATTAAAAATTATTACCTTACTTCCTCTATTTTGGGCAGGTCTTTAATAGATGACAATCCTAATATTTCCAGAAAATTATTACTGGTACCATAAAGCAAAGGACGCCCCAGAACCTCGGCCCGACCGGTAATACGGATTAGCTTCTTGTCCATCAGGCCCCGGACAATGGCGCTGGAATCCACGCCCCGGATAGAATCAATCTCAGCCCTATTTATCGGCTGTTTGTAGGCAATAATAGAAAGCGTCTCCAGGGCCGCATGCGAAAGAATACCCTCATTACGGCGTTCGTATAACTTCTTTAAGTACGGATGGAATTCCGGCAGAGTCCTTATCTGAAACCCGCCGGCCACCTCATTTATGGCAAAAGAATGTCCGTTAGATTTATAGATAGAGTTCAATTCGTCAACACATTTCTTGATATCGACCGGAGAAATACTATCGCCGATTACATCCTTGATACGATTAAGAGGTAACGGCTTTTCAGAGGCGAACAATAACGACTCTACAACAGATTTAAGATTACTTATTTCGGTCATCTGAATTTTAACTGGGCAAATCGCGCCTTATTCCCCAATAGCGATTCTATTCTCAACAACTGGTTATACTTGGCCACCCGGTCGGTGCGCGAGGCCGAACCGGTCTTAATCATTCCGGCATTGGTTGCCACGGCCAGATCGGCAATAAAGGTATCCTCGGTCTCGCCGGACCGGTGAGAAATCATTGTCGTATACTTATACTTCTTAGCCAGCGCTATAGTATCCAGTGTTTCGGTCAACGTGCCTATTTGATTCAATTTAATCAAAATGGAATTGGCTACTCCCTTTTCAAAGCCTTCTTTTAACCTAACCGGATTAGTCACAAAGATATCATCGCCCACAATCTGGGTTTTCTGCCCCAATGTCTTGGTCAGGAGGGCCCAACCGGCCCAATCATCCTGAGCCATCCCATCTTCAATGGAAATTAACGGATATTGCTTTACCCATTTCTTATACAAGTCGACCATCTGCCCTGATGAAAATACCTTTTTAGATGACTTCTTGAATACATATTTATTATCCTCAAAGAACTCGCTGGCCGCCGGGTCAATTGCCAAAGCCACGTCCTTCCCTGCTTTATAACCGGCTTTTTCTATGGCTTTAAGAATCACCTCAAACGCCTCTTCGTTGGCTTTAAGATTAGGCGCAAATCCGCCTTCATCGCCCACTCCAGTGGACGACCCCATGCCTTTAAGCACCTTTTTTAGATTATGGAACACCTCTACACCCATTCTCAATGACTCCGAAAAACTCTTAGCGCCCCAAGGCACAATCATAAATTCCTGGACATCCAGATTATTGTCGGCGTGCGCCCCGCCGTTGACAATATTCATAAAAGGCACCGGTAAGATCTGGGCCTTAGTCCCGCCCAGGTAATAATAAAGCGGTATATTCCGGGTATTGGCTGCAGCCCGAGCGCAAGCCATTGACACGGCTAACATGGCATTGGCGCCCAGACGGCTCTTGTTAGCTGTCCCGTCCAGGGCAATCATGGCCTCATCAAGCGCCCGCTGGTTGGTTCCCGGCTTGCCTTTCAGGGCCGGCCCAATAATATTATTGATATTACCTACTGCGGTCAGGACGCCCTTACCCATGTATCGCTTGGTCTCGCCATCGCGCAACTCCAGCGCTTCATGCTCGCCGGTGGATGCGCCGGAAGGCGCCGCGGCCCGGCCTAATGCGCCGTTCGCTAAAAGAACGTCTGCTTCCACAGTAGGATTACCACGAGAATCCAGTATCTCCCGGCCATAAATACAACTTATCTTTGTCATAGTAACTCCAACAACGGATTAAACAGATTCAACTGATTTAATTATCCGTTTAATACATTAAATCCGGTTGTTACGAAGTTGTTTTGATTATAACATTCACCAATAACCTGTCAAATCTTTGGCGTAGAATAATACCCTTCCCTTGCCATCCCGAGTCCTCTCGGAATTGTGATTATCTTGGTCAAGATTAGCCGGCAAATAACCCCATCAACCCCGCCTGGATTTCCGGCAGAGTAAATGGTTTTAGCCCTTTTCCGTCGTCCCGCCGAAGCGGAATGGCGAAAGACCTTACCCCCACAATTAAGTCAATCCCTTTGGGAAGTTGTTGCTTATTTAGCCGGAATGCCTCACGAATCAGACGTTTAATTCGATTGCGCGTAACGGCGCTGGGAAATAGTTTCTTGCTGACCGCAATGCCCAGCCTTGAATATCCCAGGTTATTAGACAGGGAACGGATAAGCAGGCATCCGGACTTGCTAATCGCGCCGTTTTTATAGGCGTGTTCAAATTCCTTGGCGTTGGTAATGCGTTCTTTCTTAGCTAATCCGAAGGAATCCAATAATACACTTCCATTCCCATCCCGCCCAGAACAGGCGGTGGGTAGCCACCGCATTAGCGGGAACGATTTCATTTTCTTAGAGCCTGTTAGAAACGAAGTGCCTTATGGCGCCCACTGGCTCTTAGACCCCGCCGTATGGCGGGGCTTGTTACTTCATTTCTTGGCAGAATATCCTGTCGCACCGACTACTCTGGCGCCGCCTTCCTTAAGATACTCAAGCATCTTCTTGACTTCGGCCTTTTCGCCCTCTATCTCCAGAACAAACCAGGTTGAGGTATCGGTCAGCGAACCCTCAAGGATATTTACCGTGATATTATAATCGCGGGCAATCTGCCATAAGGTCGGCTGCTGGCGTTGTTGCTCAGAGAACAAAACCCGTACGGTCTGCTTTATCTTTATCTTATTACCCAAGAAGGCAACCAGATTCTTCAGCCGGCTAATTGATTCCTTGGTCATCGCCGTAAACTGTACGCCCACGATATTATTGCCGTCATACCGGGGCGAAGGCCTCACCCAAGCCACCCGTCCGTCCGCCCGGAGCGGCTCGCCGCCCAGCATCGGAATACCCACGGTAAAGGTCATTTTATCGTCCTTTAACAAGGTATCCGCCGTCAGGAACCTCATCCCGCGCATACTTATATTCAGGATGGGATACTGGTCTGACGAGCCTTTGAAGATAGCGAACAACCCGCCGCCTGATTCTTTGTATTGCACCATAGCGCCTTTGATGGGTATCCGAGTATCTTTTCTGTCTTCCTTAGCCATAATTTAACAACCTTTCTTAGGGACTGTTAGAACGAAGTGAGTTACAGTCCCTTAGACCCGCCTCAGGCGGGTTATTCCAGTTAGCCCCGCCGACGAAGCGACAGCGAAGTCCCGCCCAAGCGGGAAACCCCTATCAACTCAAGCGGGTAAAATTTATCCTATTTATTTAACCGCCATTATATACTTCTCCTCTTAAATCTCAAGAAAAATATATTATTATAATTATCTCTGCTTAGCAGCCAATTTCTTCCAGATGGCCTTAAGCAATTCGTCTAATCCGGAATGGGTTACGGCTGAAATGGAAATTATTGATTTAGGTAATTTGGATTTATACTTCTTCAGGTTCTCTCTGGCCTGAGGCAGGTCCATCTTGGTCGCCACAATTATCTGCGGCTTGCGCGCCAGGGTCTTACTATACAGCGTCAGTTCCTGCCTGATTTCCTTGTAATTATCAATGATAGATTCAGCCAGGCTGAAATCAATCAAATGCAGGATTATCCTGGTTCTTTCTATATGTCTGAGAAACTTATCGCCCAATCCCCGGCCCTTATGCGCTCCTTCAATCAGCCCCGGTAAATCAGCCATGACAAAGGTCCGGTATTCAGAACCCTTGACCACTCCTAAATACGGCTCCAGGGTGGTAAACGGGTAATCAGCCACCTTGGGCCGGGCTGATGAGACGCACCTCAATAACGTTGACTTGCCGGCATTGGGCAGCCCGACCAAACCCACATCGGCAATGAGCTTGAGTTCCAGATAAATCCAGCTTTCTTCGCCCGGCACGCCCTTTTCATACTGGCGCGGGGTCTGGTTAGTCGGCGTGGCAAATGCCGTATTGCCCCGGCCGCCGTTGCCGCCTTTAGCCACAATCATAAAATCACCGTCCGCCTTCAGGTCTTTGATGATATGATGATCCCCTTTATCCCGGATAATCGTGCCGGCCGGCACCAGAATCGTCAGGTCCGAGCCGCCTTTGCCATAACAATTACTGCCCAGCCCGGCTACGCCGTTCTGGGCCGTAAATCTGACCTGATAAATAAGATGGCTTAACGTATTGTAATGATGGTTGGCCCTGATAATCACATCGCCGCCCTTGCCGCCCTTGCCGCCGTCCGGCCCGCCCTTAGTTATAAATTTCTCCCTGCGAAAACTAATACAGCCGTTCCCGCCGTCACCGGCCTTGACATGAATAATCGCTTCGTCTTTAAACATATCTTGTCCTGTTCATAACTTTTCTATAAATTCTGGGCTGTGGCGGGCAAGCCCGCCGTCACCGGCCTTGACATGAATAATCGCTTCGTCTTTGAACATAACCTGTATAGTATGATAATTTATCTCTACCGGTCAAGGTTTATCCGGCACATAAATAGATAATCACAGCAGAGACGTAAAATCTCATTTTCTAGTTGGAATAATTTTAGTGGACGCTTAAATATCTTTATGGGCTGGGCTTATTTCTTCTGCAAGGCGTCGCTGAGTATCTTGGCGCTGACCAGATTACCCAGTACCGGAGAGACATAATCCCTTAAATACCGGGCCACGTCGGCAATCGGCTTGGCCGAAACATAAATAATATCGCGCGGATAGAGAACAACATTATGCCTCATATTGCCATTGATGATTTCATTGACATCCAGCAAAATAATCTCTGATTTCTCGGCGTCCTTTTTCAGCTCGCCCCTGATAACCAAGGCATTCCCCCACTGGGCATCCCTGGTCAGGCCGCCCGCCTCGGCGATTATATCCATAAAAGATGTTCGGCCGAAGAATTTATAGACGCCCGGCTTGCCCACCTCGCCCAGAACAATCACCTTTTCACCGGCAAAATTCTTAACCGTGACCGAAACCTGGGGCGCAACCACGTATTCGGCCAGTTTCTTGGTCACTTCGTCGTCTATCTCGGTTAAGGTCCGGCCCTGGGCCTCAATATCGCCGATGAGCGGAAACGACAGCTTGCCGTCCGGCCTGACAATAATATCACGGGTCAAATCTGTATGCTGCCAGACAAATATTTCAATGGTATCGCCGACAATAACCTGATAATCAACGGGTTTAAGCTGTTCCGGGTCAAACGCCGAAGGCCTGATAGTCGGCGGATAGAGATTAGGCCCGCCACTACTGCAACCCAGCGGAAATGAAACAACCGCCAATAATAGTAATATTATTATAGACCTCATAAGATATATTTATTATATCGTCATTTTAAGATAATTAATCCAGCCCTTTTCTGCGGAGTATTCAGCCAACGCAGAATGTGTGTTTATATTTCTGAAACTACCGTAAGCGGATGGTTATTAAAAAGGGGCTGGATAAATCTATTGAAATATTACTTGCTGTAAGTTATGGAATTAACCAATCAGATATGGAATCTCATCAGGGCCAATAACCTATTTCAACCTGGGCAAACAATCATTATCGGCTTATCAGGCGGGCCTGATTCGGTTACCCTGACCCACCTGCTCAGCCGGATAAATACCTGCTTTAAGATGGACTGGCGGCTGGTTATCGCACATCTTAATCACCGGATGCGCGGCCGGAAATCAGACCGGGATGAAAGATTCGCCCGAAAAATGGCAGCCAGACTAGGCATTCCCATTTACATCAGCCGCAGAAATATTATTAAATTAAGCAAGCAATACAAACAATCACCGGAAGAAACCGCCCGTTACGAGCGCTACCGTTTCTTTACGGACATCGCCAAGCAGATAGCTAAAAAACACCGCAAACAAACAATATCTGTTGCGGTCGGTCATAATCTTGATGACAATGCCGAAACCGTCCTTTTCCGGATTATCCGAGGCACCGGCTTAAAAGGCCTGCGCGGCATCAGGCCGAAACGGGAACTATTTACCGGCTCCAGATTCCATCTGGTCCGGCCATTGGCCTTTACCTCCAGACAGGAAATTATCGCGTATCTCAAGGCCCAGAAACTCCCCTATTGCATTGACCATACTAATCAGGACAAAAAGATGCTCCGTAACCGCATCCGGCACGAGCTATTGCCGCTCTTAAAAAAGTATAATCCGGCCATCTGCCGGCATTTGGTCCAGTTATCCGAAACCGCATCCGCGCATTATGATTATCTAGACAAAACTGTTCAAGCCAAACTGTCACGAAAGCAAGGTTCACTGGCTCTTAAGACACTCAAAAAGGAGCACCCGATAATTCAGACGGAGATGCTCACCAAAGCGCTGGAGAATATCGCCGGCACCAAGGCATTGACATACATTCATTACCAAGCCCTGCTGAAATTGATTAATTCTCCCAAACCAGGCGGCGAAATCCACCTGCCGGACAATATTATCGCCCGGGTCAAGTCCGGTAAACTCATATTTAAACGTACTAATAATAGACAAAATTGATTTGCTTTATATAATGAGTGATGGTTGACAAAGTCCCAAAAACTGTCACCCTGAACGAAGTGAAGGGTCTCATTTAATCTTACTTAAGGTTCTTCGCGGAGTTTATCCTGAGATTCTTCACTCTGTTCAGAATGACAGACGAAGGGCTCAGAATGACAGAAAGGGAAGTTTTCAATAATCTCATAGAAAGGAAAACACCTATGGCAAAGACATCATCAGCGACCAAACGCCCTGCCGGTAAATCCAAGCAGGCAAGCGCCCCGACCCCGGAGGCCATCCAGAAAATGCTTAACAAGGCCAAACAACCATCGGCAGACGCGATGACCATGCACCCCTTCTACAAAGGCAAAATAGAGATAGTCCCGAAGAGCTGCATCCGCGACTACAGCGATTTCGCCATCTGGTATACGCCCGGCGTGGCCGCGCCCTGCAAGGACATCCAGGCCAACCCGGAAAAGGTATTTGAGCACACCAATAAATGGAATACCGTGGCCATCATTACAGATGGCACCCGCGTCCTGGGATTAGGCGATATCGGGCCGCACGCGGCTATCCCGGTCATGGAAGGCAAAGGCATGCTCTTCAAATACCTGGGCGGCGTTGACGCCTTCCCCATCTGCCTGGACACCAAAGACCCGGATGAATTTATCAAGACCGTCAAATATCTGGAACCCTGTTTTGGCGGCATCAATCTGGAAGATATTTCCCAGCCCAAATGCTTTAGGATACTTGATACCCTGCGCAAGGAAATGCCCATCCCGGTCTGGCACGATGACCAGCAAGGCACCGCGGCCGTGACCTTAGCCGGACTGATTAACGCGGTAAAAGTCCAGGGCAAAAAACTATCCCAAGTAAAAATCGCCATGGTCGGAGCCGGCTCGGCCAATATCTGCATCTCCCGGATGATTATCAAGGCCGGAGTTAACCCCAAGAACATCATTATGGTCGATACCAAAGGCACCCTGCACCGGGACCGCAAGGACCTGGAAATAGGCCATCCGGAAAAATGGGAGATGTGCCTCAAGAGCAACGCCAACAACGTCAAAGGCAGTATCCCCGAAGCCATGAAAGGCGCCGAGGTATTACTGGCCCTTTCCCATCCCGGACCCGGCACGATTAAAAAAGAATGGATTCGGATGATGGCGCCCAAGCCCATCGTCTTTGTCTGCGCCAATCCGGTGCCGGAAATCTGGCCATGGGAAGCCAAGGAAGCCGGGGCTGATATCGTGGCTACCGGACGCTCTGATTTCCCGAACCAGGTCAATAACTCGCTCGGATTCCCGGCTATCTTCCGTGGCGCGCTCGATGTCCGGGCCCGGACCATCACCGACGAGATGTGCATTGCCTCGGCCGAGGCATTGGCCAAATATGCCGAGAAAAAAGGATTATCCAAGGAACACCTGATTCCGACCATGAGCGACTGGCGGGTCTATCCGGAAGAAGCCGTGGCTGTCGGAATGAAAGCCATCGAGCAAGGCGTGGCTAAAGTGATTCTGACCGCGGACCAACTGCGTGACAATGCCACCAGAATGATTCAACGGTCCATCAAGATAACCAAGATGATGATGAAGGAAAAGATTATTCAGCTGCCTAAATAAATTTATTGACAGAATTTATTATTCTGGTATAAGAGAAAGCCGTTCACCGCTTCAGCCCGAGGCTGATCTGCCTCCGGCAGAAGCTCAATGGTAGAGTAGTGGCGCCTGTGGCGCCATTGGTTGTAAGGTGAACATAATCCCCGCTTCAGCCCGAGGCTGATCCGCCTTTGGCGGAAGCTTGGAGGTAGAGTAACCTCCGGCGGAGGCTGTTAAACAAGTAGGTTATGCCATGGATTTACGTGCTGATTAGTCAGCGTAACGGCAAACGCTATATAGGACAAACTGGGAAAGAGCCTTTGGTACGGTTACAGGAACATAATCAAGGCTCAAATAAATGGACTCGTGAGAATAAACCGTTTATATTGTGTTATAAAGAGTTGATTCAGACACGGACGGAGGCTATTAAAAGAGAACATTTCCTGAAAACTGGACAGGGAAGAAAATGGTTGGATGAACATATTCCCCGCTAGCTCAATGGTAGAGTAGCCGGCTGTTAACCGGTTGGTTGTAGGTTCGAGTCCTACGCGGGGAGCCATCCTTCGCCAAGGCTATCCGTCGCTACTCCGTAGCTATGGAATAGCGCAGGATAGCTTCGGAGTGGCTACGCCATTTATGTTTTACACATATATCCTACGAAGTCAGAAGTCTAAAATATTTTACTATGGGTATACAGAGGATTTAAAAAGAAGGTTAAAAGAGCATAATGAAGGAAGAGTTTTCGCTACCAAACCACATTGTCCGTGGCGGTTAGTATTTTATGCCGCATTTGAGACAACCAAGCAGGCAAAAGAATTTGAGCAATATCTAAAAACTGGTTCCGGTAAAGCATTTGCATATAAACGCCTTGTTTCCGTAGCCTTGGCAAATGATTATCCTAAAGAGTTCAAGGGTGCTCCGAAGCCAAAGGCGTAGGACACCATCCTTCGCTAAAGCTATCCGTCGCTACTCCGTAGCTATGGAATAGCGCAGGATAGCTACGGAGTGGCTAATGAGGTATTCCGAAGCCAGAGGCATAGGATACCTACGCGGGGAGCTTTCCTTCTCTAAGGCGAAATTTACCCTATACTCCTCTCCGCGCCCTTGCGGTTAATCTGTGTCATCAGCATTTCATCCGTGCAATTTATTTCTACCCGTATTTCTCCACCTCTTTTACAACGAATCTAATCTGCGTAATCTGTGTAATCTGTGGCTAAATTACGTACCCTAGGATATAGATTACGAGTTCCGTCGAATTCGTTCCACCCACATAAGCCTGCCACAACAGCGTCCTATCAGCCGCCACCGGCATCAGGACTGAGCCGCCATTGCTAATCCCCGGAGCGTTAACCGGCGGAGCCATTACTTGTAAGGCATATTCCGCGCCCAACTGGCGAAAGATGTAGGCCATCATCCCGCCATCTGTCCAACTCTGGTTAATACAGGCGATTGAGACAATAACCCCTTTGGTGTTGAGCGGAATAATCGCCGACAAATCCACCTGAGCCGGTTGTGTTGTTGCGGTAATCCCGCCCAGGTCAAGGGCAGTTGCCGGAACCGGTAACATAGTCAGCGTATCGCCGCCGCCCACGCCGGGCGCTAACTTCTCGGCTGTTACTGCGCCATTCAGGATTTTCTCAGTTGTTACACTGTCTACTGCCAACTGACTCGCTCCCACTGCGCCAGCCGCGATTTCATCGGTAGTGATGGGCGGCGTCAGGGGCCGTGCCGCGGCTCCCGGGGTTACCCATTTGAACCACCACTGATTACCCTGGGACAAGTCAGCCACTGGTATCTGGCCTTCGGTGGCCGGCGCGCCGGAAATGGTCTTGATGCCCTTGGGCTCAAGGGACTGTGACGCAATCTCCGAATAGCCGACCGAATTATCGGCCATTTTGGACTTGGTCACAGCATTGGTCGCCAGCTTGGCATTGGTCACCGCGCCGTCAGCAATCTTAATGGAAGACACTGCGCCACTGGGTAACTTATCACTGGTCACTGCCCCGTTAGCAATCTTCTCCGCCACCACCGCGTTATCGGCAATCTTGGGCGTGGTCACCGCATTATCCTCTAAGGGAACAATGCTCACGTCACTGCCCAGTTTCGCCTGGGTCACTGCCCCGTCCGCAATATCGGCGGTCTGGACCTGACCGGCACCGATATCGGCTCCGGTAATGGTCTCGTCCTTAATCTTAGCGGACGTGACGGCGTTATCCGCAATCTTCTCCTCGGTCACGGCATCAGGCGTAATCTGGGGCGAAGTCACCTGGCCGTCTGTAAAATAGTTTCTTCTGTATGCCATATTTATAACCTCACTTTACATTGTCATTCTGAGCGCAGCGAAGAATCTAAGCAGACCCTTCACTCCGTTCAGGGTGACATCTTCATAACGCGCGGTCGGGGGACGCTGCAGCATCCCCACTCACGCTTTGACATTAAACTAACACGATTCTGGCGTGTAGTTTAATCTCGGGATCCGCATACTCGTATTCGAGCAGCGAATCGGTGGCTCCACCACCCACTACGAACGGTTTCACCGGTATGACCGTGCTATCCCTGAAGGAATTAGCCAGGTCAACCAGCCGGGCGTTTTGGGCCGCGATTGCGCCGGCATCCATATCCGCCCTGAGAATGCTCATACCTGCTGACACCAGCAAGCTGCTGGCCGCAGACCTGAACTGTTGCCTGATTCCCGCCTTGGTGAAATCGTAAGGACCTCCGCCAATAACCTCCATGTGCTTGGTCATCTTATTGGCCTTGGGGTCTCCGGTCATCCAGTATATTACCTGTGGTATGACCATACCGCGAATCCTATCGCCGGTAATTCTCAGGAGTCCATCAGCCACCTTGACAGCCCACCTATCCTTGGAGTTATTGACTTTATCCTTAAAGAGCTTGGCGAATACGCCGTCCACCGTCGCGAATGCCTTTTGGTACATTTCCATAAACTTCGGATAGACGTTAGCCAAACCCTTATAGTGCGCCCGCTGGATATCCTTCTGGGTCCGGCCTGATTGCGCCACGAAACCGGGAGCAATCATTCCTTTCCACTTCTGGTTGGCCGGTTCAACAAACTTTGACTGGAATTCACCCTCGTCGGGCAGAACCTCCAGCAAGCGGTCGTATATCCGCTGTGCATTGTTGACCAGACCTTCAGCCCATCTGTCGGGCATATCCCCGGCGGGTCCAAGAGTAACCGGAACGGTTATCTTGAGGTCAAGAACTATTTCATTTGCCATCTTAATCACCCCCTCTCATTGGCTGTTACAGTTACAATATTCAATGCGCGCATATCTTTGCCACTAAGGCACCAAGACACGAAGAATTTCTTAGTGCCTTTGTGTCTTCGTGGCTATCCAGGAATTCATAGATTTGATTAATAGGAACAATTCCGGCCATAGTGGTTACTAACTGACCCTGGCACACCTTGACCCAGACCGCTATCCCAATCACCTCATAAGTCCGTGCATCATAAACGGGTCCACCGGAATTCCCCGGTAATACAGGCGAAGTCACTTCCCAATTATATTTACCAATGACAGATATGATTCCCTGTGATGGCCTGGGCGTAAGCCCAAGAGAGCAACCGACCGTATATACTGGCGTAAATATGTATGGCGTGTAATTCTTCGGCGCAAGACGCGCATAATACGGTTTCACCGCAGAGGCGCAAAGAAGAGCTAAGTCCTTTGCAGTATCGGTAATAACAACGGAAGCAGTAATTACTGTGGAATCATATAATTCTACACTAACGGTAGTTTCGTTCTCCACGACATGACAGGCCGTTAAAATATATACTTCTTCCTTTGCGTCTTTGCGGTGAAAGATTACGCCTGACCCGGTCGAAAACCCTGCGGTTATTCTTACTGTAGGATAGAGCATCCGCTCATATTCATCCTGATATGGATTCCTCGGCTCCTTGGATGGCGCTCTTACTATTACTATTTCATCAGGTATCTGGTATCCCGCATCCTGCATCCCGTATCCTATCACCAGGATGACTCCCATGACCAATCCTAATATCTTTCTCATTTTCCTACCCTCGTTCTTATCCGTGTTCATCTGTGTTTATCTGTGGTTGCACTCCTTATTCCCTTCGCTTACGCTACGGGATAAGAAACTCTAACTCACTACGTTCGTAAGAGTTTCTAATCGTACACCGCATCCAGCCATTCGTAATAGAACTCCGGCTCCCAGAGCCAGACCTCCATACCCTCAAACTGCCGGCTGGCCAGGTATTGGCGTTCAGAGGCGGTCAGGACCTTCTCAGAACCATGCCGGTTGGCCGGCAGATTCCACATCTTCCGCCTGGGGAATTTCTCCAGATAGCATTTCCGGCACAGGTGCATCTGCTGGCAGGCAAACGACTCCATGCTCTTGCCGCCCGGCACATACCCCCGGCATCCATGCGCCGGAATACCCGGTTGGGCCGGAATGTACTCCCGGCATCGCTCTTTAGAGCCAGTTAGCGACAAAGGAGCGTTACTGGCTCTTATCCCGATGAGCCCCGCCTTTGGCGGGATAAACTCCGCGATATCGGGGCTATTCCTTTTCTTCATAAAGCACCTCTCTTAGAGGAGCATTCACCCCGCACCCGTACGGGTGCGGGGCTCACTCCCTCCATAGTTAAAGTCCACAAATCAGGTTTTCCGCCGGAATATTTCGGATTTTTATGCAGATTGTTATAACTTGCCTTAATATAAGGGTTTATATAGCATAGAAAATGATGGTATTACGCTGAAACGCCTAACGTAGATAAGCACGGATTAAAATGAAATAGAGGGGTTTGTATTGACAGAAAAGTATTTATAAGGTATCTAAAAAATGAATATGTATAAATACTTCATATCATATGAAAGCACAACAGGGACAGGGTATGGCGAGAATCTAAAAACAGCATTAGAAAAACTGCAGTCTAACGAACAAGCATTTCTGGCAGATGTGTCTATTCTGAAGGGCAAAGAATGGAGTCCAGAAATAGAAAACGCATTAAATGAATGTAAATATTTCATCGTTATCATTACTGCTTTAACTACAGGTTCTCAGGAAGTGATGAAAGAATATCAAAAGGCAATTCGTTTGGGCAAAAGAATAATTTCCTGTCGGTATTCAGGAATTAAAGTGTCAGAGACGAATGAATTCGCAATACATCAGCAACTTGATTTTAAAGACACTTATGAGCTTGCTAATAAAGTAATTATAGGAATAAAAGACATTGAGAAAAAAGAAAGTAAGGGGGTTAAAATAGGGAATGACCCGGAAGAGTTTATAAGAAGAGGCGTTTTGCTCCTGATAATGGGAAGGTTAGATGAAGCACTTACAGAATATAAAAAAGTAACAGAATTACATCCCAATTATGCTAAAGGTTGGGAGGGAAAAGGAATTACGCTTGGCATACAAAATCATTATAAAGAATCCCTTGATGCTATTAATAAAGCATCAGAACTTACTCCACAAGATGCTTTAATTTGGTATAATAAAGGAATTATTTTACATCAATTGGGACGATTTGATGAGGCACTTGACGCTTATAATAAAGCAATTAAAATTAATCCAAATAATTCCCAAGCATGGGGTAATAAGGCAGTTTCCTTAATTAGTTTATGTCGACTTGATGAAGCATTAAATGCATGTGATGAAGCTATAAAACTTAATCCAAAAGATACCCTTGCATTAGCTAATAAAGGAGCTATTTTGCATAGCAAGGAACAATTTGATGAAGCCCTTAAATGTTCTGATGAAGCAATTAAAATCAACCCAAATTATATCCTAGCATGGAGTAATAAAACAGCTTCCTTAATTAAGTTATGCCGATTTGATGATGCCTTAAAAGCCTGTAATAAGGTTATGGAACTTGATCCAAAAAACACTGGCGCATTGTTTAATAAGGGATTTGTGTTTCACATAATGGGGCGATTTGATGAAGCTATCAAATGTTACGATAAAGCAATTCAAATAAACCCAAGTTATGCTGGCGCATGGATTAATAAAGCAGCTTCCTTGGTTGATTTAAAGAAGTTTGATGAAGCCATTAAATGTTATGATAAAACAATTGAAATAAGTCCTAATTCTATCAATTTATTTAATCGGGCTTATACCTATTCACTAATGAGAAAAAAATCCGAAACCATTAATGATTTAGCTAAAGCAGTTAATCTGGATAGGCAATGTAGTGCCATAGCTAAAACAAATGAGGATTTTAAATGGCTCTGGGATGACCCGGATTTTAAGCAGACAGTAGAAGAGAAATGAATTCCGGGAACATCGAAAAGATAATCTTATGAAAGTTAAAATATCGCCTAGTACACTAACAACAAATGAGATACTTAGCATAATAAATAAATCAGGATATGTAATGGAACAACGGGTAGCTGGTGTACTCGAAAATGCTAAATGGAGGGTTTCGCAGAGCTATAAGTTTCAGGACCAAGGTACCGGTGTGTCCAGAGAAGTTGATATACTTTCTGATAAATCACTATCCATCGCACTATCTAATGAAGTTAATCTTGTTGCAACTGTAGAACTTATCATAGAGTGTAAGGGAGATGATTCGCCACTTATTGTTTTCCCGAGAACATCAAAATCTTCTTTATCGCCCGATATGTTTGCCTTTATTGGTAACCCCTATCCTGCTGTGATGAAACTGGTCAAAACGAATCCAAATTCTGGTTGTGTGGAAAAGGAAGGAAATAACAGGTATAATGTCATTAGTAATTTAGCATCCAAAATGGATAAGTCATTTCTGGATAATAACACATCAATATTAGGATGTCAGGCTTGTAGTATTTATGGTAAAAAGGACGCTGAAAAAGACAGTAAAAATGAAGATAAGTTTGATGCAAATAATACAACTTACTATGGTGCTATAGAAGAACTGATAAAAGCACTCACATACAGAAGAGTAGAGACTAATCAGCGTAAGGAAGAAAATATACTAGCCATTACTCTAATTCATCCTATTCTTATATGGCGTGAAAAAATCTATATTTATGATTCTGCCAATAAAAACCTACAAGAAACGAAATATACTTCTATTTATCATTCACATAGAGCAGGAAATGTTAACGGAGATTTTATTATCTATGTGGTACAAGAAAATAGTCTGAATGATTTCATTAGCGAAATGGAACGACATTTATCTGAATTGATGAAATCATCTCAATCCTATATGAAAACTATAAATGTTTTGAAATAAATATGGTAAGTTCGGGGGAACGCCATACTGGATTATTTCTGGATTCCTGCTTTCGCAGGAATGACATCTTTGTGTTCTTTGTGAACTTTGTGGTGAAAGGAACCCTATGCCCACCGACCCACGTACCGACGAACAACTTGTTGCCTCATTCTACGCCAACGATAAGCCCGCTTGCGAAATACTGCTGGACCGCTATTACACACCCATCCTGACCCGCTTGCTGTCTATCAGTTCATTCAGGAAGGATGAGAATCACCTGTTTGAAATCCGCCAGGTGGCGATGATTACCATATCCACGGAATTATGCAAGCGCAGTTTCCGGCCGGCCGGTCCGGGCTCGGTCCGGGGCTGGATTTATAAAATCGTCTATTACGCCTGCCTGAATGCCGATAAGAAACGGCGCAAGGATACGCCGAATATCAGCGCGGTATTTACCGAAGAACAGGTCGGCGCGCCGGATGACCTGCTGATTGACATCAATCCCCGTGCCTCAGAGGTGGAACAGGCCATATATAAACTGAAAAAGATATTACCACTGCTGACCGGTGAAGAGGTGCAGTTGATGACTCTGGTAGGCGACAATATTCCCTATGCCGAAATCCTAAAGCATCGGCTGTTCAAGGATAAGAAATATACTATTGACATTTTGACCAAAATGGTGCATAATATCCGGCAGAGAGCCGGAGAAATGAAAACCGAGTTGGATCCCGACTAATACTGCCGGGATAACTCGCTGTAACGACTAAGGTCTAACAGCGAGTAAAAGGAGAATTAGCATGGAAAGTAAACCGATTAAAGACCCCTGCGAGGAATACGGGCTGGCCATCACCAATTTCGTCATCGGCGAGAAGATGAATATGACCAAGGAGCGGTTGTTCGAGCATCTGCGCCAGTGCCAGAAATGCCAGGATGATTTACGGAACTGGAAGGCCACCCACGCGGCTATGCGGGCCACCGCGCTGGATTCATCCCCGGTTGGTCAGGCCCGGAAGCAGTCCGATTTCGCCAAGGTCAAGGAAACGATTAACGCGCATTATACCCATCCCATGCCGGCTTCCGTTTCCGTTGCTGAAATCGGCACAGCGGCCGGCGATATGTGGCACTGCATCGGCGCCAACGGTCCGATGCCCATAACCGTCCTGCCGGAAAAATGCAAGCTGGATTTCTGGACTGCGGCCATAACATTCGGCTGGCTGTTAGGCGAGAAGAAGCTTGATGTGGACGATAAGAAACTGCCGAATATCGTCTCCTTGACCCCGAAAGAGCAGAACCTATACTTTGAAGAAACAGGCCAGATAGAGCGGGAATAGCCGAAAACAGGGTTTTTGCTTGTTGCAACCGGTTGATAAATCGTATGTTATGGAAGCAGGGGGGAGTCCCCCACCCACCCTGTAGGGTACCCATACCCTGCCTAAAGATTACCCATAACCAGGATAAAGAATACCCCTAACCAGGATAAAGATTACCCTTAACCAGGATAAAGATTACCCTGAACCAGGATAAAGATTACCCTGAACCAGGATAAAGATTACCCTTAACCAGCATAAAGATTATCCTTAACCAGGATAAAGATTACCCTTAACCAGGATAAAGATTACCCTTAACCAGGATAAAGAATACCCTCAACCAGGATAAAGAATACCCTGAACCAGGATAAAGATTACCCTGAACCAGCATAAAGATTACCCTTGACCAGGATAAAGATTACCCTGAACCAGGATAAAGATTACCCTTAACCAGCATAAAGATTACCCTGAACCAGGATAAAGATTACCCTGAACCAGGATAAAGATTACCCTTAACCAGGATAAAGATTACCCTGAACCAGGATAAAGGATATTGTATGGTTATTGAAAAAAAACAGATTAGGGATATTGTTCACCGATTTTATACTGGTCAAGATACGATATACCTGTCTAATTTTGACAGGGGAAGTGATTTGCCCGCTATGACCGCGTCTATCAAGGGCTTGGGCGAATTGTCAACACGTTCGCTGGGGCTTCCCGCTGGGGCGGGACTACGCTGTCGCTCCGCAGTGCAAGTAAATAATCCAGAAAATACGCTGGCTATTTCCCCGGTTCCCTCCAGCACCCGGCCGATAAATGATTTCGCTTCTATTACCGCGTCCTCAGCCAGCGGCAGATGGATACCAACCTTCCGGCCATCCAATGCCAGTCCGAGCGCCCGGCACATTTCCGGATTAATGCCGATGGCCTCGTATGGCCTGATTTTGGGCCAAAGCGCGGTGACCCGATTGCCGCAGGTGATAATCAATGGCCGGGAAGCGATGGCCTTTTCCAGTTCATCGGTGATAATTTCTTCGTATAGCGAGACGCCTCTCTGGTAGTCCTCTATCAGTTTCCGGGCTGATTTTATCCGGTCCGCGATTCCGGCTGATTTGAGGCGCCAGATTACCAGCGGCTGGTAGAGTTCCACCAGCGCATCCCGGCGCAGGCCGCATTCATCTTTTCCTAAAGCCACATCCGGCGCTACATTGGCCAGACCGGAATAATCGCAGTATTTCATCCAGAATTTGCCGAGTTCGTCATTAAGATAATCGGTGACGGACGCGGCGCCGCCATACCCGTTCCAGAACAGGTGGTCAATCGCCCGCTGGAGCAGGCGGCTGGCATGCTGAATAATCACGCTGGGCGCCTTGGCCTTCTTTAATACCAGCAGTTTGTTGTTTGCCTTGATGAGATTTTTATAGAGTTCATTCAGGTCGCTGCTGACAACCCCCCGGTCCGCAGTATATACGATGGGCCTTAAGCCGGGCGGCAGAACCGGTATGTTTTTAAGAATCATCCAGTCCGGCTGGGTTTCTTTCCTGAGTTGCCCGATGAATTTATTCAAGGCCGCGCCGCCTTCGCCTTTATAATAGATGGCTGATTTGGCCGCCGGCCGGCTGATATTGAGCAGACCGGCGAAATAATCCTGGAAATAGGGATGGACCGCCTCAACGGCCAGTTCTATATGCCCGATTCTTTTGTGGCGCGCATCCGAGGTGGTGATTTCCACGCCGCAACGGTCGCATCTGACCCCTTTGTATTTAACGCCCTTATATTTGCCGCAATGGCATTGCCAGTCAATCTCAGGCCCGAAGATGCGTTCATCAAAGAGCCCGTCCATTTCCGGGCGCCAGGTGCGCCGATTGATAGTATCCGGCTTCTTGACCTGGCCGGACGACCAGAAACGGATTTGGGCGCTTGATGCCGGCTGGATGATGAGCTGGCCATTCTCAAACCCGGCATCCAAGCACAGCGCCTTAAGATAGAGTATAACTGATTCCAGATTTGCTGGTTTATCAACAGCCCCGGGTGGCTGGTCATTTATCTGGAATGTTCCTTTATTTATCAGTTCTTCAACCGCCAGCAATCTTTTGCCGACCGCATCGGACCGGGTGGTTAACGCGTCATTAATAATTGCCGGATAGTTTTCCAGGGCGCTGATTTCGGCTTCGGTAATCCGGGCCGGCTGGTGATAACCGGTCTGCCGGTCAGTCGCCAGCGGTTGTTGTGAGATGATGCCGTACGGACCGCTTGACCGGGCCATTATCTTTTCCTCAACCAGGTTGGTCGTCTTTTCTAATGTGATATGTCCGATTTTCGCCTGACCCATAAATTGGCATTCGGACTTTTCGTTCCTTAAGGCAAACAGTTGTTCGGGCGTCTTGATGTCCGGCGGATAGAGATATAAGTCATCGTCGTCACCGATGCGCCAGACGGATTTGGTTACGCTATCTTTGATGTTCGGCAGAAACGCGGACGATGATGCCGCAACCGCATCAATCTCTTCCAGCCCTTGATAAACCGGCAGGGAAGTAAAGAATCTGGCCACTACCCCGCAATTGCCGGACTCATCCCGAAGCACGTCGCCGATGCCGAGGTGTTTTCTAATAGCCACAGAAACAGTTGCGGATTCAATGACGCCTTTGGCGTTTTGCTTATAATCAGCGGCAGTCACGATGCCGCCATCCGTATAAGGCATCTCGATTGAGGTATCCTTGACAAAATCAACGCGCCCGAATATGGCATGAAGCAGCATTTCTTCCGGCGGCAATTCAGTCCGGCTCTTGGGCGAGACCTTGCCGATGATGATATCGCCTTTTTTCAGCGTCGCTCCGGTTTTTGCTATCCCGCGCTGGTCAAGGTGCGCCAGTTGCCCGGCAATAACATCCGGAACTTTCCCGGTAATCTCTTCGCGGATTAGCCCCTTGTCCGATATCTTTGCCTCAAACTTCTTAATTATTCTGGATGTAAAACAATCCTCTTTTAACAGCCGGTCATTTACCAGAATCGCATTCCCGGCCAGGTAGGGAGTGAATTCATCATCCAGCGCCGGCATCAACGCGATGGATATAGTTTTCTTGGGTATGAAATCAGGATGTTCCATTATTTTTATTCGGTTATTTGATAATGAACCTCATCAGATGCTCATCCTACCATTTTGCTTAAATTAGAGCAAGGAAATGCCGGCAGTCTGCCACAAGATTATGAACCTAGTCTGGTGATTGATCGCGATCATCATATGATTTATATGCTTCAAAACGCCGACTTGAAGAAGGGGGAGAATTCATGCCGAATCTTTTACAACGAGTACACACCAAATAATCAAAACCTATTTTTTCTCTCCATGAATGCCCAACTCTTTCGATTTCTTTTTTCTCACACCTGGTACAATTCCGAACTCGTTGTTGGCAAATAGAATCGTAGGAATTATTGCCATCAGGATCATTATTCCACGCTGTCCATTTGGTCCATTTGTGGGATACATTAATATCACTTCCCTCAGCGTCACATCTCCGGCAGAACTGCACCTGCTCACACCGATCAGGTTTTATATAATCCCATTTTTCCCATTCGTGGGATATAATAATATCACTTCCTTTAGCGTTACATCTCCGGCAAAACTGCACCTGCTCACACCGATCAGGTTTTATATAATACCATTTTTCCCATGTATGCTTTACCGAGCGCCGCTTTTGTTTCTCACAACGTTCACAGGTTCGTATCTGCTCGCAGGAGGTGGCGGAAGCATAAATCCAGTCACCCCATTTATGAAGGCGAATTAAGCACTTTATTTTGCCAAACATATTGCTCCTGGGACACATTTTTCAGCCCTTTATCTATAAGGGTTCTAAGGCGCAATTTCCTAAAATCACCCTGTCCAATCCCGCTCATCCCGGAACTTCTTTATCTTGCCAGGCTATTATTTATCTTTTCAGCAGCTTTTTGACTTCCTTTTCAAAGTCGGACTCAATCGGCTGAACTTTGTTATATTCCGCATATTCCGCCAGCGCTTTTTTATCCGCCTTATCCTTGGATATTGTCCCCTTGCCGCCCAGCACTTTGTATTCGTTAAAGCTCAGAAACTTGTTGACGCCATCCACAAACTCGGCCATGGTAAATGCCCGCCGGTTTTCAATAAGATTCTCGATATAGTCAAAGAATCCCGATATGGTCCGCTCCAATTTCCTGATTTCCTTTTCCGGCAGATAGTTCTTGGCTATGAGCACATCAGCCGGCAGGATTCTTCCTTTAGGGGAATTTCTCCAGGTGGTCAGCCCCATAAACGGCAGTTTCTTATCCGCTTTGGCGTCGATAATCTCGGCCGCGGTCTGGCCGGTAATGGCATAGTGGAATTTGTTCTGCACCGTAGCGAAGAAATCCCTGGTCGTCTGGGAATTGGGGTCGTAGTCAATACTGCACTCGGCGAAGATATCGGTGATTTGCAGATAAATCCGCCGCTCACTGGCCCGGATGGAGCGGACCCGTTCCAGCAATTCCCGGAAGTAATCCTTACCGAAAATCCGTTTGCCCTGTTTGAGCCGCTCATCGTTCAGGACAAATCCCTTGGTGATGTATTCTTTCAGGGCTTTGGTAGCCCAAATGCGAAACTGAGTAGCGCGTTTGGAATTAACCCGGTATCCCACGGCGATAATCACATCCAGATTGTAGAATTTAACCTGTTTATCCGAAGGAGGAATGTGCATTTTTTGCACATTGCTTTCTTCAGTCAATTCGCCCGAACTGAAAATATTACCGATGTGTTTGGTGATAACCGTCCGGTCGGTCTGGAAAAGGAAGGCGATTTGCGCCTGGGTCAGCCAGAGTGTTTCATCCTGCAGGAACACATCCAGCTTGACATCGCCACCGGGAGCGGTATAAAGAATCAGCTGATTCTTATTTACACCCTGGGATAGCGGCAATTCCTTGGAGTCAGGCTGCGACTTCTTCTTTTTCATAACTTCTTAAGCCTATCATTTTGGCTTGAGTTACGCAAGGATTACTCCCTCACACATTCGCGGAGTTTATCCTGTAAGGGCTCCCTTCAAACTTCTCAGGGCAAGCAGTGTAAACTTAATGCGTTGCGACCAAGGGGAGTCCCGTAGGGGTTACTTTTCCGCTGGGGAGGGACGCAGTTTACCCACACACCAATACATTGGTGTGTGGGTTTACCCTGTCCGATGCCCCGAAAATATCGGGGATAACGGACTCCTTCGGAGAGTATTCCGAAGGGCTGTCGTTTCGCCCCGCATAAGTGCGGGACTTCGCTTCGTATCCACTTTTCCGTGCGTTCGCCTTCGGCGTACTCCGTTTCACGCTTCGCTTAGCTCACGGTCTCTGCTGAGTGTGCCCGATGCGCTCCTTCGGTGCTCTCGACCAGTGCTCACGCACAGGGCGTTACTCCCGGTCTCTGCGGAGTTCATCCTTTGCCAAGCAAGGATTGTCAACCTATTTCGCGATGCTAAATGTCTAAAAAGACCGTGAAGACCATAAGCCATGTTCTTATATGTTTTCCGGGATATTATAATGCCGTCTCTTTTATGAGGTTTTCGTTATTATGGCGGTTAATAGAATTGATTATCGCATGGGGAATATGCCGCAAGGATTCAACTTTACTGACCGCATTAATCATAACGGCTTCTTTAGGCATGCCAAAAACGATACAGCTTTGCTCATCCTGAGCAATAGTATAAGCTCCTTTATTTTTCATGGCTAAGAGTCCTTTGGCTCCGTCTTTTCCCATACCAGTCAATATCACACCAACCGCATTAGCGCCGGCATGACGCGCCACCGAATGGAATAAAACGTCTATACTTGGTCTTTGGTAATGAACCCGGGGGCCGGCCTTGACCCGAACCAGGTAATAAGCGCCGCTGCGTTCCAAAAGCATATGCCAGTTCCCGGGCGCTATCAGGGCCAAGCCGCTGGTAATCCTGTCTCCATCACGCGCCTCGCGCACCTCAATATCGCAAACCTGATTAAGCCTTTCTGAAAACGTCCGGGTAAAAATCGGCGGCATATGCTGGACGATGACGATACCCGGCGTATTAGATGGCAAACCCATGAGCACCGTTTCGACGGCCTGCGTTCCGCCGGTTGACGCCCCGATGGCAATGATTTTCTGCGTCGTGGTCAGTTCAAAATCAGGCGGCGGGATATCCCTTTTTAATGGCGCGCTGACTTCAGCCGGCCTGGAAATTCTGGCTAATGCCGCGGCCCGGATGGCCTGCACGAGCGAACCGGCAATTTCCGGAGTCGAATATGCCGAACCCGGCTTGCAAATCACATCTATCGCGCCCAATTCCAGCGCTTTTAATGCCATCTTACTGTTGTCCGGCGTCAAAGAGCTTACCACTACGACCGGCATGGGGTAATGCTTCATCAACTTCATCAGAAATGATAATCCGTCCATCCGGGGCATTTCCAAGTCAAGCGTAAGCACATCCGGACGCAGTCTGATTATTTTATCGCGGGCGATATACGGGTCTACGGCGCTGCCGACAACTTCAATATCCTTATACTTGGAGAGCTCATCAGTCAGTATTTTCCGGACCAGCGCCGAATCGTCAACTATTAAAACACGAATCACGTAATTCCCCCTAATGTCAGGATGCTTTTAATTACATTCCGCATCAGTAAAAAATAACACGTCAACCTTACCGTCACTGAACGGAATATGCGCTTCGGCCAGAGGCTGGTCCAGATTAAAATCCGCGGCAGGCTGTTCTCGAATTATCTGCGGCGCGTTCAGATGGAATATATCCTGTTTGTCGGCAATAGACGGCAGCATATTCCCGCAGATAATATTTGCCATCTCGCCTAATGCATCATACTGCTGACGCTCTGACGGCTCGTCTTCACCCAGCATATTCGCCGCAATCACCCTCGATAACCCCTGGTAGGCCTTGAGCACCAGCTTGCCTTTAAACGGTCCCTCAAATTTCACGCTGGCTACCGCCTCAACTGCATGGCCGGCGTATTTTTCAGCCAGCTCAGGAGACTGGAAAACAAAAGCCATTTCCTCAAAGGCCATAGCGGTAACATTATAAAGCTTGTCGTTCAGATGGTCATTCATGTAAGACTCCTGTTTTTTCAATAATATAATCCTTTAAAATCTCCGGCGAAAACGGTTTGTGGACGAAGCCAACTCCCTTGTTAATCAGGAGGTTTATCCGATTTTCGCTGCTTTCGGTTGAAATAACGATTACCGGGGTGTTCTTTATTTCTTCGTCCTGGCGGATTTTCTCAATCATTTCTTCTCCATTCATCACCGGCATATTGATATCTACCAAGGCCAGGTCTATCCAGTTTTCTTTGAGCATCTTCAGGCCCTCCAGCCCATTTGCCGCTTCATAAATCTCGCCCACCGGAATTCCGCTGATTTGCAGAGTCTTAATCACCATTTTGCGCATAACCGCGCTGTCATCAGTAATTAACACGTTGATATTCATGCGCACACTCCTTTATCCGGTTACCGGAATCATGTTCCAATGGTTTCGAGAAGAAGGATTCAGGTTTTTTTTCTCCCCATCCATAGACACAAATACATTCCCGTTAGTCATATCCAAAGAGACCGTTCTGGGTTTATTTCCGCCCACGTCGTGGGCATTCAATAAAAGATTGTTGGCCCATAATAATTTTCTTAATATCGTAAAATTGCGTTTGCCGATTTGAAACATGTCATTCCGTGGGATGCCGCCGGCCGGCGACATCTCCGCCCCGCCGCTGGCGGTTACCATCAGGCGGCTTTTTTCAGCCCCGGCCTTGTAGGCCTCCTTGAAAAACATGGGTAATCCGCTATCAACAAACATATACGGATTATCATCAGCTTTAATCAGGTCAATACTGGAAAACGGCATCATCACATGCAATAAGCCGCCCACCCCGGCAACCGGGTCATATAATGTTATGCCCAGGCAGCTCCCCAATGCGTGCGTGATAAGCAAATCATTCCGGTCGGTCGAGATGAGCATATCCGCTATATTTATCCGATGTATCATTGTTCTTTAATCTGCCTTTATAAATATCCGGCCCAAACCTATTTTCGATAAATGGCCGGCTGGACATACTTGAACTTATGCGCCAACCCATGCATACTTTCCGAATGGCCGACAAAAAGATGGCCGCCCGGCTCGAGCAATTCCCAAAAACGGTTCACTAATTTTTCCCGCGTCTGCTGGTCAAAATATATCATAACATTACGGCAGAATATCAAATCAAACGGCCCGTTCATGGCCCATTCACACATAAGGTTTAAATAAGCCAGATTAACCAACGCCCTTATTTTATCATTGACCCGGTAAAGGCGCGCCGGGCTGCTCTGGATGCAGTCGAAATATTTCAGCGCTAATCCGGGCGGAATGTCCCGGAGAGCTTCCTCGCCATAGACACCCTGGAAGGCTTTTTCCATCATCGTTACCGATACGTCTGTGCCGAGAATCCGCACATCGCGGCGGTTGATATCCTTCAACTCTTCGCACAACGTCATCGCGATGGAAAAAGGCTCCTCGCCCGAAGAACAACCCGCGCTCCATATCCGAAGCCGCCGGCTTTTCAGATTTGCCAATAAATTTTCACGCAAATAATCGAAATGATTACTTTCCCTGAAAAAACAGGTTTTATTTGTCGTTAATGCGTCCACCAGCAAGGCTAATTCACCGCCGGATTTATCGCACTCTAAATAATTCAGATATTCCCGGAAATTACTGATTTTCAAAGACCTCAGCCTTTTCATGAGCCGCGATTTGACCAATTCTTCTTTACCCGAACAAAGGCTTACCCCGCAAATCTTATGGATCAAGTCTCTTATTTTATTAAACTGCCCTTGATTCAACTCTAAGGATAAACTTTTAACCATTTCCATAATTTTAATATTCCATTCGGGAGAAAGGTCGCGGGATACTCCTTTAACAAATCCCGGTTGCATTCACAAAGTAAGGAGTATCCCGGACCCCATCAATTTATTCTAGAAGCTCTCCAGAACTTCCCTTTCTTTTCCTTCAAACATAGGTATTCTCACCTGTTTCCGCGGCAGAATTGACTCCGTCGCCTTGTCGCCATTGTCTCCTTTGGCCTTTTTGCCGCGAGAGGCTGAATAGTTGGCCATGATTTTCGGCGCCAGGTTGTTGATTACCAACGCGGCCCGGTCCTGTTTCTGTCTTGGCCCCAGTTCCTTTGTTTTATGGGCGGTGCCATTGCTGATGGTAAAACTTGAGACCAACCCGCGCATTTCTTCGGATTGGCTGTTCAGCTCTTCAGCGGCGCTGGCCGATTCTTCGGAATTGGCCGCATTCTGCTGGGTTACCTGGTTCATCTGCTCAATGCCGGTATTTATCTGACCAATACCCTGGCTTTGTTGTTCTGAGGCGGCTTCAATTTCAGCCATAACCTCGCTGACTTTTTTAACCTTCTGATTGATTTCCTCCAGATTCTTGAGAACTTCCTGATTAAGGACCACGCCATTTTCCGCGTTTTTGGTGGATTCCTCAATCATATTAGCGGTGTTTTTAGCCGCTTCAGCCGAACGCATCGCCAGATTACGCACCTCTTCAGCTACCACGGCAAAACCCTTTCCGGCATCTCCGGCCCGGGCGGCTTCGACCGCGGCATTCAGGGCCAACAGGTTGGTCTGGAAAGCAATCTCGTCAATGGTCTTGATAATCTTGGCCGTTTGATCCGATGAATTCTTGATTTTGGCGATGGCATCGGTTAAACGTTTCATACTATCTACCCCGCGTTCAGTGCTGACACTGGTGGCATCTGTTAAATTCTT